>Ga0247840_10008524_pt1 | contig 13704 bp, 8 predicted proteins | sample LaCruzMarch2015__FD_192404 | JGI IMG/M metagenome (GOLD analysis project Ga0247840, IMG submission 192404) | Freshwater microbial communities from meromictic Lake La Cruz, Castile-La Mancha, Spain - LaCruzMarch2015_17m | ecosystem: Environmental > Aquatic > Freshwater > Lake | place: Spain...
AATATTCCCCCCTGCAGCAGTTGGCAACAGCGGCATCTGCGCGGGAATCAAAAACACCTCCTCAAAAAGCCAAACCCAAACGCCTGAAACCAAGACAAAACCATGAAAACAAAGTCCATCCTCTGGGCCGCTGTCGCCAGCGTGCTCCTCTTGAAGCCGATTCCCCTGCAAGCCACGGAGATAGCATTATGGAATCTCAACTCTTACGACCCGGTCACAGAGTTCACGAGCCTGGCGAATGCCGGCACTCAGAATGGCACCGCAATCCTCGACTGGTCGGCATTTAGTATCCCGGGGGCCAGCGTGCAGAATCCCGCGCCGGACTTCAGCAGCGCGAACTCTACCGCCTATCTTTCCAAACTCCCGGACGGACAGGCGGCGGGAACGGGGCTGGGGCTGAATGGAAATCGCCATCTCGACTTCAAATTCGCAGGCACCGGTTTCGATTACCTGACGGTGCGCGGTTACGCCAACTCCGTATTGTCAGTGGGCGATTACTTCGGGAGCTGGCAGTATAGCACGAATAACGGAGCGTCTTTCTCTGCGGCGCAGAATGCCGTGCAGGGCGACTCGATCCTGTTCAATTCCCCCGAGTTGGCAAATCAAGCCAATGTCATTCTGAGGCTGTCCCAGTATTATCAGCCCGGCAACATCCGTCGATACGACAACTTCTCCGTTTCCGGCAATGCCTACAATGGATTGGCCATCACAGGAGAAAACGACAAGCGGATCGTGAAAGGCGGCGGGCAGGCGCTGACATTCACCCTCTCCGAGCGCTCGGGAGCCGACCAGGAATACTCGGTGACCGGAACCGGGATTACCGAGATCCAGGATGTTGCGAACGGAGCCAATCCGAACCCTTCGATCATCGCTCGCTCCTCCAATACCATCAGCGGGATTGTTGAAACAGAGGCAGCCAATGCCGGCGACACGATCGCCGCGACGCTCACCGCCAACAGCACGACGCCCGGAGTCAATCCTGTTTCGAAAACCGTCAATGTCCAGGTCCTCGAGAACCGCTCGCTTTCGCTGGTCGGATCCGGTGACTTGGGCGATCTCGGGCGCGTTGTCGCGGGAAGTCCCCTGGCAACACTCACCGTGACAACAGATGCAAAGACCGACTCTGAGGCGACCCGCATCACGATGAACAGCGGCACTTTCTACGCTCCGGTTGGCTGGAGCGGCAGCTACTATTACGCAAGCCCTGTGGGCGGCCTCAACTTTACAGTGCAAACTGCAAACGTCTTCGATTCCGCCAACGAGACTTCCCAGGTTGTCGTAAGGGCAAATCCCGGGGGAGGACTTGGCGTGCAGACATTCTCGGCGGATTTGAAGAACGCCAGAACCGGCTACTATTCCCTGCCGGACATGTTTAAAGCGGAGACGGCACTCGGTTCCAACCTCAGCGGTGTGGATGCCATGCACATTTCCGGCTCCGCAACGGTTCTTACAAACCGTGATCTCACTGCCGCCAGCATCAATCTCGGTCGCGAGATGGTCGGGGCAGGGACAGAGCCGGTCACCGGCAATGCCACAATCGCCGTGCAAGGCGGCGCCTACGGGGATAGTCAGGCCACCCGCGTCGCTCTCAGTCAGACAGCATCCCCGCTCACCGCGAACGGAATCACGGTAACAATAGCCGAAACCACCACCTTCAATTCCGCCAACCAGACTGCCAACGTCGGCGTTGATTACTCCCTCAACTTCGACCGGTCACAAACCGGTCGTCAGACCGCATCGGCCAGCATCGCCGGCCAGCTTTCCAGCGGCGAAGCGCCCTCGTTGGCCGGCGTGGTCGTGGATACCGGCCTGGATGTGACTGTGGAAAAGACATTCGTGGCCAATCGCCAAATAATTGGCGCTTCAAGCGTCTATGCCCAAGCGCTCGCCGGCACGACGGTCGATGCGATTTCCAACTTCATCACCACCATCGGTGATGACGCGCACAACACGCGGATTTTGGTTAATGGGACTCCATTTACAAACTGGTATGACTCCACCTATGACACGGTGACCGTGAACCAATCGAGCGCTGTCTCCAAGCAGGCGACTTCCCTCGGCACCAAAACCTTGACAGCGGTGGGCGAGGGGCTTGCGAACGAGACCCCGGATTCGCTTTCCTGGGGCTACGGCGTCGAGTTTTTCCAAGCCGCATCGGCCACGGTTTCCGCGAATGTCTCGAGCACGCCCACCGGAATACTCGCCGCGGGCAATACCGGGTTGACTTTGGGTGTTGGCGACAGCGTTACCGTCGCCTCCGCAGCGAAGAATGATGGTGGAACCGGCGAGCGGGCATCGACTCAGGTCTTCACCGGGTTCGTCGGCAACAACGGGTTTTCACTTTCCGGTCTTGGCTACGGTGTGGGGGCGGGTGACAGCCAGACCGGGACTGTCGCTTTCGATAGCGCCGGGAAGCTGAACGGGATCCACTCCGCCCGCCTCGACCTCACTCTGAGCAACAATCTGTCGCTTCTGGGTTCTTCTGTGGGAGATCTGGGGACTTATGCGTTCAGCGTCTCGCACACGGTTACAGGAAATTCGGGCAATGGAGGCCTGGCCTATGTGGCCAGCGGATCACGGCTGAAAGACTCCGGCATCCAGGCCGCATTCTCGAACTCTGTTCTCTCCCAAGCGACGACCGCTGCGCTGAAGGACTCCGAAACCCTTGGCGCAAACGTCGAAATCCAAATCGCTTTCGACAGCATCAACAACGCCACCGGATCCGGTGCACAGGACCTCGTCAGCGACACCGTTTCCCTGGCAGGCCTCGATGGAATCAAGTTCGTCCTCCAGGTCGGCTACGACGAGGCGACCCTCATCAACAAATTCGGGACCGAAGAAGTGGCAATCCTCACCTGGCTCGACCTGGACGACAGCACATGGAAGAACGCTATTGAAGGCAACTCGAACCACGGGGTCTCAGGCGCCGAGAACGCTTTCGGAAAACGGTTCCGCATGAGCTATGACAGCTACCTTGCCACTCGCGGCGATGGGGCTCCCCGCCTGAATGACTTCGGCTACGACCCGACCGCAAACACCATGTGGGCCGTGCTCGACCACAATTCGGAATTCGGAGGCTCCGGCTTCGACGCCGTTCCCGAACCCTCGACCTACGCGCTCCTCGTCCTCGGTGGAGCAGTCGCCTTCTTCATCTCGCGACGGAAGAAACAAAACATCTGACCGCTCCGGCCGCTTCCATTTCGCATTCACCCAAAACAAAATGAAAACCACAAAACGATCACCGCTCCTATTGCCCGCACTGGCTTTCCTGTGCATCGGGCTTCAAACCTCCAGAGCCGAGATTCTTCAGAACGGCAATTTGGAAACCTTTGTATCCGGCCAGCCTTCCTCGTGGGATTATTTGTATACTGGCGGCGGGGATGGAATGGCGACCAAAACCAACGGGTCAAGTCCATTCACAAATATTTATCCAGCCGGAACATCCTCGCTCCTGCTCGCCGATGGGCCTGCATATAATTCCGGCCCCGGTATCAGCCAGTCCTTTTCCTCCGTTAGTGGAACCGTCAACCTGAGTTTCGATTTCAAACTTTCGGCAATGGCGGGTGACCCCTGGCTGATTTTACCGACCAGCACTCACGGCCTTACCAGCCATTTTCTCACGAATATTCGCGTTGGTGGCAGTGATGGAACTTTTTCGATTGGTAATGCCGGTTCCATGACGAACATTTCGCCCTTGTCCGCAGGCACTTGGTATCAGGTTTCAACGACATTGGACCTCGCCAATTCGAAATACAGCGGATCCATCACGACATACGGAGGGTCCTCCACGATGTGGACCAATTTCAATTTACGCAGTGATGTGCATGATCTGACGTCGATTACCATCGAAGATGCCGTGTTTGCAGCCGCCACCAATGGAGCCATCACGGTTGACAATTTCTCCCTTTCGGCTTCGAACGCATCTGTCGTAGCCGTCCCCGAGACCAGCACATGGGTGATGGGCTTTCTCGCCCTCGGAGCCGTCACATTCCTCATCCGCCGGAAAAGCAAGGGCAACCATCGGACAGTCGGTCTGGAAATCGCGGCTCTCCGCTAGGGCGCATTCGCCGAAAGCGCCGGCTTCTTCCATTTCAGATTCCAAATGTCGAGTTCCACATTCGTCAGCAAACAACTCCTCGACCTTCCCGCTGAAAAACAAACCGCGCTACGCCGTATGGGACTTCACTCTTTCCTTGTCCCCTGCACTGCACTCGCCCTGCTGCTCTTGGTTCCCCATCAGGCTCATGCTGCCGAATTGGAGGCGTCGGACGGCGCGGCGGAAAATTCCTTTGGCTATTCTGTGAGCCAATCGGACAGAGTTGGTTTAGCTGGGGCTTATAGCGATGCCATTGGAGTCAACAGCAACCAAGGCTCGGCCTACGTATTCCGCAATCTGGATACTGCCACGGGCACGGTGACCCAAGATGTGAAGCTCGTCGCATCGGACGGCTCGGCAGGGGATTTCTTCGGCTGGTCCGTGAGCCAGTCCGGGAACATTGGCTTGGTTGGGGCTATATACAATGACAACGATAACAATAGAGATCAGGGGTCGGCCTACGTGTTCCGCAATCTGGATACGGCCACGGGCACGGTGACGCAGAACGTGAAGCTCACCGCCTCTGACGGCGTGAATGGTGATATCTTTGGCGCGTCCGTGAGCCTGTCTGGAAGCATCGGCTTGGTCGGGGCTTATGGCGATGACAACGGATCCAACCTCGAGCAAGGCTCTGCCTACGTGTTCCGTAACCTGGATACGGCCACGGGCACGGTGACGCAGGATGTAAAGCTCACCGCCTCCGATGGTGAGTTCCTAGATCTATTCGGCTATTCCGCGAGCCTGTCCGGGAGTATCGGCTTGGTTGGAGCTTATCTCGATAACATCGGCTTCAATAATACTGATCAGGGTTCGGCTTACGTGTTCCGCAATCTGGATACTGCTACGGGCACGGTAATTCAGAATGCTAAGCTCACTGCCTCCGACGGCGGGGCGGGAGATTTCTTCGGCCTGTCTGTGAGTCATTCCGGAAGCATTGGCGTGGTCGGGGCTTTCCGTGATGATATCGGAGCCAACAGTGACCAGGGCTCGGCATATGTGTTCCGCAATCTGGATGCGGCCACGGGCACGGTGACGCAGAGTGTGAAGCTCACCGCCTCCGACGGTGCGACCGAAGATCGCTTTGGCTTTTCCGTCAGCCAATTCGGGAGTATCGGCGTGGTCGGGGCTTTCCGTGATGACATCGGAGCCAACAGTGACCAGGGCTCGGCATATGTGTTCCGCAATCTGGATGCGGCCACGGGCACGGTGACGCAGAGTGTGAAGCTCACTGCCTCTGATGGCGCGTCAGGTGATGAATTTGGAAGTTCCGTGAGCCTCTCCGGCGACGGCTTCACAATTGGAGCACGTGCTGGTGACGGCATTTCAGCTAATTCCGGCAAAGCCTACACCGGCACAGTGAGCAGCGTCACCACCCTCGACGTTGGCAACACTAGCCGCACGATCGACGGAATTAGCTTCATTTCGTGGGATGACTGGATCATCGGGCACAGCACGGACAACAATTCCGTCACGCTGACATCCGGCGATGCGGGCGATGTGACCGCCAGCGGGAAACGGGTGCTTATCGGTCAAAACGCCGGGAGCGACAACAATGCCCTGACCATCAATGGCACTCTGACGAACAATGAGATCGTTGTCGGCGAGGCCGGGGGAGGCACGCTGACCATTGGGTCAACCGGTCAGGTCACCAACACGCTGACCCGGATCGCCTATGGTGCGGCTAGCTCGGCGACCGTCAACGTGAATGGAGGAACATGGAACAGCACGTCCACCATTCAAGTCGCCAAGTCCGGCGTTGGGACATTGAATGTGACGAGTGGTCTGGCCGCAACCACTTTGGATATCGATCTTGGCGAGCAGGCCAGCGCAAACGGAACGGTCAACGTCTCTGGCGGCACGCTTCAAGCGGAGACCAATCTCACCATCGGTTATCTCGGGCGCGGCACGGTCAACATGACAGGCGGACTCCTCAGCACGAATGGGACAACGAGGCTGGCCTATGACTCCGGTGGGGTGGGTCAACTCAATCTCAATGGAGGGACCTTATCCACGAAACGTGTCACGGAAGGGAGCGGTTCAGGGACAATTTCCTTCAATGGAGGAACCCTTCAAGCGCGGGAAACCCAGGCGGATTTCCTCTCGGGATTTGAATCCGGCGATGTGACGATTCAAGCGGGAGGCGGGGCGATTGACTCCAATGGCTACACTGTCGGGATCGGGGCTGTGATTGGCGGTCCAGGGGCTCTCACAAAATCCGGGGCAGGCTCGCTCCGGTTATCCGGCTCGAACACGTATGCGGGCGGGACGTTCGTCAATGCGGGCACACTTATTGCGGGGCAGAATAACGCCGTGGGAACGGGATCGGTTACGGTCACCAGCGGCTCCTTTTTTGTTGAATCCGGAGTTACGCTTTCGAACAGCATCATCCTTGCCGGTGGCTCATTCGAACGGAGCCTCACGGCCTCGATGAGCCTTGTTGGCGCGATTCATGCCACAAGCAGCTTGCTTGGCGGCGATACAGATACCACAGCAAGCATCCTTGGCGGAACGACATCCGCTGCGGCAACGATTGTCGCAACTTTCACATCTTCGTCCGGAGCATCAAACGACAGCGCCCGCACCAGCGAGGTGCTGCACCTGAGCGGTATTCCAATCGTCAGCGGGCAAATCACAGACATCTTTGTGCTGGAACTCTCGATGACCAGCGTGGCTCCCGGCAGCTACCTCGGATGGCTGAACGGGGCAAACGAATGGGTGAACGCCGCCCTGGGCAACACGGGCAACAACGCCACCTTGGCCCAGCAGGGCTTCGCAGGCGGCTTCGATGCCTTCCAGTCCACCCATGGCAGCACGCTCTCCAGCTACATCGGTGCCTGGGGCTTCTCCAACACAAAAGTCTGGGCCGTCATCAACCACAACAGCGACTTCGCCACCGTCCCCGAGCCCTCGACCTGGGGGCGGCTCGTCCTTGGCGGAGCTGCCATCTTCTTCATCTCGCGCGGCAACAAGCAAACGACCTGACGGACCTTCAACCTATCGGATTTCACATTCCACCGAAATTATCCCATGAAAATAAATCCACTCAAACCACGCGTTTTCTCACGAATGGCCTTGGCATTCTGTCTGCTCACGGGCGGGTTACTTCCAAGTCAACTCGGCGCCACAACCATTTCGCACACCCTCGTGTATGATCTCAGTAATTTGGTTAGCGGGGGGGGGAACACCGGGAAGTTTTGGGTTGGGTATACCAATCCCGTCAGTGTGAACCCGTTTCCGGTGAATGCGAACGACGTATTGGTTACTCAAATCAACTTTTTAAGCGGACAGTCCATCACGCTCAATGAAGGCAATACCACGTGGGGATATGGCGTGGAATTTCTTCAGATCGGCTGGGACGAGGCATCCCATGCGAACGGCCATTACACTCAAACGCAGCAGGTGACTTTGTTTACCCCCGGTGGCAACCTGAATGTGGCCGGTTATTCCAGTCAAGGGAGCCTTGTGCAGAACTCCTACGGAAACTTCACGACCAGCAGCCTTCAATTCACGGGGTTCTCCATGACGACAACCGTCACCAGCGCACCATCCTTTTTGGCGTATGACCGGTTCTACATCAATGTGTCGTCAGGGAAAACCGATCTCGGCATTCCGCAGGCCACGACGAGATGGAGCAGCTCCGCGACAGGGAGCTGGGAGACTTCTTCGAACTGGAACAACAAGTCTCCCGGGACGATTACGGATACGACCGTCGCAACCGGTGGAACCGCGCAGGTCAACGGGATCTCTGCGGTTGCGAAGAATGTTTCTGTCGGTGCCGGCGGACTATCCGGGACCGTGTTGATTGCCAACTCAGGAAGCCTTGCTCTTTCGGGCAACATGACGATTGGTGATTCTGGAACTGGCACCGTCGTGGTGGAGAGCGGAGGCAGCCTGCTTGCGGGCTCCGGTAGCGGAACCATTACGATTGCCAATGGAGTGGGAAAAACCGGGAAACTTCAGATCGGCAACGCCTCGGCCGCCGGCACGGTTTCGGCCGCGGCGATCATGGGCGGGGGAGGCAACGCGCTGGTGCTTTTCAACCATAACAGCGCGTCATCCGTCTTCGCTCCCTCCATGTCCGGAAACCTTGCGACCTCCCAGATTGGTTCGGGCACAACGATCCTGACGGGAAACAACATTTATCAGGGCGGCACCACAATTGCCAATGGCACGCTCCAGATCGGCAACGGCGGAATAACCGGCAGCATCACCGGCAACATCACCAACAACTCCCACCTCGTTTTTAACCGTTCCGACAACCTGATCTTCGGCGGCATGATCAGCGGGTCCGGCGACGTGACGAAGCTCGGCGCGGGCATCCTGACTTTCATGAACATCAACTCGTATGCCGGCGCGACCTTTGTCGGCGCGGGCACCCTCGCGATTGAGGGATCTGTCTCCGGGGCGGGCGGGCTGGTGACGGTGGGCAGCGGGGCAACACTCGGTGGCTCGGGTTCTCTGAACCGGGACGTCTCCGTGAGCGCGGGCGGGACGCTTTCCAGTTCGCTCAAGGTCAGCGGCCAGGTCACTCTTGCCAACCAGGCGGCCATCTCCACAGTGAATTCCGGGACCACGACGGCGGCAGGCGGACAGCAACTGAACGTGACGTCGGCCACGGGCGGGACCGTGGACGCCACTGCGGGCACCGCTCAAATTGGAACACTGGACGGTTCGACCCTCAATGTTGGCAACTGGGGCGCGACGGTCAACAACCTCACCTCCGGAAACGTCCAGACCAATGGAGGCGCTCTTGTTGCCCAGCAGGGCAATTTCAATGGGACTATCAGCGGATCCGGCGGACTTTCCAAAACCGGCACTGGCACGCTGACGCTCAGCTCGGCAAACTTCTACTCGGGTGACACGATCGTGAGCGCGGGAACTCTCATCGCCGCCGTCGGCTCGGCAACCGGCTCGGCCCCCATCCGGCTTGTCAACAACGGCAAGTTCCGGGCCATGGGAAATGTGGCGATTGCGGGTGACATCATCTCCGGGAATGTCGCCACGACCTACGAAAAGGTTTTTGGTTCCGGGGAAAACCTCGGGAATTTCGGCTCTTTCAGCAGCAGCTTCGGCGGGCGCGACACGACGGCCGCTATCGGGGCCGGAGGGGCCGGTGCGGGGACGACGGTCACAACGCAATTCGGAGCATCCCAGCCCGGCGACCTCCTCGCCAGCGACAGGCTCACGATCAATGGACTCGACGGCACGACCTTCCTGCTGGTGATGGATCTCGACATGGATATTCCGGTCGATGCTTCCTTGCAGGATTTCTACCTCGGCTGGTTCGACACCGGCGATAGCACCTGGAAAAATGCGATCGAAGGGAATCACGGGGTAGCTGGCTCCCTCGCCGGCGGCTACTTGCTTCCGTATCAAAGCTTCCTGTCAAACAACGGGGGCTGGAATCCCGTCAGCATGCTGGGAGCTTACGGGGTAAACACCACAAGCAACCAAGTCTGGGCCGTCATCGACCATAACAGCGAGTTCGGAGCCGTCCCCGAGCCCTCGACCTACGCGCTTCTCGCCCTCGGCGGAGCCGCTCTCTTTCTGGTCGCCCGCCGGAAAAGTCAAACCCCGTGAATTTCGAATTTCGTCAACACATCCATCGTGGACATGAGCCTTCATGCTGAACCGGAGTCCGCAGAGCCGGGTGTCCCTCGCCGGGTTCCGACACTTGCGCAGCCGCCGGGAAGGGGAGCAGTGAGTATTGCCGGGGCGGCGGCTCAGGCACTCTCTCTGCGGGGAGAAAGCTCCAGCCGTTTCGCCACGCTGTCTTTGATCAACCGCGCCAAAATCCTCAAGGTCGCCGAATCGCAAAAAATCGTTCTTCCGGCAGCAGCCTTGCTGGCCGCATGCTGTGTGTAGAGCGGGCACACTCAGGCCTGAATGACCGCCGCGCCCCGGCTGCTTCTCGCCCTGCATTCCTGGGGAGGAAGCCAGATGTTTATTCCCGCACTCCTGGCCCGGACAGGGCTTCCGGTTGACGTTGTCGTAAGACCCGGGCATCCGCTCAGGAGTATTCGTGGCGTATCGCGGAAGTATGTGGCAGACGACCCCTTGTGGGCTGCCGAGATCGAGGCCCGCCTGCTGACTGGAGACTATACGCGATTCTTCAACGCGGACGAACCCGGACTCAAAGCGCTCTACTCCCGTTCCTGGCACCCTGATGCCGCGGATTTTCTTCCCTTTGCCCCCGGCTCTCCTGTGGCTGCAAGTGTCTTTGGCAAAAAGGCTTTCTATGACTGGTGTCGCGCTGAAGATTTGCCAATTCCGGAGACACACGCCTGCGGCAGTCTGGCTGATGCCCGCATCCTGCAGCAAAGCCTGCCGGGCTCCTGGTTTCTCAAGGCGGATGTCGGCTTTGGGGGACTCACGGTCATGCGCAACACAGGCGAAACCCACCGGGATGCCTCGGATCAAGAGAATGGCGTGTGGCTGGTCCAGCGCGATGAAGGCCACGACGTGGGGTCGGGGATCTTTCTCGCCGACCGGGGACGGTTGCTTGCCTGGATCGGAGTCAAAAGCCTGCACTGCCTCAATAACGGCTACGGGCCAACCGTTCTTGGCTGTGGCACCAACTCCACCGAGTTGGGAAATCTTTGCGCCCGCGTCGCCTTCGCGAGTGGAGTCACCGGCTTGACGGGGTTCGACTTCGTGAGAACGGCCCGGCAGAGCCTGGTGCTGATTGATTCGCACCTGGGAAGAAAATGTCCCATGCAGCATTTCGACAGGCTTTACGGCGTTGATTTTGCCTCGGCGCTTCGCGCGCATCTGGACAATCGGGGGCACGAAATTCCCGTTCCCCGCGATGGCCCATCCTTTATCAAATATCCGGAGGTTGTTCAGCTCGCTGTGCAGGGTGGCCTCGGGGCACTGCTCAAGAAAATTGAGGGACCGGTCAAAATGCCGGTTTTCCCCTCCGGCGATCCTCTCATCGGAATCCGCAGGGGAGTCCATACGATGTTCAGTGAGATAAGGGTGAGCCTCGGTCGCTGGCGGCGGAAGCTATTTGAGCCGGCTTAGCTGGATGGCAGTTCGGACTTGGGAAGCTTTGCGCTTGCCTTCGCCAACTGCTGCTTCCTTCGGGCTGGCACCGGGCCGTCATATTCGGGCACACGCGGAGCCTCGCCCCGAAGTCTCAAAGCGGCGGAATCCCGGCGAGCGCTTCCTCCAAACGATCGGTCGTGCCGTGCTGTCCGCACCAGTTCTCGATGTATGCCATGTCGAGCGTCTCAGGTCCCTGGACGGCGAGGACATCGCGCGCGTCATCCAGGTCTTTGTTCCGGCCCCAGCGCAGTTTTTGGACGACAACATCCTCCGGGGTCGGGAGCCAGGTGGTGCGGTTGAGTTGCGCTGAAAAAAGCTTTCGCCGCCGCCCGAACTGGGCTTGGACAAAAGGATCTTCGAACAATTCGAAAAGTTCCACTTTGAACGGGGGTTCTGACAAAGAAGTGCCCACCTGCCTTTTCCCCCATGTGAGCGTGTCAAATTGGATCTGTTCGTCGAACGCGATGAGGTCCGACAATCGAGAAACCACTCTCTCGACCGGAGTGCCTCCCACGAGGCTCAACACGACATCGACGTGCTTGGTGGATCTGGGGATGCCATAGAGGCTGTAGGCGAAGGCTCCGGTGACCATGTGATCCACTCCTTCCTGCTCACAGGCGTCGATAACCACGGAGGCGATTTGCTCGATGGTCATGGCGTGACATCGGGTCTCTGCGACACAAAGCGCCCTTCGTCGTGGACTTTTTGAAGGCGGTTCAAGCGTTGGCGGACCACCTTCCAGCCCTCGCCCGGATCGCTGAGTCCCAGCTGCCACATCGCCCCTTCATGCATGCGGGCAAAAACGCTGTTGGTCAGCTCAAAAACATCAGCCAGCCGCTGTTCGATCGTGAGTTTCCTGGCGCGAAGGATTTTTTCGCGGTAGATATCCGCCTGCAGCGCTTCCAGCGCACCCGGGGTGTTGTGCAGGTTGGGATTGTTCATGGATGCGTAAAGAGTAGCGAGGGGGTGGTTGCCCGGCAAGACGATGCTGGCGGGCCCGGTGATTTTCCAGGTTCTCCGGAGGGGAATCTGAAAATTCCCCGGAAAAGGGGTTGACGCCAAGGGGGATCCGGTTAATGTCCTCGGTTCCACAGATCCGATTTTATGAAACGCACTTACCAGCCGTCCAAACGCACGCGCAAACAACAGTTTGGCTTCCGCGCGCGCATGAAAACCAAGGCCGGCCGCGCCATTTTGAGCCGCCGTCGCCAGCGCGGACGCAAGCGTCTGCTGCCGAAGGGTGTCGAAATCCATTTTGCCCGCCACACCGCAGCCTGAGCGAAAAAAGCTGGGGTTCCCGAGGGCGGCACGTCTTCGGGAAGGTCGGGAATTTGCCCAGGTCCGTGAAAGCGGAAAGGTCACACAGGGTCGGCTCTTCAGGCTGGCCCTTTTGTGTTTGGAGAATGGAGAGCCTGCAAAGGCCGGGATCATCACCTCGAAACGTGTGGGCGGAGCGGTGGTGAGGAACAAAGTCCGCCGGCGTCTCCGGGAGCTGATCCGCGCCTCCCGTCCGGATTTTCCGCCCGGCGCATGGATCGTCGCCATCGCCAAACCCGCCAGCGCCACCGCCTCATTTGAAGAATTGAGAGGGGAATGGTTGCTTCTTGCCCGCCGACTTTCTATTTTGCCGCCTCCCGTATGACGTTCTTGCCCGTTATTTTGATCCGGATTTACCAGCTGGTGTTCTCGCCGGCCCTTCAGGTCATCTGTGGGCCGGGGTGCGGATGCCGATACGAGCCGACGTGCTCGGAATATTTTATCCAGGCCCTGCGCGGGCATGGATTTTTCAAAGGGTTGGGCCTGGGAATAGGCCGTATAACCCGCTGTCACCCGTGGGGCGGATGCGGGTATGACCCAGTGCCTTCCGCCTTCAAATCTCTGAACTGATGGACCGTAAAGCCTGGATCGCAATCACTCTCTCCGTTGCCGGACTTTTTGGCTGGCAATGGTATGTCAGCAAATATCAAACCCCGGTCCAGCAGCCTCCCGCGGTGTCGGCCGCCGCCACTCCGGCAACAGAGGTCGCACCGGCTCCAGCGGCCACCGCGCCGCAGGCCGCCCCTGTCACCCCGGTCCCCGGCTCCACGCCTGTCTTGCCGGTTATGACTGCCCGGGCGGAGAGCCTGGCAGCCGAGGGGGCCGAGTTCGTCTTCAACAACGACGCCGGCGGAATCGAAAAAGTGGTGCTTCTGATGCACCAGGGCGAAAACCAGCAGAGCGTCTCCCTGAACCGCGACCGCGGCATGCCGATTGGAGCCTTGGGGTTCAACCCCGGCGAGGTGACCGGAGGTTTCGAAATGAATACGGACCGCTCCAAAGGCGAGGTCACCTTCGCAAAAACCGCCCCGGACGGCCTGGAAATCACGAAGCGCTTCGTCTTGCCTCCCGCCAGCGAAAAGAACCTGCTCTATACGGTTTCCCTCGAGGTTTCGTTCCGCAACCCGGGAACCGTCGAACTTCAGGTCCCCGCATTTTTTGTCGGTACCGGCGGGGCGGCTCCGATCCATCCGTCCGACCTTCCCATGTATACCCGCTTCGACTGGTCGCACGGCGGAAAGGCG
>Ga0247840_10008525_pt1 | contig 13698 bp, 5 predicted proteins | sample LaCruzMarch2015__FD_192404 | JGI IMG/M metagenome (GOLD analysis project Ga0247840, IMG submission 192404) | Freshwater microbial communities from meromictic Lake La Cruz, Castile-La Mancha, Spain - LaCruzMarch2015_17m | ecosystem: Environmental > Aquatic > Freshwater > Lake | place: Spain...
GAAGCAATAAATATCAAATTGTATGATATGGCTGGAAGATTTATTTTGACAAAAAGTCTAAATATTTTATCTGATACCCTTTTCATAATTGACGGCAATATATTAGAAAAAGGTGTTTATTTCCTTCAACTAAATCGCGGAAATAAAAGCAGCTCAATTAAATTGATCAAGACTGAGTAAAATTGAATCATCTTATAAATAAATATTCATGGTCTGTAAATTAGATTAAATATTTATTCTACTTTTGCTATTGTTATGTTTATCATAACTACTAGCCAGATGATTCTGTTTTTGGTAGATTATCGGAACTCAAATGGTGGTTTGTGAAAAGGAAAAGGGGCTTCGGTCCCTTTTTCTTTATACTTCTGAAACATACTGCATAAAAAAAGAGTAAAACAGCACAACTTAAAAATTGTTTTGTTGTAACTGTGAAATTACTTTACGCCTCATTTGTAGTTTTATTTATAATTTTCACACCGACCTTTCGGGCGCAAGTAGCTTGTGGCTACGGCTTTACTTATACTTCAAATATTAATTACAGCAATCTTCCAGAAGGAAATTTTAGCTTAATTCTGGCAAGCGGGGCTGATCAACCTTCAGACCCATCAGATATTTCTCCAACAGACGAAGATATTTTTCCAAATCAACCAATTGGTTTTCCGTTTCAATTTAATGGAAATACTTATACTTCGCTTGGTGTTGCTACAAATGGCTGGATTTGGTTTGGGGCAACAGGCCCTGTTAAAGCCGCAGGTTTAGTAATTCCTTTCACCAATGTTTTAGCAAGTGATGCACCAATTGATGGAATTGTTTCTGCATTGAATGCCGACCTAGAAGGCCGATGGTCAGCAGGTTTAGCAACTATTCGCACAAAATTAGATGGAACTTCGCCAAACAGAACCTTCACAATTGAATGGAAAAATTTTAAAGCATTAGATGATGCCGAAGGAACAGGTTATTGTGGTGAAAATAGAAACCGATTCGACTTTCAAATTATTTTACAAGAAAACGGAAACAAAATTTCATTTGCTTACAATACTGCAAATTATTGCTGGCAGGGCTATAATCAACTTTTTCAGGTTGGTTTAAGAGGGGCTACGAGAAATGATGTTCACACAAGAAACATTCCAGCTGGAGCTAATGCTTGGGCAACATCTATGTTGGGTTCAGGAAGTGCAACTACCATTATAAAATCGTCTTCCCCAGTTACTATTCCTGCAGAAAATGCACGATTTACTTTCTTTCCTTCCACACCTGCAGCGTTAACATGGGTGGGAACAAACGAAAATTGGAACAATCCTGCAAACTGGTCAGGTAATGTCATTCCAATGCGTTGCAATGATGTTACGCTACCTTCCGGAAAAAGTCATTACCCTGAATTAATAGGAAATCAACCTGCTGAATGCAAAAATCTTCAAATTGCAGATGAGGCAGCATTAACCCTAAAAGAATCCTACACTTCTTACTTTTCTTGCTTCGGCGACCTAATCAATAATGGTGTTATTAGTAATAATACCAATTCCTACCTTACATTAAGCGGTGGAAATAACAAAGAAATTGGTGGCACAGGACATTACATTGGAACCGACTTTTTTATTACTTCCAATTCAGCTTACAAATTAACCAACGACATGGTTATTCGCAACCTTTGGATAAATGGAGGTTCATCTCTTTCCTTAGAAAATAAAGTATTAGATGTATTTTCTATTCAACAACAAGGCACCATTGACCAAGGAACAGGTGTTTTGGTAATTGAAGGTGACGCATCGGTTGTGCAATTAAACGATTCAACCTTCATAGAAAACAACGGAACAACCTTTTTTGGAAACGGAGAAGTGTGGTCAACCGAAGTAAACCAACTTGTACCTTCTGTTACCTACAATAATCTTTGGGTAAGAACCAACAAAAACTACACAGTTCAGTTGGGTTCTGACCAAGATTTTAGTTGTAAAAATCTTTTATTTTACAATCCTGGAGAACCTGGAGGAAGGGCGCTAACTGCAAGAAACATTACCGTAACTGGTAATTTTAAACTAGGAATTGACAGTTTACCGGGAACAGAATTAGAACTCAATCACACCATTACCAGACTTTCTGGAAGCGGAAATTTTGAAATGGGTGAAAAAGATAACCTCAACATCACCCATTTTTCTACCAATAACCAAACAGTATTGAGTGGTTTTGGTACACCAACTTTTGCAGGAAGTGTTGCTTATACCAGCGCCAATCAACAAACCTTGGTTAAAGGCAATTACAATAACCTACAAATTAATGGTGCAGGGCAGCGATTTATACAAGGCAAAGTTAATTTAGCAGGTATTTTAAAATTGAATGCTGGAACATTGCAAACCAACGATAGCTTGAGTTTGAAATCAGATAGTACGGCTACAGCACTTATTTCAGGACAAGGTACAGGACAAATTGCTGGAATCGTAGAAATAGAACGCTACATCCATGGCACTGAAAATCAAAATGTGTTATTGAGCACAGCATACCAGCAATTGTTTTTGTCTGATTTTGCAGATGATTTTCCGATTCTTGGTCCAGATGGCGCTCCGCTGAATAGTAATCCAAATACGTCCGTATTTAAGTATCAAGAAAGTAGCAATCAAAACAATTTTTCTGATGGTTGGCTAGGCTTTACCAATACACAAAGTTTATTAGCACAAATGCGCGGCTACATGGCTGTGGTGCAAGGCGGAAGTACTATTTCTACCAAAGGAATTGTAAACTCTGGCAATCAACAAACACCATTATCAGTTACAAATTCCAGCGGTGCCAACAAAGGCTGGAACTTAGTTGGTAACCCATATCCATCACCTATCGACTGGAACAAGATTGCAGCAAATGCCTCCCTAAATATTAGCCGAGCGATGAGCAAAATGGCCAGTGGAAATAGATTCAACAACCAATTTGCAACCTGGTTACCAATTGGTTCAGAAGAAGGTTTAGGAATTAATGGCGCTACAAGATATGTTGGTTCACAAGAAGGTTTCTTTGTACGTGCATTTTCGGCAGATACACTAAGGCTCAATAATTCTCAACGTGTTGAAATATTAAATACCAAATCTGTAATGGTGCCTGAAACGGTTCCATTTATTAGAATGAGTTTGATGAATGGGCAACAAGCAGATGAAACGCTGGTATATTTTTCACAGCAGTGCAACAATATCAATGCAGTAGATGGGAAAGATGCTGAAAAACTTAAACCAACTGCCAACAATCCGTATTGGTTTAGTCTCAAAGATTCGGTGCGCTTAGGAATTCAAGGACGAAACAAATTAGAACAACCAGATAGTATTCCATTGGGAATTTCTGTTCCATCGGCAGGAAGTTATATGCTCCGCATGTCAGAAGCCATTCATTTGCCCGCTACCGCAATGGTTTTCTTGCAAGATAGACAAACCGGTACACTTCAAAATTTAAGGCAACAAGCCACTTATACAGCAACATTAGCAGCAGGAACTTCCATTGGTCGTTTTTATTTACAAGTGCGACCAGGTGTGAACGTAACTGCATTTCAAGAAGGTTGCGCAGGTGGAGATGGCAGAATTACCTTAACTAACAATACCGCAACAAACTGGGACGTACAAGTATTTAACAGCAACGACAGTTTAGTTGGAACAAGAACTGCATTTACTGGAAACTGGAATATCAATGAATTAAATGCCGATGAATACCGCATACATTTTACTCTTACTGGACAAAATCTACAAGTAGAAGAATGGGCCACAGTGGCACAGAGCAACCAAATTATTGCATCTTTTGTGGTCGACAATTCCGAAGAATTAACCACCAATACCGAAATTACATTTACCAGCACTACTGCTAATGCCGACCAGCTTTTTTGGAACTTCGGCGACAACATGATGGCCACCGGAGAAACACAAGTTACCCATCAGTTTGAAACACCCGGAACTTATCCAGTGGTATTAACAGCCAATAGAGGCAATTGCTCCGACACCGCCACCATGTTAGTGCATGTAATTACCGTAACTGGCATAAACGAAACGCCAGCCAAAGACCTCAGCACTTTCAACATTTTCCCAAATCCTGCAAGTACGCAAGCATTCCTTAAGTTAAATGCCGAAAAAGACCTTGAAAACGCAACCATATTTGTTGTAGACATTACAGGTAAAATTGTACAACAAACGCCATACAACAGAATTACCCCAAGCACATTGCTAGAACTCATTGTAAACAACCTTCCCAAAGGCAACTACGAAGTAATAGTGAGCAATACCAGCTTTAGAGCAGTAAGTAGATTGGTAGTTGGAGGAAGATGATATGAAATGAATAGTTAATAAAGAAAAATGAATAATTATGGTTTCTAATTAGTTGAAACTATTCGTTCTACCTATTGAGTTTAAGTATTAATAAGCTGTGTTTTTTAACTTCATTCCAACCCTGAAAGGGTGACATTATTGTTACAAAAGCCCTGTTCATCGTTATGCAACACCGCAGGAAGTAATGCATCTTCCATCCTAAAAAGCCCGCGCAAGTGGGTGAGGGAAATAGCCTCCGTAGGAGCTATAGCCGAAGACACGACCCAAAGGGTTGCGCCCTAAGCTAGAGCTGCAATGCATCGTGGCCAACCTGCATCATGATAAAAATCAACTTATACCTAAAGATTAATTCTTAATTTTACCGAAAAATAAAAATTAAATATGCCTTTTTACCATCAACTTGGAATAATCCCTCCCAAAAGACATACACAAATGCGTAAGCCAAATGGCGAATTGTATTATGAGCAACTTTTTGGAACTGTTGGTTTTGATGGAATGTCGAGTTTATTGTATCAGATTTACCGACCTACTATGGTACAGGATATTTTACCCTCAATAGATGTAAGTCCTGAAATTGCCATTGACAAAAACATGAAATCTTTACGTTTGGTTGGTTTTGATGTGCCTCCGACTGCAGATTTTTTGGATAGTAGAACTGCACTTTTTGTAAACAGTGATTTGCAATTTGGAGTAGCCGCACCTCAGCAATCTCTTACTGAGTATTTCTATAAAAACGCTGATGCAGATGAGATGATTTTTGTGCACAGAGGTAGCGGAACTTTGAGAACTTTGTTGGGAAACATTACCTTTTCTTATGGAGATTATTTAATCATTCCAAGAGGTATTATTTACCAGATTCAGTTTGATACTACAGATAACAGATTGTTATTTTTAGAATCGTTTCACCCGATTTACACTCCTAAAAGATATAGGAATTGGTTTGGGCAATTGTTAGAACATTCTCCATTTTGCGAGAGAGATATTCGCAGACCTTCGAACTTAGAAACGCACGATGAAAAAGGAAGTTTTCTGTTAAAAGTTAAAAAGCAGGGAATGTTGCACCAATATGTGTATTCAACACATCCTTTTGATGTGGTTGGTTGGGATGGTTACAATTATCCTTATGCATTTTCTATTCACGATTTTGAACCAATAACAGGACGTGTGCATCAGCCGCCACCTGTACACCAAACTTTCGAAACACCCGCTTTTGTGGTATGTTCGTTTTGTCCTAGATTATACGATTATCATCCTCTTTCAATTCCGGCACCTTATAACCATAGTAATATTGATTCTGACGAAGTGTTGTATTACGTTGATGGAGATTTTATGAGTAGAAATGATATTTCTGCTGGACAATTTACACTACACCCAGGAGGAATTCCTCACGGACCTCACCCAGGAGCCTATGAACGCAGTATTGGTAAAAAAGACACACAAGAACTTGCTGTTATGATTGATACCTTTAAGCCATTGATGATTACTAAAGCAGCTATGAAAATAGATGATGGTAAATACTGGAAATCATGGCAGGAATAAATTACCCTTTCAACCCTTTTCAAAACAACAAAATGGAAACTACAGCACAATTTACAGCGCCAACAATGGCAACAACAGATGATTTTTTACCTCTATTGGGAACTGATTATGTAGAATTTTATGTTGGCAACGCCAAGCAGGCAGCCTATTATTACCAATCTGCATGGGGCTATAGTTTAGTTGCTTATGCAGGACCAGAAACTGGAGTTAAAGACAGAGCATCGTATGTTTTGCAACAAAACAAAATTCGTATTGTCCTCACTACTTCACTAATTCCTGATAGCATTATTTCTGACCACGTTCGATTACATGGAGATGGGGTAAAAGTCTTAGCCCTTTGGGTAGAAGATGCAGAAAAATCTTTGAGCGAAACTTTAAGTAGAGGAGCGAAACTGGCCATTCCATTAGAAGTAACTTCTGATGAATTTGGTGAGGTAAAAACTGCTTCCATACATACCTATGGCGATACAATTCACACGTTTGTAGAAAGAAAAAATTACAAAGGAGCCTTTTTACCTGGTTATCAAGCAACTGAATCTAAGGTAAAAACTAAATCTGTCGGATTATTGCATGTAGACCATTGTGTAGGAAATGTTGGTTGGGGAGAAATGAACACTTGGGTAAAATTCTATGAAGAAGTAATGGGTTTTAAATTGATTATCTCATTTGATGACCAAGACATTTCAACAGAATATTCTGCATTAATGTCAAAAGTTGTATCGAATGGAAATGGATTTGTAAAATTCCCTATTAATGAACCTGCAGAAGGTAAAAAAAGATCTCAAATTGAAGAGTACCTTGATTTTTATCATGGGCCAGGTGTTCAACATATGGCAATTGCTACTGATAATATCTTGGAAACAGTAGGTGAATTAAGAAACAGAGGAATTGAATTCCTAGAAGTTCCCTCAACTTATTATGATGATTTATTAGATCGTGTCGGTGTTATACAAGAAGATATTGAAGATATTAAACGATTAAATATTTTGGTTGACAGAGATGACGAAGGTTATTTATTGCAACTTTTTACCAAACCAGTAGAAGATAGACCTACCTTGTTTTTTGAAATTATACAGCGAAGAGGTGCGAAATCATTCGGGAAAGGTAATTTTAAAGCTCTGTTTGAAGCAATAGAAAGAGAACAAGAGAGAAGAGGTACTTTATAACAATCTGAATTTCTTTTTAAGTAATATTAGCAGTAATAGTTTGTTTTAAAACTTGAAAATCGTACATTTGAAACGTGCGAATTTCAAGTTTTATTCTTTCTGCCAGATTTATAAAGTTAATAACTCTTGTGGTTGTAGCTTTTATTTCTATTCCAAATAAAAGCTTTGCGCAATATTGTACGACAAGTTTTTCACATAGCTGTCTTCAAAGCAGTCCCGATATTGCTGATTTCATTAATAGTTTTTCAACTACTGGGGCAGTAGTTAATGTTAGTAATTTAAATACCGGGTGTAATGGCAGCTATCCTGAAAATTACACGTTCCATCCTAACATGAATTTATCTGTAGCGCAAGGTTGCAACTTTACAGCAACAATGTCTTGCGGAAATTACGGACAGGGTTTTGCCATTTGGATAGACTGGAACCAGGATTTAGATTTTAATGATGCTGGTGAATATTGCTATAACTCTGGAGGTGCGGCTCTTTCTAATGGAACTGTAACAGGTACTGTTAACGTACCTGCTTCGGCATTATTGGGTAACACAAGAATGAGAGTTCGTTGCGCTTTTGCCACAGTTCCTACATCTCCTTGCGGTGAAGAACCCTCCGGATTTTTAAAATATGGAGAAGTAGAAGATTATCCGGTAACTGTCGTTGCCCCAACGGGAAATCTGGTTGCCAATGGAGTTACCATCTGTGCAGGTCAAAGTGCTTCGTTAAATGCCGTTGGAGCTGGACTCGTGAAATGGTACACGATGCCCACTGGAGGAGCTTTGGTTGGAGTAGGTAATTTTTACAATACGCCAATTTTAAATGCAACTACAACATATTACGTTCAAACTACTGTAGGAACTTGCACTACGCCTAGAATTCCTGTTGTTGTGACAGTTGCACCAGCATTTACTTTAGGTCTTACCGCAAACCCAACACAAGCATGCGCTGGAGCTCCCATTACACTTAGTACAACAACAAATTCTGCTACTGCACTCACTTACGTTTGGACACCTTCAGCAAATATTACATCTAATAATGGAGCTATTGCAACTGGAACCATTAGCGCGAACACTACATTTACTGTAGTTGCGAGTAATGCAGCGAATTGCAGCGTTACTGCTACTGCGGCAGTATCATTATTACCTACTGCATTATTAAACCTTACAGCTACAGCAGCAAATGTTTGTCCTGGCGGCAGCACAACACTTAACGTTTCTGGAGGTTCTGGTTATACTTGGTCTCCAGCAGCAACACTATCTTCAACAATAGGGACAAGTGTTGTCGCAACTCCAACAGGACCTACGAGTTACACTGTTGTTTCTGCTCCAACGTCAGCAGCCTGTCCGGCATCGGCAACAATTGCAATTGGGATTAACCCTGTTCCTACTGTAAATGCTGGAAATGCTGTTAGCTATTGCACAGGGCTCAATGGTAATTTATCAGCTTCTGGAGCAGTAAGTTATATTTGGTCACCTACAACAGGTTTGAGTAATCCGAACATAGCGAATCCTATTGTTTCAACTTTATCATCACAAACCTACACTGTTACTGGTACTAGTAATTTGGGTTGTACTGCAACAGATCAGGTGCTTGTTACTGTAAATCCACTTCCTATTGCGAATGCAGGAGCTGGTGGAGCCAATTGCTCAGGCACAGGTTTACAATTAAATGGTTCAGGAGGAAATTCATACACTTGGTCTCCCGCTACTGGCTTAAGTAATGCCAATATTGCAAATCCGATTGCAACACCAACATCAACCACTAATTACACTTTAACTGTTAATAATGGATGTACATCACTTCCATCAAATCCCATAATAGTTACTGTTTTTCAGCAACCACCGGCTGCTACAATCACTGCAAATGGACCTGCAACTTTTTGTCAGGGAAATTCTGTTGTATTGAGTTCAAGTCTTTCTGCAAGTTATTCATGGTCTAATGGAGCTACAACTCAGACCATAACTGTGAGTACTTCGGGTAATTATTCAGTTACAGTTACTGATGCAAATGGGTGCACTGCGCCATCTTCTAATCCTTTCGTTGTAACAGTTACAGCTCCTCCCGCAGCACCTGTATTAAATGTAGGTGGGCCAGTTAGTTTTTGTGTAGGAGGAAATGTTACTTTAACTTCTAATCAATCAAGCGGAAACACATGGAGTACGGGAGCCACAAGTAATCAGTTAATTGTTAATACTACTGGCGCGTATACAGCAACTTATACTGATGCAAATGGATGTGTTTCTAATCCATCATCTCCGATTAATGTAACAGTTTGGGCCTTACCAGTTGCCAACGCAGGTAATAGTGGTTCTAATTGTGCAGGAGCAGGCGTTCAGCTTTCAGGTTCTGGTGGATTAACATACAGTTGGCTTCCAATTGCAGGATTAAACAATGCTTCTATATCTAATCCATTTGCAAATCCTGTAAATACTACAAATTATAACCTTACCGTTACCGATGGTAATGGCTGTGTATCAACAAATAATGCCTCTGTTACTGTTACTGTGCATCCAAATCCAATAGCCCCAGTTATTTCAACAAATGGTCCTCTGAATTTCTGTCAAGGGAACGATGTTGTATTATCTACGGCTGCTACAGCTTCGTATTTATGGAGTAATGGTGCCACTACTCAAACAATTACAGTGAATCAATCTGGTTTTTTTTCAGTTACTATAATAGATTTTAATGGTTGTACATCACCAGTTTCGGCTGCTACATCAGTGGTTGTTTATCCAACACCTGAGGCTCCAATTTTATCAGTGAATGGTCCAACCACTTTTTGCGATGGTAATACCGTGCAAATACAAGCAAATTTAAGCAATGGAATTAATTGGAGCAATGGATTAACTGGACAACAAATAAATGCAGGAGCAAGTGGGCCTTATAGTGCTACTTACACTTCAACAGATGGCTGTTTATCAGGAAATTCAAATACTATTTTTATTCAAGTACAACCTTCAGGAACGTCTGCTGCTATTGGCGCGAGTGGACCAACGCAGTTTTGTGAGGGCGATAGTGTAACTTTAACTTGTTCACTTGCCGACACTTATTCATGGAGTACAGGGCAAACCACACAATCAATTAAGGTTTTTGAAAGTGGAAATTATTCAGTAAGTATTACTTCTGGTTGCCCTTCACTTAATCCACAGGCATCTATTCTTGTTCAGGTAAATGCCTTTCCAATACCTACCATTTCGGCGAGCACAACAATAGATTGTTTGCCCTCAATAATTGATTTTAGTTCCACAACAGCCGGTACACCTCCTTTTGCTTATATGTGGACGTTTGGAGATGGGGCAATAGAAACTTCTGGTCAGCCATCGCATGTTTATAAAAGTGAAGGGACTTATGATGTAACTTTAACATTAACAGACCAGATTGGCTGTAAAGGAAGTATTAATCTTAAAGATTACATTACAATTTTATCGCCTGCTGAAATATCGTATTCTATTTTCCCAAAGTTTACAACGTTGACACATGCAACTGTTTCACTAATTGGTCAAACACCAGATGTACAAAGTCAAACATGGTATTTAGAAAACATTGGCACATCAACAGAAGATACAGCAATCTTTACTTTTACCCAAACGGGAGTTTATCCTTTAACCTATAGTGCAATTACTGCAGAAGGTTGTACGGATTTTCGCAGAGACTCTATTTACGTTTACGAAGATCTTGCCGTTTACGTGCCTACTGCGTTTACGCCAAACGAAGATGGAATTAATGAACGTTTTATTCCTGTAACCACAGGTTTTGAGCCTTCGCAGTATAATTTCACTTTATATAACAGGTGGGGACAATTGATTTTCGAAAGCAATAAACCAGGTGAGGGTTGGGATGGCATTAAGGGAACACAAGATGTATACATTTGGAAATTAATAGGAAGAAGTTACATGGGTGTTGATTATTCTTTTTCGGGATATACAACTTTGATTAGGTAATTATTCAAGTTAAGGCTGTTTTTAATTATTGATTTCCGGATGTGATATCTTACTCTATTGATTTTATCTGAAGCATCTATTTGATGATATTGCCATAAAGCTTAACTGTCAAATTTGTCATCACTGGTAGTATAGAGATTAATTTTTAAAAACTCGACCGTGTATCATTGGATTCGACTTTGATTTACAGGTGTAGAAGTAAAGTCCAGTTGCAAATTCATCCATCGTAATTGTAGAAGTATTGTTTACTGTGAGATGTTTGATTAATTTATTTGAGTGATCATAAAAGCAAACTTCCATAGGCTCTTGATCAAATGCAGTGATCGTTAATTCAGATTGAATCGGATTAGGAAACAATTTAACCTGTTTGTTTGCTAAAGTAGCATTTCCTGTTGCTCCGCACTCAGTAAGAGAAACATCATCTACATAAACATAACTATTATTGAAATAAGCTTCTGGATTTACTGTTATTATATCAGTAAGTGGAATTTGATTAAAATTTCCAATAGTCATAAAACGTTCGGTTCCGGAAGCTGTATACTCCATTGAAACGAGCGTCCAACTGGAGGTGTCGGGATAATTACCAAGCGTATTATTAATTTGTGGAGTATAATATAAAGGTCCATAAGAGTTATGACCAGTTATGCTATCTTCAGAAAATAATACACCTATGGCATCGGTTGAATACTTGGTATTTACATCAGCTACACTCAGATACATCTCGAAATTATAACACGCTCCGGGGACAATTCCAGGCTTAAGTTTTACTTGAATATATTCTCTAGCACTAATAACATAATCAAAACCCCAAAGAATTATACCTGCATAAGCTGCTCCAGAATGAGCTTCTTGATATCCGCTTAGATTTAATGGAACCCCAACATCATTATTAAAATTCGAATCAATCACGCTGTTTGCACAGTAATGATAAAAATCAGGAGTGCCACCACCTAAGTCTATATTACCAGTTGATGACCAGCTTAGTACTTTATTTATTTGACCAAAACCATCAGGACAGGTAAGATATTCTTCAAACCCACCATTAGGAACAAGCGATTGCGCTGAAAGACAAGTTGATGAGAAAATTAAAAAAAGTAAGAGTAGATTTTTCATAAGGTGATTTTTTGGAAGTAAAAAAGAATCAACTGACATTAAAAATTATTGTCTTCTTTGAATTTGTAAAAATTTGACTTGCGCCTATTTTTTACTGTAAATGAGAATTGTATTAATACAAACATAATTCAATTTTGATTGTAATTACTTATAGTGTATTTAAAATAGTCTTAACCGATTGAATATTATTTACAATCATTTCTTTTCATTGAAAATGGTAAGGTTGTGCGATGTAATAATGAATAAAGTCTTTTTCTTAACTGTTCATTTCAGATTGTTTTTCATCAGTTTTAATTCGGCTGAGCGCATTTTTCTTTGGTCGCTTAAAATCGACTCAACCAGCCCAATTTTCTCTGTCTAAACTTCTTAATTGGATAGCTTCTGCCAAATGAGGAATTTCTATGTTTTTACTATTTTCTAAATCAGCGATAGTTCGGGCAACTTTTAAGATTCTATCATAAGCACGAGCAGATAAATTAAGGCGTTCCATTGCAGTTTTTAATAATTGATTCCCGGAAGCATCAATTTTACACCAAGACCTGAGCATTCGTGAATTCATTTGCGCATTGCAATACACCCCATCAACTTCCTGAAACCTAGCTTTCTGTATTTCTCTTGCATGAACAACTCTTTCTCTAATTGTTTCGCTTCTTTCAGATGGCCTTGATGCTGTAAGTTCATCAAAATGAACCGGAGTAACTTCAATATGCAAGTCAATTCTATCGAGCAGAGGTCCCGAAATCCTGTTTAAATATTTTTGAACAACTCCAGGTCCGCATACGCATTCCTTTTCTGGATGATTATAATAGCCACACGGACAGGGATTCATAGAAGCTATCAGCATAAAACTTGCAGGATATTCAACTGTAAATCTTGCGCGGGAAATAGTAATGATTCTATCTTCTAATGGCTGACGCATTACTTCTAACACAGTTCGTTTAAATTCGGGAAGCTCATCCAAGAATAAAACCCCATTGTGAGCCAATGAAATTTCACCAGGTTGAGGATTGCCGCCACCGCCAACAAGAGCGACATCTGAAATTGTATGATGCGGGGCCCTAAATGGCCGCTGGTTTAACAAAGATTTGTATTTACCCATTTTGCCTGCTACAGAATGGATTTTTGTTGTTTCTAAAGCTTCCTCTAACGAAAATGGGGGAAGTACAGTTGGCAATCTTTTGGCTAACATTGTTTTACCTGCACCTGGAGGTCCAATTAAAATGACATTATGCCCCCCAGCAGCAGAAATTTCTAAGGCTCTTTTTATATTTTCCTGACCTTTCACATCAGAAAAATCTACTTCATTGTATTGTTGATCAGGATTAAATGCAGCATGCTCGTCAATTAGTATTTTCACTAATGCATTTTCATCTCCACTTAAATACTGAATAACTTGCAAAACGTTTTCAGCTCCCAATACTTCCAGATCTCTAACAATAGCAGCTTCTCTTGCATTTTCGATAGGCAAGATAACTCTTTTAAAACCCTCATTTCGAGCTTGGATGGCAATTGGTAAAGCTCCTTTAATTGGCAAAATACCTCCATCTAAAGACAATTCGCCCATTATTAAACTATTGTGAAGCAAGGCATCGGGAATTTGCCCAGAAGCAGCGAGAATTCCTATCGCAAGCGTTAAATCGTAAGCGGTTCCTTCTTTTC
>Ga0247840_10008526_pt1 | contig 13697 bp, 9 predicted proteins | sample LaCruzMarch2015__FD_192404 | JGI IMG/M metagenome (GOLD analysis project Ga0247840, IMG submission 192404) | Freshwater microbial communities from meromictic Lake La Cruz, Castile-La Mancha, Spain - LaCruzMarch2015_17m | ecosystem: Environmental > Aquatic > Freshwater > Lake | place: Spain...
CAAGAGCGAGTGGAACCATGTCCGACGAACGCTTCGATCTCAGTTACCTGGGTCTGATCGCACCAGGAGCCGACCCAGAGCAAGTCCGACAGCGCCTGCGCGCGGTCTTCAAGCTCACCGACAAGGGTACGGAGCGCCTGTTCACCGGCCGACCCGTCATCGTCAAGCGCGACGTCGATTTTGCCACCGCGACCCGCTTCGAGACGATTTTTGCTCACGCGGGGGCCACGCTCACGATCACGCCGGTGGAGGGTCCGAATGGACCGGACAGCGTCGACGCGATAGCCGCGACGGATGCGCCCGCACGGGTGCGCACCATCGACACCGGGCATTTGTCCCTGGCTCCACAAGGCGGTCATCTGGAGGAACCACCGGTCGGCGGCGGACCGGACCTGGATATCAGTTATCTGAGCCTGGTACCGGGTGATCAGTGGACCCTGGCGGACTGCGCGCCCCCGCCCACGCCCACCCCGGAACCGGACATCAGTTACCTCAGCCTGGCGCCTGTCGAACCGCGGGCCGAAGGCAATACCAATCCACAGTTGGATTAGCAATCGAGATGACCAAGGATTTCGACCATATCGTCATCGGCGCCGGCATCAGCGGGCTGGGTGCCGCCCATTTTTCGGCCCGGCGCGAACTCGGCACGCTGGTGCTGGAGTCGTCCCAACGCGTGGGCGGCTGCATCAAGACCCACCCGTTCGCGGGACTCGATGGGTTCTGGACCGAGGCCGGCAGCCACACCTGCTTCAACAGTTACGGCAACCTGCTCGGCATCATGGACGATCTGGGCCTGACCGCCGCGGTCCAGACCAAGACCAAGGTCGGCTACCGGCTGTGGAAAGACGGTAAGCGCCGCAGCATCGGCTCCGCCCTGCATCCGCTGGAGGCGGCGGTCTCGCTGCCGCGCCTCTTCACCACCCCCAAGGAGGGGCAGCGGGTCGCCGACTATTACGGCCGGGTCCTGGGTCGACGCAACTACCGCGACCTGCTGCGCCACGCCTTCCAGGCGGTGATCTGCCAGGACGCGGACGACTATCCCGCGGAGGCCCTGTTCCGGCGCAAGCCGCGCCGCAAGGACGTCATCAAGGCCTTCACCTTCGCGGACGGACTGTCCCGCATCCCCCAGGCGATTGCGGCCCAGGAGCGCATCCAGGTGCGCACCGGGGTGAATGTCGCCGCCGTCACCCCCGCCGCGGACGGTTTCCGGATCGACCTGGGGGATGGCACCGCGCTCACCTGCGCCTATTTGACGCTGGCGGTCCCGCCGGACCAGGCCGCCCGACTGATGCCGGCCGGTTTCGCCGCCGCGCAACAAACGATCGCCGCCATCGCCATGGCGGAGATCGAGACCCTGACACTCGCCTTCCGCGTCAGCGACCTGCAACTGCCGCCACTGGCAGGTCTGATCGCGGTCGGCGGCAGCTTCTACTCGGCGGTGTCGCGCGACTTCCTCCCGGACAGCACCTATCGCGGTTTTGCCTTTCATTTCCGTCCCGGCGAACTGTGCCCGAAGGAACAGGTGACTGTCGCCTGCGCGGCACTCGGCGTCGATCCGCGGCACATCGCCGCACAGGGTGAAACCCACAACCGGCTGCCGGCCCTGCGTGCCGGTCATGCCTCCGTGGTGGCCCGGATCGATCAGGCGCTGGCCGGCAGTCGGCTCGGAATCACCGGTAACTGGTTCCTCGGGGTCTCCATCGAGGACGCCTTGACGCGCAGCCGTCGGGAATTCGATCGGCTGTTCGGACCCGAACCCAACGCCAGTCGCTGACCGGACTGAATCGGACCGGACCAGGCGGCAAAACCGAAAAACGCAGCAGAGGAGTGGTCCGCAAGTGAACTCGTCAACACTCGTACATGGCGCGCGCTGCGGTCTCATCACGCTGATCGCGATGGTGCTCGCCCAGTCCGCCGCGGCGGACATCATCGGCAATGTCCTGGTCTATCTGACCTACAGCGACCGGATCATCGAGGGCTCACCCAAGAACAGCGTGACGGTGGTGGCCATTGCGCCCTGGCAAACACCGACCCCTGCACCCACGGCACCCCAGAGCGCCAAATGAACGGGGAGCTGGATCAGGACGCCGTGTCCGAAACCGCGGCCTCCCATCCCTGGGTCAACGCGCGTATCCAGCGCTGCGTCCTGCCGGGCGCCGCGGCCGTCAATGCCGCTATCCTGACCGCGTTCCAGACCTTGACGCCGGAGTCTTTCGACCGCCGCAGCCATCTTGTCGGCGGGCGCTATGAGAACCTCTATCTGGAGCGGGCGCGGATGCCGGCACTCGCGCCCGTACTCGAGCACGCGCTGCACTGCGCCGCGACCATCCTCGGCGAATCAGCCCACGGACTGCGCTGCGGCTTCTGGTTCAACGCCACGGGACCCGGCCACCACACCAGCGAACACACGCATGACGAGTGCGATGAGCGACTCTCGGCGGTCTATTATGTTGACGCCTCGGCCGACTGCGGCGATCTGATCCTCTATGACGGCCCACTCACCATGCGTGTCACACCCGTCGCCGGTACGCTGCTCTTCTTCCCCCCCAACCTTCCACATGCGGTGGAGCCCAATCGCAGCGGTCAATTGAGGCTCTCGATCGGCATCAACTTCGGGCCATTACCCGCGGACCTATAAACCCGGCGGCTGGCCCCTCACCCCGCCACACGACACAAGGCCCACGATGTCTTATCGCCTCTCTCTCGACGCCTGGCCCCTACTCCCGATCCTGCTGATCGTCTCGCCCGGTCTGTGCTCCGCGGCGGATACCAGCCCGATCGTTCTGGAGGCGCCGGTCGCCGACCAACCGATGACCACCGGAGCCGCGCCAGGCGAAACCGGCGGCAGTGCGGATCTGTGGCAGCGCACCCGCACGACCGCCGAGCATTGGTGGCAGCGCTCCCGCGACGTTGCGGGGCAAGCGGCCCAAGACGCCCGCGGCATCCTCGGTCCGCAACCGATGGGATTCCCGCAGGTTTGGGAGCAGGTGGTTCCCAAGCTCGAAGACACGCTGGTCCTCGAGGACCGCCACGCGGACCTGCCCGACAGTGCCTGGATCGGCAAAGACAAGGCATCCAATCAGGCCGAGATCGATGACCTGCTCGATGATGCTGTCGCCATTCTTTCCAGCTCGCCGGTGCAGCAGTTCCGCGAGCGCATCCGCGCCATCCAGACCGAGATCGAGGCCGCCCGCGCGGCCATCGCCGGTTATCGTCAAAGCCGTGTTTCCGCACCCGGCGAGTCGACCATCAAACGGACGGTCGCCGACTACGACCGGCTGATCGTCGAACAAGAGCAGCAAATCGCGCAACTCACCAAGCGATTGGGCGAGGTGAAGCGCGAATTCGCAACGGCGGTCCGGGCATTGGGAGTGGAACTGAGTGACGAACAGGTGGAGTTCCTGCTATCCACCGTGGTCGGCGACAACATGGTCGACCTCGGCATCCTGTTCGATAACGTCAAGTCGGTCACCAATCAACTGGAGACCCTGGTGGCACAGAGCGGCGAGGACCTTCAGAGCGCTCGCCGCTATTACGGCATGTACGTGGTCCTGCTGCGTGCGCTCGAACGGATGCACGTGAAGATCGAAGAGGCCATCGGCGAACAGTACATTCCACAGATTGATTCGATCATAGCCCGCGCCCAGCAGTTGAGCGGCGAAACCCGCGAACTGCTGCGCACCTCACCGACCAAAGGCGAGCTGCTCGCCGCCAACCTCGAGGCCCAGCGACTCACCATCGATGCGGCCGGCATCTATCGCCAATACCTGAGCGATCAGGCGAATCAGATCAGCAAGGCCCGGCGTGAATTGACAAAGGATATCGCGGCGGCCTGGAACACCTATGAAACGGTGCGCGTCTCCGGAGAATTGGTCGGGCTGGTGAAATCCAGCCGGCAACTGCTGGAAGGCCTGATGAACCGCCAGGTCCCGGCGCTGCGGCCGTTCGAGAACCTGGAGTTGCGCCGCGAGTTCGAAAAGCTCACCGACCAGCTCAGACGCAGCGAACCAGGCTGATCCGTAAACGCCTTATGAAACAGCGATATCCACGCGGCCCGCGAGCCATCCTGTCGCCACCGAGATCCCTCGCCGAACCGTCGGGTAGCGATGCACCCCCTCGCGGAAGCGGGCGGACCTAGTCTGCATTTTTCGAAACGGCCGGGGAAATGCGCGTCAACGCAAAACAAGCACCTGATTTAACTCAGCTTCATGAAGGCTCCGCGAGTTGCTTAATCACTCGGACGGGGCTATCGTTGTAAGCGCATCTTCGTCGAATCGGCTGCCGCCGGACGACAAGCAAGCACACACAGACGTCAGGCGACGACCACAAGGCACGGTACCCCATGGACCGCCAAGAAGCAGCAAAATTCATGCTCGACTGCCTTCGCACCATGCTGGCTCGCAAAGGCTCCGATCTGTTCATTTCCGCGGAGTTTCCCCCGGCGTGCAAGATCGACGGGCGGATGACACCGCTGAGTGATCACACGCTCACCGGGCTACAGACCAGTGTACTGGTGCGCGCCATCATGAACGACCGCCAGGTGCGGGATTACGAAGCGCATAAGGAGTGCAACTTCGCGATCAGCCCCCAAGGGATCGGGCGTTTCCGTGTCAATGCGTTCATCCAGCAGGGACTCGCCGGCGCCGTGCTGCGCACCATTACCAGCCGTATCCCGGAACTGGACGAGCTGAACCTGCCGCCGGTCCTGAAAGACCTGATCATGACCAAGCGCGGGCTGATCCTGGTCGTCGGCGGCACCGGCTCGGGCAAGTCGACCAGCCTGGCGGCCATGCTCGGCCACCGCAACGCCAATAGCTTCGGGCATATCATCACGATCGAGGACCCGGTGGAGTATGTCCACCCGCACCGTAATTGTCTGATCACTCAACGCGAGGTCGGTGTCGACACGGAGAGTTGGGACGCCGCCCTGATCAACACGCTGCGCCAGGCCCCGGACGTCATTCTGATCGGTGAGATCCGCCAACGCGAGACCATGGAGCACGCCATCAATTTCGCGGAGACCGGCCACCTGTGCCTCTCCACCCTGCACGCCAACAGCGCCAATCAGGCACTGGACCGCATCATCAATCTGTTTCCGGAAGAGCGGCGGGTGCAACTGCTGATGGATCTCTCGCTCAACCTCAAGGCGGTGATCTCCCAGCGCCTGCTGCCCTGCACCAATGGCGGGCGCATCGCGGCGATCGAAATCATGATCAACTCGCCGCTGATTCAGGACCTGATCTTCAAGGGCGACGTGCATGGTATCAAGGGAATCATGAAAAAATCACGGGAACTCGGGATGCAGACCTTCGATATGGCGCTGTTCGACCTTTACGAATCCGGCAAGATCAGCTACGAGGACGCGATCCGCAGCGCCGACTCGATGAACGAGCTGCGGCTGGCCATCAAATTGGAGGGTCACGAGTCCCGCGGCAAGGATCACTTCGCGGACATGGATGCCTTCTCGATCGTGCCGGAAGGTGACGAGGGCATCACCGACCCCGCGTTGTTCGGAGCGCCGCCGGCTCCGCCGGCGGGATCGGAAAGCGACCGGGTCCCCTATGCGCCAAGCGAGACGACCGCCGGGCTCGCGGTGGAGACGACCCATCAGGCCGCGGTCTACCAGCCCGGTATCGCCAAATCACATGGCACCTGAGCACGCGTGAGACACCGCGTTGGACATTACACCTTATCTCGAAATGATGATCCGGCATCAGGCGTCGGATCTCTTTTTCACGCCCGGAACTCCGGTTCGGATCAAGATCGAGGGGGTCATTCGCCCGATCGGTGAGTCGGAAACCACCGCGGAATTCTGCCGGGACGCGGTGCTGTCGATTCTCGATCGGGACAAGGCGCAGCAATTCGAAAACGAATTGGAGGTGGATTTCGCGATCGCACTGGAGGAACGGGCACGTTTTCGCGTCAATGCCTTTCATCAGCGCGGCCAGGCCGCCATGGTATTGCGCTATATCCGGGCCACCATCCCGACCGCCGAGGAATTGGGACTGCCGCCGGTGCTGACCCGGCTGATCATGCAGAAGCGCGGGATCATCCTGATGGTCGGGTCCACCGGGTCCGGCAAATCCACGACACTCGCGGCCATGATCGACTCACGCAATGCCGCGGCGCCGGGCCATATCCTCACCATCGAGGATCCGGTCGAGTTCGTCCACCCCCACAAGCAGTGCATCATCAACCAACGCGAGGTTGGGGTCGACACCAAGAGCTATGCCGCCGCCTTGAAAAGCTCATTGCGCGAGGCGCCGGACATCATCCTCATCGGCGAGATCCGCAGCCGCGAGACCATGGAGGCAGCCATCGAACTGGCCGGAACCGGACACCTGGCCATTTCGACCCTGCACGCCAACAATGCCCATCAGGCGCTGGAACGGGTCATCAACCTGTTTCCTCAGGAACTGCACAAGACCCTGTTCCTCGATCTGTCCATCAACATGCGCGCCATCATCTCCCAGCGCCTGGTGAAGACAGTCAGCGGCAAGCGCACCGCCGCCATCGAGGTGTTGGTCAACACGCCGCACATTGCCGATCTGATCCGCGACGGTCGCGTCGACGAGGTGAGTGAGGCCATGCAGGCAAGCAATGAAGACGGCATGAAGACCTTCGACGATGCCCTGCTCGACCTCTTTCGCGCCGGGACCATCAGTTTCAACGAGGCACTGGCCAATGCCGATTCGGCTCCGAATCTGGAGGCCAGGATCAACTTCGGCTGAAGTTTCCGACGCGTTACTCAGTTTCCTCCAAGGCACAGGTCTCGCCGTTACCGATCCAAAAGCCCAAACTCTTGTGCAGAAACTCCTGCCACGGCATGTAATGTGAGCCGTCGCACGAGAAATTCAGGCCGACGATCCCGTTGAATACGTTGAGCGAACCAGAGCGCAGGTAGATCGTCTCATCCATGAAACGCAGGGCGCGGAAAGTCTTGAAGACCTCGCCGACCTGATCCAGGGGAATCGCCGCATCCGCCGGATAGGGCCGACTGGGGTAGGCCAGACAAATCCCCGGGTCGGTCAGGTCCTCGAAATCAAGGAGGCGGAAACGGTAAGGGTCGTCGATCAACCACAGGGTGGCACGCGAACTGGAAAAGTGCAGCTTGCCGTGGAAGACCCCATGCACCGCGATCAACTCCCGCAGCAAGTCCAACACCGCGTCGATGCGGGTGTCCATGAGGCTCTCCACCCGCTCCTGAAGAAAGAGTCCGCCGCGGATCGCCGGGTCTCCCTTGAGCTGTACCCATTGCTCCGGCGGCCGATAGATCTCGCGGGTCAGCGGCAGTTCGCGCAGATCGAAATCCGCCCCCAAATAACCGAGCGTCGTCCCCGCCGGGGAGGCGATGCGCTGCACCGCGGTGAGCGAGGGGCGACGCTGATTGCGGCTTATATAAGCCTGGGAAAGGGAAAAACGTTCCCCCGCCAGGGCATCGACAAGATAGGGCCGATCGCTACGGTCGCGCCCGTAATACTCGGGCAGCAGCCCATTGGGGGTGCAGTTGGCGGTCAATTGGCGCGCCTGCGCATCGAGCACATAGAGATACTTGCAGGACGGCAAGCCCGGCAAGGCCTCCAGCAGGTGCTGCTCCAGGGCCGCCCGTTCTGGCCAAGCCCCGGCACAGGCGTGCGCCAGCCGCTCCAGGAGCGAGGCCAGCCGACCCCGCAACAACATCCGCTGCCGCGCAACCGCGGCACGTAAAGGTTCGCTCATTGACTTATCCGCTTGTGTTCGTGTTTGACTTGTTCTTGACCCATGACTTAAGGGTACGCATCCCTCGCTTCCCAATTCACCCGTACCCCCAGACCATTGTCCCGACGAAAGCGCATCGCCTCGCGGATCAGTGCGAGACGCGACCGATCTTTACCCCACACCGTCACGATCGCGGGGTCGGGGGTCGTGTCGTTGGTCCAGATCCGCCACAGCAAGGCCGCGTTCTCCCAATAGGCCGCCGCGACACTGTTGCCGTCCGGGCTGAAACGGGCGTAGGCCACACCACCCAGATCGGCCTCCAGCACCAGATAGGACCCCGCGGTGCGGGGCTGCCTGTCCGTCCGGCGCGGCGGCACGGGACGCTGCCACAGGCGCAGCGCGCCGTCACGTGACGCGGTGATGATCCAGCGTCCATCCGGGCTGAATTCGGCGGAGTAGATACGGTCCTTGTGACCCTTGAGTTCCGCAATCAGCGCGCCGCCGCGGCTATCCCAGACCTGAGCGCGGGCGTCCATGGACGCGGTCACCAAGACAGCGCCGTCCGGGGAGAAGCGGACACTATAGAGCGCCTCGGTCTGCGCATCGAGAAACCGGGGCGTCCCACAGACGCCGTCCGCCAACGGGACCAGGACGCCCCGCCCGTCCTCGCCGACACTGGCGATGGCACGTCCATCCGGGGCAAATGCCAAATCGGTGATGGGAGCCCCATGCGGGTCGAGTCGACACACCAGGGTCCAGGCCGCCCCGCCGGGTTCGGAGCGCAGCACCCGCAGGGTCCCGGCATCGTCGCCCGTGGCGAATAATTGGGTGCCGCCCGACCCGGCGACAGCGACGGCCGCGGCCTGAACCCGATCCGGCCCGTGCTCCAGGGCCGGGGACAGCGGCAGTTCGGCGCAGGTGGCGGGGTCCCACAGACGCACCGGTCGCGCGGCCTCATTGGAGGTGGTCAGCAGCCAACGCGCGTCCGGGGTGAAGAGGACGCGATAGAACTCGACACGCGCCGGCCGTTTGACACCGGCGGCAGACTCGGTTTCGGCGGGGGGCCCCGCTTCCAGCGTGCACCCGCCGCCGGTGATCAGGTTCCAGACCCGCGCGCTGCCATCGAAGGCCGCGCTGGCAAGCCACCGCCCGGTCGGCGAAAAGGCGACACGCCGCACCCGGCCGCGGTGTCCCCGCAGGTTCCAGATCTCCGCCGGCGTTGCGGTGGGGGCCTGGCTGTCATAGCGCCAGACCCGCACGGCACCGTCGAACGAACCCGTGGCAATCAGGAAGGCACCAGGATCGGTATCCAGTTCCGGCGGCGGCCGGGCCATCTCCAGATGCCAGACGTGATCCGCATGGGGGAGCGGAAAGGACAAGGCGCTGACCGGGTCCACGGACCAGAGCCGCGCCGAGCCGTCCTCATCGGAATAGGTCAGTACCCGGCTACCATCCACACTGAAACGGGCATTGGTCACGGCGGCATCGTGACTGAACACGGCCACCTCGCGCCCGCCCTGAAGCCCCCACAGCCGCGCAGTCTTATCCAGTGAGGCAGTCAGTACCAGGTCTTCCGCCTCACGGGGATCGCTGACCGGGGACGCACGCACATGCTCCACACTGAGCCGATGCTGGCCCAAGACCTCGGCGTCGCCGGTGCGGAGATCCCAGCGCACCAATTGGCCGGCATCGTCGCCGGCCAGCAGATAGCGATCCGCGGCCGCGAACGCGATATCACGCACCGCAGTCTTATGGATCTGGATTTTGCGTCCCTGGCGAGTCACGTCGCCAAGGACCGCGAGTTCACGCCCATCGCGATCATAGAGCCGCACCCGTTCGTCCGCCGCGGCGACCGCGATGCGTTCACCCCGGCTGTCGAAGATGGCGCGGTTCACCGGACGATCCAGCGGACCGCCCGGCGGCAGGCTCACCAGCACGTCACCGGTGGCGGACTCGACCACCAACGCGGTGCCGTCGCGGGAGGCGGTGACCAACCGCATGCCGTCCGGGGAGAAGGCAACCCCGCGGATCTCCTTGTCGTGGAGTGCGCGATCCCATCGGGGTTGACCGAGATGTTGCGTATCGATGACGCAGAGTCCGAAACGTCCGCCCGCCACGGGGTGGGAGAGCGCGAGAGCGCGATGGCTGCCATCCAGCGCGATGGCACCCCCGGGCCGCGCCCCGCAGGTCCAGTCCGGCGCCGCCCCGTCCGCGGCCGGCAGCCGCCAGACCCCGGTCTCACCGATGCCCAGGATCAGGGGCGGCTCAGCCCCATCGGTCAGGCGCACCGCGTGGATGGACAAGGCGGGAGTGGACAGCCGCCGGGCGAGCACGAAGCGATTCTCCTCCAGACGCCACAGGCTGGCCCCGTCCTGGAGCGAGAGCGTGACCAATTGCTGACCGTCTTCACTGAAGCTGGGTGAGAGCGCTCGCTCCGACAGGGGCCCGCCGGCCTGGGCCATCGCGATGAGCCGATTGGCGCTGAACGCGCGACTCAGGGTATCGGTGGCGGCCTGCGGCAGGTCCCGACCCGCGTCCAGGGCCAGGCGGATTGCCGCGGGCGTGTTGCCCTGATTGATCGCCAGGTCCGCGGCGTTGAGTTGACTGCGGTGCAGGTTCAGGGTGGCCGCCCGCGAGGCCTCCCAGGCCCACCAGGCGGTTGCGGTCGCAAAGACCAGGAGCACCGCCAGGATGAGTCCGATCAGACGCATTGAGCGGTTACGCCGACGCTGATTGCGCAGATTGAGCAACGAACGGTCGAGAAACTCCCGCTCGACCGGTTCCAACTCCTGGGCAAACGCGTCAGCGAACCGGCGAGCACCGGCGTGACCGACCTCACCCAGCAGGTACTCGCGATTGCAGTCGGTACGCTTCCAGAGCCGCGCCTGGCGGGTGATCTGCACACGCAATTGCAGGTCGCGCCGGTTGGCTGGATCGACCAGCCAGTCACGCACCGGCGCCCAGCGGTCGATCAGCACCGGGTGGATGAAGCTCACCGCCGGACGGTAGTCATGCCACTCGCGGCGCTGCGGGTCGGACTCGGCGGATGGAGCGGCGGCCACCGCCGCGACTCCTTCTGTCAGCGCCTTGATGGCACGGCCCGGCAACAGGCGGGCGCGCCACTCCTCGGCGGTTTCCCGGGCGATGCGCGCGACGGCTCCGAAGAGCGCATCATCCGTCTGGGCACAGGGCAAATGCTCCGCGGGGTCGAAAATCCCCTCCGTCACCACCAAGCGCGCCGCGACCAGTGCCTGCACCAGACCGACGCAGCCAGGGTCGCGGAACAGGGCCCGCAGGTCACCGGCGCGCGGCACCGGGCGGGCAGCGGGGCCGCCCTCCAGGGCGATCAAGGCCCGGCACAGCATCGGCAGGGCCGCCCGCGCCGCCGCGTCGAGCCCCTCCCAGCAGGCCTGTGCCCGCCGCAGCGCGTTGCCGGCCACACCGCCCGCGGCACGGTAGTCCGCGATCCGCAGGATGAGCCCCGCCTCGCCCCCGTCGACCGCGGCCGCGCGGGCCCGCGTGTAAAGATCTTCCAGGACCGGTTGCAGCAGCACCGGCCAGTGCGTCAGATCGCTGACCTCGGCCTCGAGCAGATCCGCCAGTCCATGACCCGGTCCGCCGTCCATGTCCTCGTAATCGATCCCGGCGACCCGGGCGGGAATCTCGATGACTTGCCGGATGCGGGCGGGGGGCGGCGGATCGAGCGGGTACCAGGCCCCCTCATCCACCGCGGCCGCCAAGACGGGGAGGCGCGGGAGCCGGCACAGGAGATCGCTGCGCAGGGTGGCGATGATCCAGACGCCGTCCTGAGCGGCCAGGGCGGCGAGGGCCGCAACGAAGGTCCGGGTGCTGGGGGCCGCGAGCGCCGCCTCGGACAACAACCCGTCGAGCGGGTCGAGGATCAAGGCCAGTTGCCGGTGTCCGTCCGTATCGCCCGCGCGGCCTCCGACCTCGGTGTCCAGACGGGCGAGCGCGGCACGCACCTGACCGGCGGCGACCTCCGGCTCGGCCTCCAACAAGCGGGCCAGCCCCGCCGCGTCGAGTCCGAATCCACTCAAGGAGGCGCCCAGCAGGTCGGGTGACAGGAGCGACTCGGCCAGCGCCGCCAGCGGATCGGTCCGATGAGCGGGCAGCACCGCCCAGCGACAGGCCGCAATCCCGGCGAACAGGAAGGGCCGCACCAACCGCGGCAGCAGCCCGGCCCGTACCAGCGAACTCTTACCCACACCGGATGGCCCGCTGATCAACACCAGACCGCGGCCCGAACCGCGCACGCGATCCAGGCACGCCACCAACTCACGCGTCTCGGTTTCGCGCCCGACGAAGACCGGCTCATCGCGCAGTTCATAGCGGGCTTGGGCTCGGAAGGGGCTGTCGCGCCACTCGCCGGCGCCGGGACGCCGGCCACGCTCCGCGCTGATGCGCCGATTCAGCAGCTTCCGCAACTGCACCTGAACCAGTTCGCGCAGCACCCGGTCGTTCTCGAACTGGCGGAAGGCGCGACTGAAGCTGCCGTCCGAGTTGAAAAAATGGGTGCGGAAGAAGAGATCCAGCCGCTCCCGGTCGGCAATCGCCGCGCGGGTGGTCTCGGCATCGGTAATATCGATCAGGCGCGGTGTCGTCTTCTTATAGACCAAGACCTCGGGCGGGTTAGCGCGCGTCGACGCCTCCACCGCGTCGACGAACTCCCATTCGGTTCCGGTCATGCCGCCGTAAGGGTCATCGGCGAGCGGCGTACCCAGCCGGGTCCACAGCATCACCAGGACGATCTCGCATTCCGACGGACGCGACAGACCGGCCTGGAAGCTCTGCGCCGCGGTCAGCACCTCCTCCTCCCACAGCACCGACTGGAGTTTGAAATAGGGGAGATACTCGGCGGCCAACTGCGTGATCAACTCCTTGACCAGCGCGCGCTCATGATCCAGGTCGGCGGGCGACGAGACGAAGATTCTGACCCGTGATTCTGCCATCGCGCGCGCCTGGAGGGATTGAACGGTAATCGGGAGCAAACGCCCACACTATAACGAGCCTGGGGGTCGACCGGGAGTGGCCCTGTCCAACGCCGCCCTCAACCTGAGATACTGGATCAACCAAGAATCGCGAAACCGGGGTAGAATCCAACAGCGCTGGGCGGACGACACGTCCGATCCGACCAAAGCGATACCCCATCGCCGTTTGAGCAGGAGGAACGCATCATGTTCCACCATGAAACCGCAGATACCGAACGCTTCGAGCAGGTCATCCTGCTCGCGCTCCGGCAAATCATCCAAGACCCGGAGCCGGCGCGCTTTCTCGCCTGGGCCAAGAACGAGGTCCCGCGCATTTTGGGCCTTTACGACTATGGGCTCGAAGACGTGGAGATCCGACGTCTGACGAACATGCTGGCCACGGCCATCTGGAACGCCACCCCGCAACCGGCGCTGGGATACCGCGCCCAGCCGCTGGAACCCCCATCCGCTCATGCACCCTGCCCCTGCGGGTCGGGTGAGCGTTACGACGCCTGCTGCGGCGACCTCGACGATGTGCCGGAACTCTCGGCCGAACTGATCTGGGAATTGCTGCTCGACGAACTCCCGGAGCGCGCCCTCAAGGACGCCCTCGATGCGGATGCCGTACCGCGTCCGCTGCTCGCGCGCGTGGCCGACCGCTGGCTGGAACAAGACCGCCCCGGCCGGGCCGTCGCGCTGTTGGAGCCGGTCTTCTGCGGTCCGCTCGAGGCCTTGGACGAGGCCTATGAGCCGGCCTTCGACGTCCTTTGCGATGCCTATGATCGGCTCGATCACTGGCGCAAGAAGAAAGCCTTTCTGGAGCGTCTGTGCACCGCGGGCAGCCGGGCGCTTCAGTCCGCCGCCTGGCAGCGAATCAGTACCATCCACATCGACGAGGGTGACTTCGAACAGGCACGGGACGCCTTCGCTGCCGCCCTGCGCAGCGACCCGGACAACCCCAGTAACGCACTCCTGGAAATCACCCTGCTGGCCGCCCAGCACCAGGACGAC
>Ga0247840_10008531_pt1 | contig 13691 bp, 14 predicted proteins | sample LaCruzMarch2015__FD_192404 | JGI IMG/M metagenome (GOLD analysis project Ga0247840, IMG submission 192404) | Freshwater microbial communities from meromictic Lake La Cruz, Castile-La Mancha, Spain - LaCruzMarch2015_17m | ecosystem: Environmental > Aquatic > Freshwater > Lake | place: Spain...
GAAGATTACCGGTTGTATAACTTTTTTGTATAATTCCTCCTACCATATTACCCACTAAACCTCCAAAATGTATTCCGAGTTCAGTAGCCCCTGTAGAAACATTAACGCTACTATAGCAATTTGATATTGTAGAATTTGTAGCCTGACCAACCAAAGGTCCTATATCATAATATCCATTGAAAGTTCCATTAATTATTCCAACTTCAGAGATAGTTGCAGTATCTGTATATCCAAAAAGTCCAACTCCATGAGAAGAATATCTGTTTATGTAAAGATCTGTAATTGTGTGATAATTTCCATCTAAAGAACCAGTGAATTTTGCAGTACTACTACCAACAGGGGCAAATCCTGCTCCACCGTTCCACCCGCTTGTTTCCGAACAATCTATATCATTATCCAAAGCATAATATAAACTTAAATCTTGATCCATCGCCTGTAATTGAGTACAACTTGTTATTAAACAAGCATTTCCAGAGATTCCATCTCCAGACATTCCTAATGGACAAATTGGCTCTACATAGCTTCCCAATTTTCCTATATAAGTCACTCCGCTTCTAACATTGGCAGAATCAATAAGAGTTGAGAGAGCGTTGTATATGTCCGTAATAGAATGCATTGAAGGATTGGGAGGAGTAGTGGTTGAAAGATTATGAGTAGAAGCAGATGTCGTAGAATTATTAACCACCAAATTATATATATCTTCTAAAGAATAACCTGTTGGAGAAGTAGTAGTGGATGGAGAAAGCGAAGAATAAATAATTGAAGTATTTGGCCTACTAGGATCTGAATTATTGAAATCTCCCGTAATACCCAAATATGTTACTCCGGTTTTGATATTTTCTCTTTGTATTAGGTTAGCCAACAAAGCATAGATTTCATGCGTAGAATAAGATGATGTAGCGATAGGAAAAGAAGTTGTGGAAAGTTCGTGATTTCCTGCTGTAGAAGTAGAATTATTTATAATTAGATCGTAAATATCATCTAAAGTATAACTAGTAGGTGCTGGAGCAGATGAAGGAAAAAGAATACCAGAAAAAACCACAATAAACATGGCTAGGAATAAAAAACAAATACTAAATATAGTTTTTTTCATTAAATAGAATGAATAAAAAATTACTTTACTTAAGTATTATACATTTAAGTGACTTACTTTTCAATATAAAAATTTATGTAAAATTTTTTTTAATTTTCTGAATTTACCTTACCAGTAGCAATATCTCTTCCTTCTAAAACTAACGTTTCCAAAGCTTCAGAGGCCCTCTTCATAATCTTTTTTAAAAAATCTTGTTCAGCTAGTTTAAATTTTCCTAAAATAAAATCTCCTACGGCATCTTCACCTTGTGGTTTTTTTATTTTACCACTAGCCGAAACTGGGGAAATACCTATTCTCAATCTTATAAAACCTTCTGTTTTAACAGCTTTAATAATAGACTCAACTCCCCTATGCCCCCCAGCACTTTTATTAAAGGAAAATTTCATTTTTCCAAAAGGAATATCTAGATCATCATGTATAACAACCAAAGTTTCTGCCGCTTTTTTACTTTTTATCAAAGATCTGACTGAATCACCAGACTTATTCATAAAAGTATTTGGTTTAATCAAAATTGCAGAATGTTTACCTATTTTTATTTTAGAAACTTCAGACTTTATTTTCTTGTCTTCTTTCCATTCATCTATTCCAACTTTTTTAGCAAAAGTATCCACTGCTATTCTCCCAGTGTTATGCCTTGTGCCTTCGTATTCTTGACCTGGATTACCCAAGCCGACAATTATGTAATTTGACATGTTTATATAAAAATTGATGTTCCAAAATTATAGCATATATGTATTTGAAAAAAAAATATGTATATTAAATATTATAATTGTTCAAAACTATGACGAATTTTGCTTCGCAAAATTCGTCATAGTTTTTAATTGAAATATTTCCAATAATTGGAATAAATATAATGCTTATTAAAAACGCTTGTGTCAAATCGTTTTTTATAATATAATGCGGTCCTAAATCTTATTTTTAAACATTAACAAAAATATAAATGCAATCTATAAAAAGTTTTATAAAAGAAGTATTAAGTGTAGCCATATTTTCTCTAATTATCGTTCTTCCTATCAGAATCTTCATAGCCCAGCCATTTGTTGTGTCAGGAGAATCTATGGACAAAACCTTTGCCAACGGTAATTACTTAGTGGTAGATGAAATTTCTTATCGTTTTGAAAATCCAACAAGAGGAGATATTGTGATTTTTCAAGTTCCAAAAGAAGGATTGGCTGTTTCAAATTTAAATCTAAACAAAACAATATATTTTATAAAAAGAGTAATAGGTCTTCCTGGAGAAACTGTAGAAATAAAAGGAGATGAAGTTAAAATATATAATGAAGAAAATCCAGAAGGTTTTGTTCTGAAAGAGCCTTATGCCTTTGTAGACAAACTCTCCCCTTCTTATAAAGACATAAATCTTTCCAAAAAACTTGGGGCAGATGAATACTTTGTTATGGGAGACAATAGACACAACAGTTCTGATTCTCGTTTCTGGGGTCCAATCAAAAAATCTGATATAAAGGGTAGAGCGTGGGTAAGATTATTTCCACTATCACAAATTTCAGTTTTTCCAGGAGAAAATAACAATTATTAATTTACAAATTTATGCCTAAAAAACAGAAAAAGATAGTCTTGAAAGAATCGAAGTTTGTTAATTTTACACCAATAGACAAATCCGTTGAAGCGGCTTTGTATTACGGTTTTAATTCCGCAAAACAATCTCAAACAAACAAAGAAGATATACAAAAAGCTAACTCTCTAAAAGAAAGTTGGGTTAGAAATTGCCAAGGTTTACCTTGGATTTCCTCACAAGATTTTATTGAAGAAAGAATCGCTCTTCTAAGGGAGTACGCAGAAAAAAATATGTCCTCTCTTCCCCAGCCAGTTATGATCGCCTACGAAAGCAATTCTAGAAAAGAAAGAGGAAAAACTTCTTTCAATCTTGAAGTTATAGGTACTCAAAGAAGTATAGCGGAAGCTTTGTTAATTAAAGCTGCCACAGCTATATTAGAAGATAATGGCTATAAAAATATAACCTTAGAGATAAATAGTATTGGGGATAAAGAATCTTTGAATAAGTTTTCCAAAGATCTGACAAATTATTTTAAGAAAAGTTTAAATGAGCTTTCAGCTCATTGCAGGCAAAACTTCAAAAAAGATCCTTTTTATGTTTTATCCTGCAACACATGCGAATGTACAAAAACAAAAGAAGGTGCTCCTACTTCAATTAGTTGTCTTTCAGACGCTAGCAGACTCCACTTCAAAGAAGTCTTGGAATATGTAGAAATAATGGGAATTCCCTTTGAAATCAATAATTTTCTCGTTCCTGACAAAAAATATTGTTCCCAAACCATTTTTGAAATAAAAAATGCTGAAAACAAAAAAGAAGTACTGGCTATAGGTTTCAGATACGATGGCCTTACTCAAAAACTCGGTATAAAAAAAGAAATACCAGGAGCTGGAATTAAAATCATTCTTAAGAAAAAAACCAATGCTAAGAAAATTTCTAAACTACCTAAACCTCAAGCTTTCTATATACAATTAGGAGATGAGGCAAAACACAGAAGTTTGGAGGTCATAGAAATGCTCAGAAAAGAAAAAATTTATGTTTATCAAATGTTAGGTAGAGATAAATTCGGCAGTCAGTTTTCCTTGGCTGAAAAAATGAAAGTTCCATATGTGATTATTATGGGTAAAAAGAATTTCTAGAAAATTCAGTAATGGTCAGAGAAAATTTAACAAGATCTCAAGAAACTGTGGCTATCAGCGAACTGGCTAAGTATTTAAAAAAATTAAAAAACTAGTCTCTTACTTGCACTTTTAGATTAATAATGATAATATCATCGCCAATATGGCAATAAATATAGAGGTAGAAAAAAATAGTAATGAAAGCAACGCAAGTATCTTGCGAAGATTTACAAAGAAGGTTCAAGGTTCTGGCGTTTTACCTAGAGTAAGATCTATCAGATATTCAGGTAGAAAACTTTCTTCATACAAAACCAAGATAAAAACATTAGAATCTCTCAGAAGAAGAGCCGAGAGAGCCGAACTCATAAAGCTTGGTAAAATAATGGATTCTCAATCAAAGACAAGATAATGCCGAATAATAGTGAAAATTTCACTTTAATAAACAAAACAAAAAGCAAGCTACCCAGCTTGTCTTTTGTTAATATAAAAGATGAGATCTTAGGAGAAAAATATGAATTATCTCTAGGTATTATAGACAGCAAGAAAATTCATAAATTGAATAAACAATATAGAAATGTTGATTCTCCCACTGACATTCTTAGTTTTCCTTTAGATAAAAATTTTGGGGAGATTTTCATCTGTCCAGAAATAACCAAGAAAAAAGCTGTGGATTTTGAAAGAAATTATGAAAATTATTTTTCTTATCTTTTTATACACGGTTTAGTTCACCTTTTAGGATTTGATCACGGTAAAAAAATGGATGAAAAAGAAAAAATCTACAGAAGAAAATTCAACATATAAAATATTATATTCCCGTCTTTAGCTGTTAATTTTTTGGACCTATCAACAGTTTAAAAAGTCATATTGCTCGCCCTAATTATTTTTCTTTGATATAATCCAGTTGTAAGCTTATACTAAGTATAAACCTCAAAGTTAAATTATTTTATAACCACAATATGTCAAGACAAATTTCAGTAGGAATAGATATAGGAACATACCAAATAAAAGTGGTGGTTGCAGAAAATTCTACTTCTAAAAACGGCTCTCCCAGTGCAAAAGTAATAGGAACTGGTTTCTCCGAATCTAAAGGCCTACGACATGGTTATATTCTAAATTATTCAGATACAACCAAATGTCTAAGGACAGCTATAGAACAAGCAGAAAAAACTTCTAATACAAAAATAAGAAAAGCTTATGTATCTATAGGAGGTATAGGTCTTTCCAGTATTACTTCTAAGGGGTCAGTTATGATTTCTAAAGCAGATCTTGAAATCACAGATCTGGACGTAAGAAACGTACTTACAATAGCGGAAGAAGAAATTCCAAAAACAGCTCTATTAAATAAAAAAATAATCCACCCAATACCAATTTCTTATAAAATAGACGGGCAACCAGTCATGGGAAGACCAACAGGAATGAAAGGAACAAAACTTGAAGTTAAAGCGCTTTTTGTAACATGTTTGGAACAACACTTAAATGATTTGATTAAAGTCATAGAAGAAGCTGGCGTAGAAGTTATAGACGTAATGGCTTCCCCTCTTGCAGCTAGTATTATAAATTTATCCAAAACACAAAAAATAGCTGGTTGCGTACTTACAAACATAGGATCAGAAACCGTTTCTATAGTTGTGTTTGAAAATAATATTCCAATATCTCTAGAAATCTTTCCTATAGGAAGCTCTGACATTACAAACGATATAGCTTTAGGCTTTAAAATTCCAATAGACGAGGCCGAAAAAGTAAAAACTGGTTCAGTCTCATCTGAAAATCATTATCCAAAAAAGAAACTGGAAGAAATAATTTTGGCTAGACTTTCAGACATCTTTGATCTCATAGAAGCTCATTTAAAAAAGATTGGCAGAAGCGGACTCCTTCCAGCCGGGGTTATTCTAACAGGGGGAGGTTCCGGACTTGAGACTATAGAAGACATAGCGAAAGTTTCCCTCAGACTTCCATCAAAAATGGCTACTGTAAATTTTATGACAGACATCAAAAACAATCCGATTAAAGATTCAATGTGGTCTGTCGCTTATGGTTTAACTTTTTGGGGTATAAGCAACGGAGAAGACATCCCGACTGGAATAAAAATTCCTTTTAATACAACAAGAAAAATGATTGATTGGTTCAAACAATTTCTTCCATAAAGGCTCACTAACGTTAAATGCAATATAAATACACTAAAGTTGTTCCTACCAAGTTTCCTCAAACACAAACCCCCGTTCACTTACGTTAAATATCAAATATACCCCCCCAAGTTCGCCATGGCGAACTTGGGGGTTGTTCCCCTTTTAAAACCATTTAATAAGGTCTCAATTATTAATAAATGATTCCTCCTTAATTTTCGGAACTTTTATTGACAATTCTGCTTAAATTACATACCAAAGATATTGCGTGGTCAACTCTTTTCTTTTTTCCTTTTATTCTGGTATCATAAGATAAAAGAAGTTTGAGAATTATTAGTTGTTAATTTTGCTGAAGCAGTTTTTGCTTGTTGGTTTTTGGTTTTACCCAGAAACTAACGGCGAACAGCGGAAAGCTTTAATCAAGAAAATGCCACAAATAAAACCAGAAGTAGAGACATTCGCCAGGATCAAAGTTTTGGGTGTTGGAGGTTCAGGAAAAAATGCAGTGAATCATATGATCAATTCCAAAGTTAAAGGAGTTGAGTTTATTGCTATAAATACAGACGCACAAGATCTTCACCAATCACTCGCAAGCAAGAAAATTCATATAGGCAAAAATCTCACAAGAGGTCTTGGTACAGGAATGAGTCCCGAACTAGGCAGAAAAGCTGCAGAAGAAACAAAAGAAGAAATACAAGAAATGATTAAAGGTGCAGATATGGTATTTGTTTCTTGCGGTACTGGTGGCGGTACTGGATCAGGAGGTAGTCCTGTCGTAGCAAAAACAGCTAAAGAAATGGGAATTCTCACTATTGCAGTAGTAACAAAACCTTTTACTTTTGAAGGTACTCAAAGAGCAAAAATATCTGAACAAGCTCTAGAAGAATTAAGAAAAAGTGTTGACGCTATAATTATAATTCCAAACGATAGAATTCTTGCAACAATATCAAGAGATACTACAGCAAAAAATGCTTTTGCTATGTGTGATGATATTCTTAAACAAGCCGTTGAAGGAATTTCTGATCTTATTACCATGCCTGGAATAATAAAGAATATTGATTTTGCTGATATTAGAGCAATTCTTGAAAATGCTGGTTCTGCCCTTATGGGTATAGGAACTGCTTCGGGTGAAAAAAGAGCTGAGGAAGCAGCTAGAATGGCTATAAATTCTCCCCTTCTAGAGTTATCAATCAATGGAGCTAAGGGAGTATTGTTCTCTATTGCTGGTGGAGATGATTTAACCCTTTTTGAAATTCAAGATGCCGCAAGAATTATCACCGAATCAGTAGATCCAAACGCTAAAGTTATCTTTGGAACAGTCAACAATGAAAAATTAAAGAAAAATGAAATACAAATAACCGTTATTGCTTCAGGATTTGCCGATATACCTGTTAAGAAATCTTTATTTCAATCAGTTATGAATCAAAAACAAGAAGAGAAAGAAGACAAAAAATCTTCAAAACTATTTACTTCTGCTACTATAAATACTCCTGAAAAAGAAACAAAAGCAGAACATACAGCTGAGCCTAAAAAAGAGATCAAAGATGAAGAAGATGATTGGGGTGCCGTTCCTGCTTTTTTGAGAAGATCAAAAATTAAGTAGGTTTCAGTTTAGATATTTATTTAAAAAACGTTAAAAACTCTTTTAACGTTAAGTAATAAAATTATAAAATAATGATCTACGATTTAGCTATCATTGGAGGAGGACCTGCTGGTATTGCAGCTGGAGTTTACGCTGCTAGAAAAAAAATAAAAACAATTTTTATTACCGAAAACTTTAGAAATCAAAGCATCGTTTCTGATAATATTCAAAACTGGATAGGCACTCCGTCTATAAGCGGTGAGGAACTTGCTTCAAAGCTTGAAAAACATTTAAAAACATACGCAGGAGAAATTGTTGATATTAAAGAAAAAGAAACAGTAACCGAAATTACTAAAGAAAGTAATAATTTTTTAATTACAACAGACAAAAACAAGTACGATTCAAAAACAGTTTTGATTGCTTCAGGAAGCGTCAGAAGAAAGTTAAAAGTAAAAGGAGCAGAAGAATTTGAAGGAAAAGGTATTACCTATTGCGCTACGTGCGATGGACCAATGTTTGCTGATATGGAAGTTGCTGTTATTGGCGGAGGTAATTCCGCTTTTGAATCAGCCGCTCAACTACTTGCATATGCAAAAAGTGTAACAATTCTTCAAAGAAGCGATTTCAAAGCTGATCCTGTTACTATTAAAAAAGTTCTTTCTGACCCTCGTGCACACGCTCTAGAAAATGTAGACTTGATAGAAATCAAGGGAGATAAATTTGTTAATGGAATAGTATATAAAGACAAAGATAATGGAGAAATAAAAGAACTTCCTGTATCTGGTATTTTTGTAGAAATAGGGGCAAATCCATCTGTTGAATACGTAAAAAACAGCATTGTAGGATTAGATGCACAAGAAAGAGTTGTTGTTGATCCTAAGACACAACAGACCTCTACAGAAGGCATCTGGGCCGCTGGAGACTGTACAGACGGGCTTTATCACCAAAACAACATTGCTGCAGGAGACGCGATTAAAGCTTTAGAAGATATTTATAAATATTTGAAAACAAGATAGGAAAGTTTGACTACACTCCCTCAATCTGTTAGTTTTTGTTTAGATATGAATGTTGTTTCAAAACTAAATAGGAGGAGAAAAGATGAAAGTTGCTACTTACTCAGATCACCATTTCCTACCATTTTGGCATAGTCCAAAAAACCCAAATGGGTTTTTTGATCCAAACGCTATCAGCGAATGGACATGTGAAGGATATGGAATTGATGGAAAAGATGTACAGAAAAACCGACCGGCAACTGAACACTATATTATGCCAGTTCTGATGGGCTTGTTCTTTCTCGATCTGCCGGGCGTCATGGCTCATGTATCAATGATCTTTGATCATGAGAAAAGAACCATTGACAGCCCAAAACGAATTTGGGTTCAAATCACAACCGAACCCAAGGAATGGGACGACACTCCTATCGTTAAGGATAATAAGGTTCAGGTTGAACACTTATGGGGTGGGGACAACAAGACATACAACCCCTTTGGTTTTTTGAAAATAGATGCTGATGAGAAAGAAATTCACACATCAGAGTTCTGGATTAAATTCTTTCTCTCCAAGCTTAAAGAAGAGAAAGAGGAAGTCTGTCGTCTCACCAATGAAGCAAGGAGTGAAGCTGAACTAGTTGAGAAAAGATATTCCGTGATTCCGTAGGAAGTCCAGTTTGTATTTAGGCGCCATTCGAAAGAATGGCGCTTTTTTTGTGGATGGTAGAATATTTTTAATGATTCGGTCACTAGTTTTTTGTTCGCCGTCGCTCACAAAAACTTGCGACCCCGACTCAACTATTTTTATTACTATAAAAATAGTTTCCGTCTTTCGAATCCTCTACCGCCCAGTCAAAAACAAATAAACGCTCCAAATATTCGCGTTTATTTTTGTTTTTGTCTGTGGGCGGTAGAGGATTCGAACCTCTGACATCGTCTACGTCAAAGACGCGCTCTACCAACTGAGCTAACCGCCCTTATTTTCCAGCAATAATATAGCATTTTTAAACAGGAAAGACAAAAATATTTCTTTAAAATTTAAATTTTATTTACCGTCTTTTGGTTTATCTAATTTATCAAGCCCAAGTTTTTTAACACCAAAATAAACGACAAGAGCTATTACAAAAAAGTTAATTACATCATTTATAAACTTTCCATACATTATTTTTGCTCCAAAAAAATTAATGTAAGTATCTGCCAAATCTTTTGCCTTTCCTAAAATAACCCCAAGAATAGGATTTACCAGATTGGTAACTATAGAAGCAACAAGAGCAGAAATAGCACCGCCCAGAATGAAAGCAACAGCAAAACCAACTATCCCCTGTTTCCTTATAAAATCAACGAAATCAGAAAACTGATTCTTTATTCCTCCTCCAACTTTTTTAACTCTTTCTACTCCTATTTCTTTTATATTATTTTCCATGTTTATAGATAGAATTATTAAACTTTAATCTCTTTTATTATACACCAAATTAACGATTTTCCATTATTATACAAAAAACAGCGAAGATTATATCTTCGCTGTTTTTATGTCACTCCTATTTATTTCTTCAAAAGAGAGTTGACATAATCCCTGGTAGAAGTACCGAAGTAACCAGTCCCCTTCTTTAGACCAAGGGGTACTAAGATGACGTCAGCATGAACATCTTGGAAGCGAACAAGAGCATTTTGTGTTCTCTTACCAAAATAAGTTGTTTCCTCACCTGGAGCTCCTGCACCACCTCTTGCCACTGTAAAATGGTTATCATTTAAAAACTTTTGTAAGAGTTTAACATCTTCTCCTTCATCACCTAGTTCAAGATTTCTAAGAAATACATCGGACACAACAGATACAGACCCAGGAACAGAAACCTCGCCCTCTCCTCCAGTGGGTGTAGGAGTGGTTGGCGTTTCTACTGTAACAGGTTCTATTTCACCTCCAACTTCTTGTCCTACATCGTTAGAGAAATAAGCCGTTATTGTGATATCTACATCTGGAGAAAGATCGCTTCTTGAAGGTGTGGTTAAACCATCACTCCAATTCACAAAAGTATGACCTGAATCTGGAATAGCTACAACTTCTGACCCAGTCCTTCCACTAGCAATTCTTTGTTCTAAAACTCCTTCTATTTTACCGTTATCTCCTGCTACATAAGTAATATTGGAAGATGTATTTCTTATTCCAGATTTTTTTATAGGTGTAGTTACTGTAACAATATAATTTTGCGTTGTTTCTTCATCATATGAAGAGACAGTGTAAGTAACAGGGGAAGTAAAATTCGTGGAAGTACCACTTATTGGACTAATTGATGATCCATTAATTGTTATTGTTGGTACAAGCACCTTTACATCTGTGCCTGCAAGCACACTTATATTAATAGTATGATTTATTTCATCTATTGTAGAAGAACCTACCTGATTTGGTACAGTAAAGTTCAGTAATTGTTTTACATCACTGAAAGTGGTTAAACCCGAATCAGTATAATATGGAGTAAAATCAACACTGCCAGTAGCATTTGCTTGGATTGTACTTTTAACCGAAGTCCCCCACCAGTTAGAAGCAGCATCAACTAAAACTGTAGAAGTGTTAACAACATCACCATACGTGGAACCATCTATTCCCGTATATTGTTTAATATTATCTCGAATTGTTGCACCACTGATTGCTACATTAGTTGGACCTGTATTGTTTTTAGTAGGTTCACCAAAACGAATACCTCGTTCGTTGTCAGTGAATGTACCACCAGTAATATTTACGCCTGTAAGAGTAGCTGGGTATGTTGAATAACCAGTATCACTACCAGTACCACGGGCCTTGATCATGATACCAGCACCTTCCTTGGTACCAATACCATTACCAGTAACAGTAAGATTATTAAATGTTAAATTGCTATAACTACCATCCTTAAGATTAAGGTCCATTCCGCCAGCGTGAAAACTTGCTAAAGTCGTACTTGCTAAAGTCGTAGGAGGTGCATATCTTCCGTTGTTCAAAATCTGAACATTGGTGAAAACCGAGTCAGATAATTTCTCTATATAAAGACCTTTAATAGCATTATTACGGAATATTGAATCAGTTACCGTTACATTATTAAACTGTGTCCCTGTATCCTGAGCCTGGTTTACGTTCAACATACCAGCCAGCATAGAAATTTTCAAATATACAATTAGTAACAGTTAAATGATCTACTGAATTACCAAATAAAATACGGAATCCATAACCTGAACCATAGGTAATTGCAGCTACTAACAAGCCATCAAACTCAACATAAGAAATTGATGAGGTTCCAGTGTAAATAGCAGAAAAACCTTTAACTTGAAAATTTTTCAATAATATAGGATTACCTAATATTCCTGTAGCTGCAAGTGTAAGAACTGGAGATCCACCTGTAATAATTGTTTGACTATTACCAGCTCCGATCAATGAAATTCTTTTATTAATAGTGACAGGACCTGTATATGTTCCCGCCTCCACCCCAACGGTTTGCCCAACTGTAGCCGCATTAATACCGGCTTGTACAGTACTAAAACAATTTGTATTAAAAGTAAATCCGGCAGTAGCACAAGTACTAGTTGCTGCGGTAACATCAACTAAAACATCAGCGGTCGCTGGAGTAAAAACAGTAGCAACCATTGAAGATCTAAAATATGAAAAAAATTTAGATAAACCTTTAGACCCAGGAAAATTGAAAGCCTGTACTATTAATAAAACTATCACACAAAGAAACAAACCACCTCCTAAAACCTTAAATAAGTTTTTCATTCTTTTAAATTAGATTAATAACATATTCAAATATACTCGTACATTATAGCACAAAAATGAAAAATCCTGTCAAGAACCAATTCTTGACTTCTGTGGACAAAACCATTAGTATTTTATTAAGTTAACACGAGAGAGGAGTTCTTTATGGGTTCTATAAAAATCATTTCTGTCCCACCCGGACAAGCGCCTGAATGGGTAAGAAAAGAATGGATCGGAGTGGTGATTACCCTTCAAGCTGGTCTTATCGGAAACAAGTATGGAAGCTATCGGGTAGATGCTCATGAAGCCATTCGGCGATTAAAAGAAAAATCGCCAGAAGCAGCTACGTGGCTTGAAAAAAATCTTCGTCTTACAAAAACAACCCTGCTGATGTTTGCAAAAACTGCATGTTGTCTTGAAAGATAAGAACTTTTGATTCAAAACGTTGGATTTTTAATCCAGCGTTTTTTTATTGAATATTGGTAAATTATTTTATCCCCTAAGTTTTATAAGTTACATTTTTTATCGTTGCGGAGGCGATATATATGCAATATCCTATACTGTTTTGATAAGGATAATGTATATATCCATTTACCGCCATAATCCGCTACAATCGGCTGTATCTTAATAAGAGATTAAAACTCCCTATACCTAAACGAACTGGGGTGACCCTTTATGTCTAATTGGAGAGATTTATGATAGCCAAAATGAGATGCACTAACTTTATAATCAGTATTTTTAAATTTACTCATCAGAAGTTCATAAATACTTTTTGAAACTTCGGGCGAAGCGATGTTGTTTGAGAGATGAACAAAAGGAGAAATCATTAAATTTTTAGTACCAATTTCTTTTGCTGTTTTAATTATTTCGTTATAAAAATTTTCCAACTTTGTCTCATTGTCACCATTTTCTACTGTGAAAAAGCACACTAGACATTCTTCCATTTCTTCTAAAGGACTTTTCTTGTTTTCAGGTTTTATTCCATTTGGCCGAGTAGATTCCTCGATTATTTTTGTAGCAAATTTATTTGCGTGTAGTAATAAAGCTTTCATAGTTCGAATCCCTTTCGGGTTAACCTATTTTACCAAATTTCGTTTGAAAAAAGTAGCGTAAAATAAGGGGATTTTATCGTTACTTTTAAAAACCACTGGCGGAAGAGGTGGGATTTGGTCACAAATCACTAAGTATTTTAGAATTGAAAAATTCTAAAATACAAAGTGTTTGCGACCCCGACTCGACGATTCACTCACCATTGTTCGTATCGTCTGCGTCTTTCAAATCCCACCTCTTCATACATTACGCCAATATAAAAAACGGTCATCCCAGACTGTTTTTTAATTGTCGTTGCGGAAGAGGTGGGATTTGAACCCACGAGAGACTTTCGCCCCTACCGCGTTTCGAATGCGGCGCCTTCAACCACTCAGCCACTCCTCCAAATTTAACTAATAAAGGTTATCATTTTTTTGCTTTTTTTACAAAAAAATGTTATATTCTTTTCGTATTTGGAATTTATTTTTCTTATACTATATACAATATTCTGTATACAAAATAC
>Ga0247840_10008532_pt1 | contig 13687 bp, 5 predicted proteins | sample LaCruzMarch2015__FD_192404 | JGI IMG/M metagenome (GOLD analysis project Ga0247840, IMG submission 192404) | Freshwater microbial communities from meromictic Lake La Cruz, Castile-La Mancha, Spain - LaCruzMarch2015_17m | ecosystem: Environmental > Aquatic > Freshwater > Lake | place: Spain...
CACTTGAATATTTTGAGACTCTAGCCATGAGACTGCCTCTTGTTGCTTTTTGATGTCCCCCATAAGTTCTAATATAAGATACCCTATACGGCTATTTTTCAACTCATCAATGGTCCCTGTAATGATGCTAATATCAATATCAAACTTTCGAACCAACTCTGATATCACTGATTTATTCACACTCTCACCAGAAAATATTACCTTGATGATTTTATTCCCTCTTACTTTGGTAAGCTCAATCTCTTTGCTATCATTGGCGTGTATCTCTTCTATAAGCTCCTTTGACACATCAGATTGTGGATTTTTAAATATCTCTTCCACTGTACCAATCTCCACCGCTTCTCCCTGTGACATCACCATCACACGGTCACATACATCTTTGATAACCTCCATTTGGTGTGTGATAAGAACAATGGTAAGGCCTAATTTTCGTTGTATCTCTTTTAAAAGTTCTAAGATGGATTTGGTTGTCTTTGGGTCTAATGCTGAAGTTGCCTCATCGCTAAGTAGAATTGTTGGGTTGTTTGCCAGCGCCCTTGCAATGGCGACACGTTGCTTTTGACCACCGCTGAGCTGTTCTGGATAATTTGTCGCTTTATCTTGAAGTCCTACAAGTTCAAGCAGCTCTTCCACTCTCTTTTTGATGCTACCTTTTTCCCACTTTGCAATCTCAAGTGCAAAGGCAATATTCTCTTCCACTGTTCTTGAACTTAATAGATTGAAATGTTGAAATATCATCCCTACCTTTTGACGGTATTTTTGTAACTTTACCCTATCATAGGTCAAAATATTCTCGCCATTAACGATAATCTCTCCCCCACTTGGCTCTTCAATTCGGTTAAGCATTCTAATCAGGCTTGATTTCCCTGCCCCTGAAAGTCCAATAATTCCATAAATTTCATTTTCATGAATTTCGGCTGAAACATTTTTCACCGCTACAACTTCTCTATTTTTAAGTTGGTAGTTTTTAAAAACACTGTTTAATTTAATCACATTTCCTCCCTTTTAAGTAAAAAAATTCCCTCTCTTGTCTGCGACAAAAGAGGGATACTCACTTATCGCTATTAGTAGGACCACCTTTGCATATACGCCGGTTGGTGTGAGTTCTTCGAGCTAATCCTCTCCCTCACTCTTGATAATTTATTCAATTCTGATATTAGTTTACTTGAAATCTGAGAAAAATGCAATGGCAATTTTTAACCATGATTTTAAAAAACGAGCATTTTTTGTCCGCAAATATCTTTTTTTAATATTCTAATACTAAATCTCCCCCAGCATCCATATCTAAGTCACCATTATACGCATCCAGTCCATTATTGATTAGCTCAAGACTTGAAGGAGGTTCACACACCATACTTCTAGAACCTGACCCTTCACGAACAACTTCCATAGAGAAATCAGAGTTTTCTCCTAAACGATACGTTGGACCATCAGGAATATTTTCTGGTTCATAATACTCATTTTCTTCTAATTCTGCTCCAAATGATTTGCTCAGTTTTGAATACAGTTCTCCCATTCTTTCAGTACTTAATGTCGACGGATCTCCATCTCCAAATTTAAACCCTTTAAGCAGTCTTGGATGTAATTCTCTATATTCTGATGATGAAAATCTTCCATGAACTTCACTAAATGGATCACTGTCATGATTTAACTGTGTAATTCCATCTTCATTTTCTTCAGGAATTGTTTCCAATCTCCCCCACGATCCCCTAAATCTTCTTGCGCCACCTGGAAGATCATTTTCAGCATTTTCCATCCATGGTCTATTGGCCATATCTGCCTGATAACCTTGGGCTCCACCTTGCACATCTGGGCCTGGTGCATAATATTGTTCTGCCCATGCCGGACTATCTTGTTGTCCTCCATTATTAACACCACCATCATTATTTGAACTATTAGCTCCGCTACCTGCATCGCCAGGTCCGCCGCCATCTCCCGGATCGACATTATCAAGTCTTGAACTATCCATAGCTAGTCCCTCTCCATCAGCTGTATCGCACTCTCCTAGACCGCAGAAAAGTAATAAAGCCTGTAAAGCAAGTCCACAATAAAATCCATCCATATAAGCATTTTGACATCCATCATGTTTTGACTTATCTGGATTAGAATTCGATCCTGTAAACGAATCATACATTCCCCAACCAAAATTTCTCTGTTGTGCTGGCGTATAATGTATTCCTAATCCATAAGGATCATCATTATCCGTTACAAATTTTGCCTGTGGCTCCCATACGGGTTCTATAACATCATTGGTAACATCGTTGATTATTTCTTCATTGGTATTATTTTGATCTTCAAATTGATTCTCAACCATATTACCGGTACCACCTGTGAAAACATTCTCAACATCTTGAGAAAAGCTTGCATGTCCACTTGGGTCACTTGAATTTACTGGGTCTCCATAACAATAAGAATACCCATTGATTCCACCATCTCCATCAGGAGAATCACTATCATATTGGATGAATCTTCCTATCGTAGGGTCATACTCGCGCACGCCCTCACCTAACATCGCGTATCCTGTATTGCTATCTTTTTCTTCTCCTAAGAAGCTTAAACTATCCGCTGAATCTAGGTCTTCTGAACCATTTGTACTTTCGTAGGTTGACTCTGCTCCATAGGCTGTATATACATTAAACTCTGTTGTACCTTGACCTGGTTGACTTGGATCTGATACTTCACTTGAAAATACATTCCCTTGTCCATCAGCAAATTGATCTACGTATCCATATGATCCACCACTGCCTGTCTGTAAATATCCATATGGCGTATATATCATTGTGTTCGTTACAGCATTATTTGCTCCTATGGCTAGCTTATCAGAAAGTCCGCCTGCATAGAATGAATAAGCTGCATTGTTTGATGTCGGACTATATACAACAGATGTGTTGCCTTCTCCATCATATCCATATAGCATTTCTGTATTTTTTGCATTTGTTGTTGATGTCATCTCATCTAACGCATTATACGTATAACTGTTTCCATTCCAGTCTTGTAGCATATTACCTTCATCATCATACTTTATGCTTGAAAAGCTTTGAGCTGTATTGCTACTGTTTAAGCTCATCAACTGCATTGGGTCATTTGAATTGGTATAATTGTACGTTAAAGTGGATGTTCCGTTATTTGTCTTTACCACTTGGCTTGTAATATCACCTAGTGTATCATAACTGTAATCTTGTTCTGTAATCATGTTTCCATTGCTATCTTTCGGATATACCGTTGCACACGTACTACTTCCGCTTCCATCGTATATCACACTGCTTAACTGTCCTGTGGTTGGATAGTAACTATAGTGACTTGCCGATATACCACCTGATAGTAACTGACTTGCCAGTCCAATACTTGGATCAGATATCACCTTCTCTGCGATTTGTTCATTTCCATAGTAGTTATAATTAACTTGTGAATATGTACTTACACCATCCTTATCCATTACAGATTTCAACTGTTCTGTGGTTGGATAGTAATCATACTTGACATCATTTCCATCTGTATTTGTAACACTTTCAGCCAGTCCATTCGCACTATAATAACTAAAATTCAGTTTTGAAGTGCTCGCTGGTGTACTACTTGACTCTTGATTTGTCATGGATATTTGTGAAAGAAGTCCCGCTGTATAGGTGTAGTTCTCTGTCTCGCCTAAACTATCCGTTCTTTGAGACAATCTTCCTGCATTATCATACACAAATCCATAATTTACCACTTGACCTGAGCCATTATCTGTTTCATTACTTGTGTACTGCTCTGTTTTAAGTGAACCATCAGGATAATAGCTGTTTGCTACCGTTGTAGTGGTTGAATCTTGCACTGGAACACTCGTTTCATCACTCTTAGGTCCATAGCTTGTGTTCGTTGTGGAAGAGAGTTGATCGAGTGAATTGTATTTGTAGCTTGTTAATTCACCTGTCTCTTGTTTATTTGGATAGTCATATACAGATATGATATCTCCACCACTATCATAATTATCATATATCCCTTTTCCATCGGCATATGATACATATTGTGGTAGATACGTATCAGGATAATATCCAAAAGTAGTTGCATTTCCATCAATATTTGTAGAACTCATCACATTTCCAATACCATCATGTGTTACTTTTTCTATTGTAACTGTTGCACCTTTTGTCGTTTTTACTGTTTGTGCTACCAGTTGGTCTAGAAAATTATACACAGAAGTATGTGTATTACCTTCTGCATCTACCACCTGAATTTCCGACTCTTGTGGTAGGTATGTATAGGTTTCTATCGCACTTTGTAGTGTATTTGTATCGTCATAGTAGTTGGTAGTGACCGTTTTAGGTCTAATATCGTAATCATATTGTGTATTTGTATCACTCAAATACGATTTACTGCTAATTGCTGTCTCTACATCACTTAGTATTGTCTTTAAAGCCCCTGAGCTTGATAGTGCAGCATAGAATCCTGGACCTACGCCACCTCCATTAGTTGCCGTATCTGTTGTACATGCCGTCTTTAAATCCGCTGTCATATTTGGAAGAGACGAAGCACTTATCGCATACGAATCTGTAAGAAGACCTGCTTTGCTATACTGCTCTACATCTACCGTTCCTACTAATGACCCAGTTGCATCTAAAGTGTAACTTACTCTACATCTATTGATATCGTAGTCTAAACTACCTGAGATGATTCCAATAGGGCTCTCTGTTGCAATCAAGTCCCCCTCATCATCATATGCATAGGTTGTTTTTCCAGTATAGATTTGACTTGACCCTGATTGTGGACTATAGTCATCTTGCTCTGCTATGCTTCCATCACTGTTATAGATACAACTGCTTTGCTCTATATATGGGTTGGTTGAACTCTCTCTATCAAAAGAGGCTATCGGTCTTCCTAAACAGTCATACTCCTCTTCTGTTTGGTAACCACTTGGAGCGCTAGAAGTATCATACTCTACCTCATCTCCATTACTGTCTGTATCCGATGTTGAATACACACCATACGTTGATGAAGATACTAATGCTGTTGTACTTCCATTTTTTAGAGCTGACGTTGAGATGACTCTTCCTAAATCATCATACTGATATGATGTTACATTACCACTGACATCGGTATCTTGAAGCGTATACCCTGTATAGCTTGATAAGCTTTTTGCTGAACTACACGTTGCATTGCCCGCTGTTGAGCTCCCTGATGTGAACATTTGAGTTTCTAATACCTGTGAGCCCCCTGAGGTTATCATAGTGGCTGAAAGAGTATTGGTTGTACTGCTTACATCTTGGTCTATTCCCGCTGGAGCTCCTGTTCCATTATAGTTTGCTTGTGTTGTATAGGAATCCACTGATCCGGCTATGCATGAGCTACCACTTGCTAAACTATAGGTTGTCTTTGTCATCGAAGTAGGGGTGCTCCAAGATGAATTGACTCCTGTTAAATACACATTGGTTGTTTCTGTTTGTGGATAATTAAATGTGCTTCCATTAACTGTATCTTTACCGTAGCTCATATTTTTGATGATTGCATCGGTATTAGATTCGGGATAATTGCTATTGTACTGTGTTATCTGAGTTGGAAGTGTTTCAAACCCTGAGACACTACTACTTGCTGGTAAATAGCTATACGATGTTTCTACACCGCTTGGTGCAGTAACAGAGGTTAGATTATCTGCATTATCATACGTATACTTTGTCGTTAATGAAAATGAACTGCTTCCCATATCTAATATTCCACAGTTTTCATATATTGCACTTGTTGAGCTCCATGGCATTTGATAATATGGCGTCAACTGTGAATAACTCTGTGCAGTAGATAAATTATCTTGATACGTATTACTTAACTGTGCTATCGCTACGAGGGATGCTCCACTGCTTGTAGCTACATACTCATTATCTGTTTCAGATATTAATGAGCCATCTGCATTGTATGTATTCACTATTCTATGTGGGTAACCATTCACAACGTAATTCTCCCACGTACTATACTGATAATTATTCGTTGTAGGGAAATTATTAATATACGGATCATAGGATATATCTTCTGTTGCATTGTTTGTGTTAAACTTAATTTTCTGTTCATTGCACATATAATTATTGTCAGGAGAGTGTCCCGTTGGCGTTCCACTACTGTCTGTGGTATATCCATTGTAGCTTCCTGCTCCATAACCATACTGAACCACATTGTAAGCATTGGTTGTAACATCATTATCAATATTGGCTTGTGTCGTATCACTTGAATTGAGATAAGTCATTACACTGTCACACGCAGGAGCCCATGTTTGTTGTATACCAGAAGTGATATTCCCTTTAGTTAAATAATAATATCCATAAAGATTTTCATAACTCAGTCCAACAACCGCTCCTGACGGCTGAGTGATTTCATCTAAAACCAATTGGTCTTGCTCTGTATGACTTGTTCCATATGAGAAAGGATCAAACCTGTCATCATAATACCCAAATGTGGTAGTCTCATTGGTTACACTATTTACAATTGAGCTGACTATCGGTGCTTTTGCATCCTCTCCATCTGATTGTGTGTCTGCACACGTTTGATAGCTGAAATATACCGTCATTCTATTGTCAAGAGTGTTTCCATTAGTTGACATAGGGTCTATTACTTCAAATGTCGCTTGTGTTGTCATATCATCTTCAGATGGAGGTGATGAACCATAATTTACCTCAAATAGTGTTGTCCCATCATCATCACTGATACTCATTAGCTCTCCATCCGAATCATAATGGAACGTCAATATATGTCCTCTGCTATCCGTCATGGTTTGAACGCGGTACACTTGACTATAGTCGCCTATATGACAAGGACCTGACCCCAGTGTAAAAGTGTCACCACTTTTACTGGTGTATGTGAATGTATCATTTGAACCGTTATACGTAAAATTAAAGTTTTGTCCTTCGTCTTTCGTAAATTGAAAAGGTATATTTCCACTACACTCTTTTGGACTAGTACTTCCTACCGTTGTATACATTGCCCCATTTGCATTGAGTTGCCAATTATTATCTTCACTCTGCCCATTCTCTTGATCGATGAAGTATGGTAAGTTCAAGTACCACTCGCTATTGGCTTGAGTGGAGCTATTATCATTATTGCTACCAAGGTAGACATCGACGCCTCCACCATAATTTAAGTTTAAATTCAACGTAGTCCCTGTATTTCTATCCGTTGCTATATTACATATGGGATAGGTTAGAGCCACACTTCCTGTTTTAGGACTCACACTGAGTCCTATACCATCACCTTGTAGTCCGGTTGTTGCCGCTAAGTTAAGCTGCCCTACTGTATTACTTGATCCCGCACTGTCTCCTACAACAGGACTTACACTGCGTTTACTTGCCGGCAGTTGAGGCAAAATGGACGAACTATTTTGACTTGGGGCTGCCACACTTGGAGCACACACACTATTTTCTAAGTTCGCACTACTCGTTGTATCAACTGGCGCATTAATCGTTTGAGGTGGTTGACTCGTTGTGCTCATAGGTTGGATCTCTTTTGTTACTCCTGCACCCAAGGCTACCGTTTGCACACCTATAAGGGCTAGTGATATGGCACCACAAAATATCTGTTTATACCTATTTTTTTCTTTCATAACGTTCCTTTCTTCTTTTATTTAACTACTTTATGTACTGCGTTGTTCCTGTTACTAAAACAGTCACTTTAGTTCCTACATCTACCGCTGGTCTTAAGTCTGGTCCTGTATAACGCTTCATATCCCAACTTGTTCCTCCACCCATGATCCATAGATTATTTGATGTCGGAGCGGTACTTACTGTGTTATCCATAGAGTTGATCGTTGAGACTGCTTCACTTTGTAAACTTCCACCTGCCTTATATTGTGCTATATCATTTATTTGCAACATGTTACTTGTCGCGGTTAGTGGGATACTATCAGAACTTACTGTTGCGGTAAAATCCATAATACCATCTGCTGTTACTGGACTCATACTGGCAATATTGTAGGCTCCTCCAAAACTTGCTGTTGTTTCCCCACCAGGATTTAACATTCCACTTAAACTTGTCGTTTGAAAATATTGACACGTCATAGATGCTGGGGTTAACTGATAATTCATCGTACAATCTGTCCCATTCATCACCAATATCGTGTTACTGGCCATCGCCACTCCTGTTAATGCTAATACACTGCCTAAAACAATCGCTAATTTTTTCATCTTGACCTCTTTCTTTTTAATCGTTTATTAATCGATAAATTATATTATATTATATTATATATACAATTGTACATAACTGATTTTTAAACACTTGTTTAAAAATCAGTTATGTACAATTGGTCATTCACACATAATTTTTGTCAAATATTTCGGTCATTTCAATATCCTTTTCAATAATGCATTGATTTTCAACGCTTCTCTTACTCTTTTAAGTTTTTACTTACTATGTCAAATTTTAAACAACTGTTTAATATTTGACTTAACTATAGATTTTTTATCAAATTAATTCTTTGTAATAAAAGACAGCGGGCACAATGCCCGCTGTCTTTTTTATTATTATCATTTTTTAACTCTTTAATAAAATACTTTTCATTAGCTTATCGCAGCCGTTGTTGAAATTGGTATCGGATAGAAGAACGAATCTATTCCGGGTACGGGTTGTACAGGATTTTGAGAATTATAAGGTGCATTTGGTACGGTTTCTATCCAGTTTACATTTCCCTGAAGTTGAAGAGGTGCTATCATTTTGAAAAAATTTATCTGCCCTGGAGTAGAACTTCCTTGTCTGGTATTCCAAAGCATTTTATAATAATTTAAATACGCATTAAAGAGGCTTGGAGCATTTATATTTGCTCCACTCCATGCACCACTTGGCGCTGAAATGATTGTCCCCTCTTGCCACAGAACTCCACCCCCAGCTTTTCCAGGTTGGTCTAAGTTAGAAGATGTGACAAAAAGCTCTCGTGCCGTTGGGTTATCACTCACATCCATAATCACAAATTTATTATGCATATCTTGAGGGGTTGTCGGTCCATTGGGTGAGTTTACAGGCCATATTTGAGCTGAGTAGATTTTATAATGTGACCCATTGCTTCCCGATACCGAAACGATTGGATTGCCATAAAGGTTTTTATACGTTCTGTGCCCTACATTTTCCGAGAGATGTTTATCCCCTTTATAGTACTGCCATAGGAAATACACGGTTAAATTCCCCATATATTGATTTTTCACTTTAGAATTGGAATTTCTATCCACCGATTTTTTATCTTGAAATCCATTTTGTGCAAATCTCCAAATATTATTCACAAAACTCGAATTATCGCCCACTTCAAAGTCAGCTACATAAAGGGTCACATTATGCCCCTCTTCAAGCTGTGTGGCAGCATCATAAATCACTTGGTCATACCAACTCACCGTTCCAGGTGCATGCTCTCCCGTCATTGGAGGGTTGATATAAAGAGGCCATTTTTTACTCTCACTGGCTTGGTCTCCACCAACAAATTCATTCCCTCTTCCGGCATAAAATTTCACTTGATAATTTCCAATATTCACTGGAGGTAAATTCGTTCCGCTCGAGTTGGTTGTCCCCTCTCCCCCAGGAAATTTTCCTGTTCCATCACTCGCAACTATCGCTTGAGTTAACCCTTGGAAATCATCATAAAGAACTGGAGTCGTCTCTACAAATCTTAAGTCATTATTCCCTTTACACGTCATTCCCACAGTTTGTAAATTCACTGAACCACAAACGGTAAAATACAAGTTGCTTCCATTATCCGCTTGGAAAAGTTTTGTATGCGTTGCCAGTGGAGCGAACTGCTTTGTTGCCTCACCTTTTTGTGCAATCACACTCGCTCCGCTGGTAAAATACCCCTTTACCTGAGAAGGCGTTACTTGTCCGACATTGTAGTATATCTCTACATTAGCAGGATGAGCTTGATTAATCAGACTTAAGCTATTTTGCGCCACATCGGTTGATGCATTTAAATTAGCCTTTCTATTTACCACTATGCCCTTTGAGGGTGAGAGGTATGAGAAATAATTGGTATTGATACAATACATTGTAAGATAAAAGTTATTACTCTCTCCTGTTTGACCTAAATATTTTATAGGATATACAAAGGGAGAGTATTGAGAATCATTTGGTAAAAAATTGGGTGTTTCAAAACTTTGTGTTGTTGCAAAAGCAAGGGTTGAAGTTGCAAGTACACCCGCTAGTATCGCTGTCTTTATTTTAAGCATAGTCACCTCTGAAAATTAATTATTTGTTATAATTATACCCTATCATTATGTCATTAGAATGAACAAAAAAAAAGAGCCTAAGCTCTTTTTAAAAATGATTTTTGTTTTTAAATTATTTGTTTAATATCGTCCATTGGGATTTCTGCTTCAGAAATTCTTTCAAGCGTTACTTTTTACCTAATACTTAAATCTGTGAAATCAGCTTTTTTCTGAGGTATATCCGCGAGCTAGGTTTCCCGTATAGCGAAATTATTAACAACATTCTTCTTTAACACAGCCTTAAACTATTGTCGTTGCAACCAAGATAACGCCTATTATCAAACTTACAATAGGAAGCCATCCTCGATACGGCTTTAACTTTGGTGATACATATATGGCAATGCTTGGTACAAAAAATACATATAGAATAATTAGAGGGGAAATCACATGAATGATAAAAACCAAAACATTGATTTTCAACACAATCCAAAAAAACAGAACAATAAAAATGATGACAATGGTCCATTTTTTACTGATTTTATAATTCAACCGTGTTAAAACCCCATCAATAAGTCCTAATATTACGGCATAAAACGCCGTGAGTATCGCCAACATGGAAATTAAATACCCCGCAAATGTGGCTGCCGCAGCGGACCACCCTGTTGGATCACTTTTTGAAATTACCGCTAAGGCTGTAAGGTTGTTTTTAGCGGCATAATCTAAGCTATCTGGGGTTAATGCAAACAGTACTGAGGTGATAAATAGGAGCAAAATAATGGCTAACCAAACCATTGACCTTACAATAGAGCCATTCACCTTTGAAAAGTGCACTTCTGCTAAATCACTTGGATGTTTCTCCTGTAAAAAGCGGCTCATCGGCCCAATAGAAGGGAAAAAACACGCTCCAAATATCAATACTGGAAGCAATAGTATGATGTCTTTAACCATCCCATGGGGTGAAAAAAGTAGATAATGGTGAATGTTCACTCTCTGCCACAACGGGATAAACATGATGATAAGCAATACTAACACAAGCAGTTTTAATGCCACCACTTTTTCAATCAACTTAAGAAGAAAATTCTCTCCAAAAAGAAGGGGAATAATCATCAATACCAAACAGAGTGCCACATACCACACATGTGAGTTTAACCCAACGGGCGCCACATGATAATACTCTAGCGCTGAGGCTAAATTGCTTGTTGTACTTGTACCATAGATAACGATAATGGTAAATAAAAACAGAATAAAAACAATGGAAAGAATAATTCCAGCCACTTTTCCCAAGCTCTCTTCTATGGCGTGGTCGTAACTTCTGCACTGCTCTGTAGCACAAGTAATTCTCCCTATCAATCTATGCCCCACATAGACGCAAAGCAGTGAAATCACAATTGAAATCAATGTTGTAATTAAGCTCACCTTTCCAGCTTGTAGGGGTAAAAAAAGAATTCCCGTTCCCACTGCTGATCCTAAAAAAAGAAATGTCCACTCTCTTTTTTCTAGTTTTATCTCCTTCAAATTCTCCATACCCACTCTCTTTCTAATAGTAATCATTATATTCATAATACACTATTTTCACTGCAATGACAAGGTTTTTTTATTCTCAAAAGCTTCTCATATAGAAAAAAAGGCCTCTCTTTCGAGAAGCCTCACGTGACTATGAAATAAATGACGCTATCATCAAAAATACCCCTACAATTAAACTGATAATTGGCAATGCACCTCTAAACTGCTTGAGTTTAGGAGAGACATAGATAGCAATTACAGGTATAAAGAATACAAATATAACAATTAGGGGTGAAATCACATGAATGATAAAAGATAAAATATTCAAGTTCAATACAATCCATAAAAACAGTAAAATAAACACAACAACGATAACCACTTTTTTATTGATTTTAGCTGATTTAGGCAGTCTTGTGATAACACCATCAATGACACCGATGATAACCGCATAGAAAGAGGTTAATATGGCAAGGATTGTAATAACATATCCCGCTAAAATTGAGAAATTGGCTAAAAATCCACCAGAATCACTTTGACCAATAACCGCTAATGCTGTTAAATTATGACTTCCCGCATACTCTAGAGACTGAGGTGTCAACGCAAAGAGTGTTGAAGAGATAAAGAGTACCAATACTATGGCAAGCAGTATCATTGCAATAATATTCGTCTTATTAGCCTTTTTAAACATCGCTTCGTTGCTATCTGTTGGGTAGTGAAATTTAAAAAATCTACTCATTGACCCAATAGAGGGAAAGAATGTCGCTCCAAATATGAGTACGGGTAGAAGTACCAATACACCTGCCCCAAGACCTATGCCTGTTCCTGCATGGGATAAATAGTGATGAATATTCTCTGGTCTCCAAAGAGGAATAAACATGATGATTAGAATGGCTAAAATCACAATCTTAAATGCCACCACTTTTTCAATCATCGCCAGTAAAAAACGCTCTCCAAAAAGAAGAGGTAGCGCCATAACAACCATACATGCAAGGATATAAAGCGGATATTTTTCTAAATCTGTATGTACAAAATTATAGTGTTGAATCGTAGCAGCAAAATTATTGGTTGCTCCCGTTCCAAGTATCACCACAATGGTGAATAAGAATATAATGAAAATGATAGACAAAATAATCCCTGCCACTTTTCCGAGATGATTTTCAATCGCAGAATCATAACTGGTACAATTCGGTGTCGTAGAAGTCATGCGAATCATCAATTTTTGTCCAATATAGGTTCCAATCAAAGCAATCACCATGGATATAAATGTGGTATATAAACTCACTTTTCCTGCCTGTAGTGGAAGAAGCAGTATGCCCGACCCAATCGCCGACCCTAAAAACAAAAATGACCACTCTCTGATGTCTTTTTTTACCTGTTGCTCTTCAGGAAGTAAACTCTCCCTAGCAACCGCTGCCTTCTCTGCCATACTTTTTTTCTCCTTTTCCATAGCCTTTTTATTTAAAAGGTTTTCACTACATTATACCTAAAACAGAAACAAAAATCAATAGTTTTTTAAATATTTTTTAACTTTTATGTGTTTTGTGTCACTTCTTTTATTATCTTGATTTCAGTATTTTTAATTTTCACTACATAAAAGAGGCGACTAGAACTATAATACCCACTAAAATACTCAAGATGGGAACAAAATTTCTATACTTTTTTAGCTTTTCTGATTTATATACAGCGATAACAGGAAGAAAAAATGTAAAAATGACAATCAATGGTGCAATAACGTGAATAACACAAGCAAGAATATTGATATTCAAAACAATCCATAAGAACAATATGATAAATATTCCAACTGTAACACTTCTCTTTTTACCTTGTATCCGTTTAGGTAGTTTTGATATTACACTGTCTACAACCCCAATCACCACTGCGTAAAATGAGGTTAGTATCGCTAATACCGTGATAACAAAGCCTGCTAAAATAGAAAAATGGCTAAAAAATCCCCCTGAACTATTTTTAGCTATTACGGCTAATGCGGTTAAATTGTTTTGAGCTGCAAAACCCAAGCTTGCTGGTGTTAAAGCAAAGAGTGTAGATGA
>Ga0247840_10008535_pt1 | contig 13683 bp, 13 predicted proteins | sample LaCruzMarch2015__FD_192404 | JGI IMG/M metagenome (GOLD analysis project Ga0247840, IMG submission 192404) | Freshwater microbial communities from meromictic Lake La Cruz, Castile-La Mancha, Spain - LaCruzMarch2015_17m | ecosystem: Environmental > Aquatic > Freshwater > Lake | place: Spain...
ACTCGACTCCGCCACGGTCTTGAGATCGCCCGCCACGATCACGCGCCAGGGTGTGGCGTAAGGCGTGGCAAAGCGCGGGTTCACCGATTCCGTGCCCATTGTCTCGCGGGCGTCCGGAAACCCGATGCGATACTCGCCGCCCGGCGACTCGTGCCGCAAGCGCGAGGCGCAGTAGCCGCGGCCGACATCCGCTTCCGTCAGCAAAACCCACGTGCGCTCGCCCGCGCGGAAAAGCGCAGGGAAAACCCACCCCGCGCCAAGCGGCGAAGGCGTCCCGACCGGAATTTCCTGCTCATGATTCCCGGCATTGTCTTTACCGGTCTGACGCTTGCCATGGCCCTCCTCTTTCCGCTCACCGAGGGTTCTATGCGGGAGGTTCAAGAGCGATTGGATCGAAGACGGCGCGGCGAGCGACTGGACGGCTAAGCGGGCTGGGAGCCCGAAGGCAAACCGGGGGTTGCGCCGTGACGAAGGAAATACGCGCAGGAATTCTGTGGGGCAACACCGGCTGCGATCTCCTCGCGGGCACAAGGCCGATTCAGCGCGTTGGCGCTACCGCCAATGACCTTCTACCCCGCCTCCAACGACGATCAACCCCGCCTCCTGATTTCATGGCCATGTTTCATTTCCGCACGCTTCTCTCCCTTGCGATTTTTAATGCCGCTCACTTTTCCGGAACACCGATATCGGCGGCGGCCGATGCCCGAATGGACGTGGCGGGGGTGCGGTTGGATCCGTCCACGGCGCTGTGGTATGACCAGCCTGCCGCGCAATGGATCGAGGCGCTGCCCTTGGGAAATGGCCGCCTCGGCGCGATGTTTCACGGCGGGACAGCCAGCGAACGCATCGTGCTGAACGACATCACGGTGTGGTCCGGCGGACCGCAGCCCGACGCCAATCGACCGGACGGCTGGGAGCATCTCGCGGAGATTCGCCAGGCCATCCGCGAAGGACGCTACAAGGACGCCGAAGGCATGTGCGATCGATTCCTCACCTGCCGGGCCAACTACGACGAAAACAAATTTCAGATGCTGGCTGATTTGAATTTCGCCTTTGAGCTGCCGGCGGGGCAGGTGGGCCATTACCGACGCTGGCTGGACCTGCAGACCGCTCAGGGGGGAGTGGAGTTCGAGGTTGGTGGTGTAACATTCCGCCGTGAACTGTTTTGCAGCGCGGCAGACAAGGTGCTTGTTCAGCGACTGACCGCCAGCCAGCCAGGCGCGCTATCGTTCACCATCCGGCTCAGCCGTCCGGAGAAGGCATCCACCCGGTTCGAACCGCCATCCACACTCGTGCTCACAGGCTCGACGGGGCGCAGCTTGGATTTTCAGGCGAATGCACGGGTGGAGGTCAAAGGAGGGCGTGTAACCGGTGAAGGAGATACAGTAAAGGTCGAAGGGGGCGACCGAAGCGCTCGTTCTTGTCACCGCCAACACATCCTATGTTATGGAGTATGCAAAGGAATATCGCGGTGCTGATCCCGCTGAAGCTGGCCGCCTGCTCGATGCGGCCGCCGCGAAGAGCTTTGCGGAGCTGAGAGCCGCGCATCTTGACGAATACCAGAATTATTTCGATCGGGTTCATCTTGATCTGGGCTCGACGTCGGCTGCGGAAAAACCGACGGACGAAAGGCTGCGCGCCTACGGTGACGGCAGGGCCGATCCCTCGCTGGCGGCGCTGTTTTTTCAATATGGCCGCTACCTGCTTATCTCGTGCAGCCGGCCGGACAATCCTGTTCCGGCCAATCTCCAAGGCGTCTGGGCCGACGGGTTGAGCACGCCGTGGAACGGGGACTACACGATCAACATCAATTTTCAAATGAACTACTGGCCCGCCGAGCCGACAGGCCTGAGCGAGATGCACACACCGATGCTCCGCCACATCCAAAGCCTGGCCGCGCCCGGCGCGCAGACCGCGCGGGCGTATTTCGGCCCCGGAGTCGCGGGCTGGGTCTCCAGCGCCAAGAGCAACGTCTGGGGCTGGACGAGCCCGGGAGCCCGTCTCCCCTGGGGAGTGTGGTTTGGATCGAATGGCTGGCTGTGCCAACACCTGTGGGAGCATTTCGCGTTCACCCGCGACAAGGACTATCTGCGCTCGGTCTACCCCACCATGAAAGGCGCTTGCGAGTTCTGGCTTTCCCAGCTCGTCGAAGGAAAGGATGGCCGGCTGATCACCTCGCCGTCGTCTTCGCCGGAAAACACCTTTCGCACCGATGCAGGCGAAGTCTCCTCGGTGTGCGAGGGGGCGGAGATGGAGAAGGCCACCGTCTGGGACCTGTTCGACAATACCGCCCAGGCCAGTGCGGTTCTGGGAATCGACGAGGAATTTCGCCGCAAACTCGAGAACATGCGGGATCGCATCCGCCCCCCGCAGATCGGTAAAGCCGGCCAGTTGATGGAATGGGGTGGTGACTGGGACACGAACGCCCCGGACATGGCACACCGCCACACCCATCTGCATGCGCTGCATCCCGGTCACCAGATCACGGCGCTCGGCACGCCCGAACTCGCTGCCGCCGCACGCAAATCCCTCGAATTGCGCGGCGACGAAGGCACCGGGTGGAGCAAGGCCTGGAAGATTAATCTCTGGGCGCGCCTGCGGGACGGTGACCACGCAGCCAAGCTGCTCGCCGAGCAGATGCGCCCGACCGACGAACTCAAGGTGGTGATGAGCAAGGGCGGAACCTACCCGAACCTTTTCGACGCGCATCCTCCCTTCCAGATTGATGGAAATTTTGGAGCGACGAGCGGGATTGCGGAGATGCTCCTGCAGAGCCACGAACGCGACCCCGGAGCGGCGGGCGAGGACCGCTATTATCTCGACCTGCTGCCCGCGCTGCCGGCGCTGTGGCCGAATGGCTCGGTTTCCGGCCTTCGCGCCCGCGGCGGATTCACGATCGGCCTGACGTGGCGGGAGGGCCGGCTGGCCAGCGCAGTCCTGAGCAGCCCGAAGGGTGGACGCGCGAAGGTCCGGTATTCCGGACGGCTGTTCGATTTGGCACTGCAACCCGGCCAGACCGTAACTCTCGATTCTTCACTGAACCCCGTCGCCAGCGTCCCGGAAAAATCCTGATTGCCATGCGGAAACCTTCCGCCAATTCATCCCTAATATGAACTCTGTCGCCTCGATCTTTTCTCCAACCACCGCCTTTCGGCGGTTTCGTCTCCGACTTTTCCTCGCGCAAGGTGCCGCGCTGCTGTTTGCCGTCCTGTTGCCGGGGATCGCCATGATCGAAAACCACATCATCATTTTGCGCCGGCGCGGAGGTAACATCTGACCCATGGGGATCGCGGAAATGGCCCCTGCCCTTCGGCGGATAAAAACTTATATTTTCTTTATGCTCTCCGGACTAACTCAGGCAACTGCCGGATCGTTTTCCGATCCGAACTCGGCGAACCCCATCCTGCCTGGCTACTATGCCGACCCTTCAATCATCCAATACCGGGGAAAATTCTATATCTATGCCACGCTCGATCCCTGGGGGGGACGCACGCTGGGCTGTTGGGAATCCGCGGATTTCCGCAATTGGACCTACCGCCATCTGACTGGCCGACCAAGGAGTCCTGCACAAGTCCAACATCGAAATCGGCCAATGTTTGGGCGCCCTCCGTGGTCGAGGGGCCGGACGGAAAACTTCACATGGTGGTTTCAGTCGGAAACGAAGTCTGGGCGGGAGCGGCCGATCACCCGTTGGGCCCCTGGCGCGACGCGCTGGGCGGGCGGCCGCTCATCCCGGAGAATTTCCGCCCTGGCTTTCACATGATCGATGCCGAGTATTTCCTCGACGATGACGGACAAGCCTACCTGTATTGGGGCTCGGGTCACAATTGGAAGAACGGGCGTTGCTGGGCGGTGAAATTGAAGCCCGACATGGTCACGTTCGACGGCGAGGTGAAGGATGTGACGCCGGCCAACTACTTCGAAGCCCCTTTCATGGTGAAACGCCATGGCCTCTATTTCCTCATGTATTCCGCGGGGAATACGATGAAGGAGGATTACCGCGTTCATTACGCCGTCGGGCGCTCTCCTTTCGGCCCCTTCTTCGAGGGCCCGGAGAGTCCGATCCTTGTGACCGACGAGAAAGCGAATGTCGTCAGCCCGGGACATCACGCCGTATTTCGTCACGAAGACCGGGATTACATTCTGTATCACCGCCACAGCATTCCGCGTAACCACGGGTTCATGGGACGGCAGGTCTGCGTGGATCCCCTGAATTTCACGGCTGATGGCAGGATCGAGCGCGTGGTGCCCAAACACCGGGGACCGCCGTTGGCCCAAGGACGTCTGGAGTCTCTTGCGTCGATCTCTGCAGGTGCCACGGCGTCGGCCAGCAGCGAGGACAGCGCCGCCACATCGGCGGCCTGCGTGCTCGACGGAAACTACGCCACCCGCTGGGCGGCGGCCCGGGATGCGAAAGGAGCCTGGCTCATGCTGGACCTCGGTGCCGAGAAGTCCGTGACCCGCCAGGTTCTGCGACCCGAATATGCCTGGAAATCCTGCCGCTTCACGGTCGAGGCGTCATCCGACGGAAAAACCTGGCTGACCCTGGCGAACTACCTGAAAGAGCCCGCCATCGGATCACCTATCGAAATCGCAAAGCCCGTCACGGCCCGTTACCTGCGCATAGTTTTTCCCGAGGATGTTCCGGGCTCTGCCATCTCACTGTTCGTATGGGCCGTTCAGTGAAACATCGATCCCGCCTCAAGTTAAATGATTCCCGGATAACCGCCATCTGATCGGCGAGGTCTGGATTCGTCCGAGCCGACCCACAGGCCTGCCAGCATCCGGGCAAAAGCAAAATCCTGCCTTGGCGGGACGCCCTCTACTTGAGCCAAAAGCTAAAGTAGAGATACATACCGGCGACGATTACCACGATCATCCAGGCCATGAGCTTGTTTCCGAAATTCCAACTGGAGTGGATTTCGTCAGCAGCCAGATGATGGATGGAACCGTAGGTGAGACCTCTCGTCTTCTCCTCGGACGGGGGAGGAGTTATCAGCGATGCCACGATCATGATAATTACGCTGATCAACATCAGGACGCCGGTTGCGTAGAGGAAGTTGAAATCTCCAATTGCTGCGAGGAACGCCGGATCCTCAATTTTCCCTTTCCCGAATAGAGCCTGGATGGTCAGTTTGGCCATACCCAGAAGAAATCCGACGGCCAGCGCCCAAGTGGCACCGGCGGAGTTGGTTCGTTTCCAAAACAAGCCGAGCAGAAACACGGCGGTGATCGGCGGTGCGAGATAGCCTTGAACACTTTGCAGGTATTGGTAAAGGCCGCCACCAGCGATTTTGGCCATGACGGGGATCCAAACGAGGCCAAGGCCGACGACCACAGTGGTGGCGATCCGACCGACCATGAGCAAATGCTTGTCGGACTTGCCGGGGCGCAGTTTCTCATAAACGTCAACTGTGAACAGCGAGGCGCTGGAGTTGAACAGCGACGCGAGCGAACTCATTAACGCCGCAAGCAGGCAGGCCACGATCAGCCCGCGGATGCCGGTGGGCAGCAGCGCCGTCACCAGTGTTGGGAACACGCGGTCACCGTCAATCGCCGCAATCTGCACGCCGCCCAACATTTTTGGCGGCAGCGTGATGATACCCTTCTGGTGAAGCGCCCAGCCAATCATGCCCGGGATCAGGAAGATCAGCACGGGCCACACCTTCAGCAAACCGCCGAAAAGCGCACCGCGCCTCGCCGTGGCAAGGTCCTTCGCCGAAAGCACACGCTGCACGATGTATTGATCAGTACACCAGTACCAGATGCCGATGATCGGCGAGGCGATCAGCACGCCCAACCACGGGAATTGAGGGTCGGAAAGCGGGCGCCACAGGGAGAACTGAGAGGAGTTTGCCTTGCAAATGGTCACAAGTTCACCCCAACCCCCAAGCTTTCCGAGACCGATGTATGTGATGATGAACGAGCCGACCAGAATAATGATGGCCTGAGGCGTCGCCGTGGCCATGATCGCACGCATTCCGCCGAAGACGGTGTAAACGCCGGTGATGACGACCGTGGCGAATGCCCCGATCCAGAATGCATCCAGGTGGAGCCCGAGAAGGTTGAGGTTCACCTCAGGCAGCAGCGCCTGGAATACAATCGCTCCCGCATACACCGTCACACTGACCTTGGTGAATATGTAGGCCACCAACGAGACGCATGAAAGAATCCAGCGGGTGCGCGCGCTGAACCGCCGCTCAAGAAACTCCGGAATCGTTTCGACTCCGGACTTGTAATAGAAAGGCACAAAAAGGCCAGCCAGCATGATGAGCACCCACGCGTGCAACTCCCAGTGGGCCATCGCCATGCCGGTAGCAGCCCCTTGACCGGCCAGGCCGACGATGTGTTCGGAACCAATATTCGAGGTAAATATCGAGGCACCGATGGTGATCCACCCGGCACTCCTGCCGGCAAGGAAGAAATCCTTTGTGTCCTGCTGATTCCGTCCATACCACCAGGCGACGAAGCCGATGATTCCGAAGTAAAGACCAATAACGAGCCAATCTAAGGGTTGCATTTTTGTATTTTATTTTGAGTTTCGGGTTATATCCGGTCGTGCTGTTTGGCGCCACAAATTCGATATTCAACGTAAAACGAGGCAAACGGGTGAAGAATCCGCGCTTTTCGTCTCGGTGACATTTTACGTTTAACAAAGATGCATTCGACACACCTCCTGCCTCGCCCTTTGAATTGTGCCGCATCACTGACGACCGATTGCAATCAACCAACCGGCATTTTCCCAACCCATGAATCACACCGCCATTAACCTCACCTTCATCGATTACGCGATTCTGACGCTCTATTTTGTCTTTGTTCTCGGGATCGGCTTCGCCCTGAAGCGGACGATGAAGGGGAGCGCGGACTTTTTCCTGTCCGGCCGCTCGATTCCGGCCTGGGTCACCGGCCTCGCGTTTCTCTCTGCCAATCTGGGCGCTCAGGAGGTGATCGGCATGGCGGCGTCCGGTGCCAAATACGGAATCATGACCAGCCACTTTTACTGGGTGGGCGCGATCCCGGCGATGGTCTTCCTCGCGATTTTCATGATGCCGTTTTACTACGGGTCGAAAGCGCGTTCGGTGCCGGAATATCTCAAGCTGCGTTTTGATGAAAAAACACGCGGCTTCAACGCGATCTCGTTTGCCGTGATGACGATCTTCTCCTCGGGGATCTCGCTGCACGCGCTGGCCAGGCTGCTGGAGACGCTTGTCAAATGGGACTACTGGACGTGCATCTGGGTCTGCGCGTTCATCGTGCTCGTCTATATCTTCCTCGGCGGCCTGACCTCCGCGATCTACAACGAAGTCCTGCAATTTTTCATGATCGTACTCGGGTTCAGCCCGCTGGTTTACCTCGGGCTCCGTGACGTGGGCGGATGGTCTGCTCTGAAGGAAAAGCTGATCCCGGTGGCAACCTCCCAGGGTTATGCCGCCGGCACATGGACACAGTCCTGGGAGCACATGGGCAACCCGATCGAAAATCCCATGGGCGTCAATTGGTTCGCCATGATCATGGGTCTCGGGTTTGTGCTCTCGTTCGGATACTGGTGCACGGACTTTCTCGTCGTCCAGCGGGCGATGGCCGCAAAATCCATGTCCGCTGCGCGGCGCACGCCGCTGATTGCCGCCGGTCCCAAAATGCTCTTCCCGATCCTTGTTATCCTGCCCGGCATGATCGCCATCGCCTTGAACAACCAGAGCGGCGGCGCGTTTCTTCCCACCGGGGCGGACGGGCATCCCGACTACAACATGGTGATCCCCTCGATGCTCGCGCACTATTTTCCGCCGGGCCTTCTCGGTCTAGGGTTCACCGCGCTTATGGCTTCGTTCATGGCCGGCATGGCGGGCAATGTCACGGCCTTCAACACCGTGTGGACGTATGATATTTATCAGAGCTATATCGCCCCCAAGAAATCCGACAGCCACTACCTCTGGATGGGCCGATGGGCGACGGTGTTCGGGATTCTTGTCAGCATCGGAGCAGCTTACATGGCGTCAAAATTCAACAACATCATGGATATGTTGCAGCTGGTGTTCGGGTTTGTGAACGCGCCACTCTTCGCGACATTCCTGCTCGGGATGTTCTGGAAGCGCGCGACGGGGCACGGAGCGTTCTTCGGCCTGCTGGGAGGCACGCTCGCTGCCATGGCCTTTCACGGGCTCTCCTGCGCGGTCGGGGTCGCACCCGGCATCAAAGGGGGATGGATCGAACCGCACTTCCTCTTCCGTAGTGAAATGGGCCAGAACTTCTACATGGCGATCGTGGCCTGGACATCCTGCTTCCTGCTCACGATCGGCATCTCACTGCTCACGGCGCGGACAAAATCCGACGCCGACCTCAAGGGGCTCGTCTATTCGCTGACCCCGAAACCGGATTCCGAGGACGAGCCGTGGTATGCCCGGCCCGCCTTCGTCGGCATCGTCGTCCTTCTCATCACCGTCGGCCTCAACATCCTCTTCTGGTAACCCATTATGAACTTCGACCTCAGACTCCCCATCGGCCTTATGTTTTCGCTCTTCGGAGCTATCCTGACAGTATACGGACTACTCAGCAGCCCCGAGATTTACCAGCGCTCGCTGGGTATCAACGTCAACCTCTGGTGGGGCGGCGGCCTGCTCGTCTTCGGCCTCCTCATGCTTTTCTTCGCCCTCCGAAAGGGCGGAGATAAATAGGGAGGAATCTCCGCACGGCTTAAAAACGCTGCTGCCTTCGCTCCGAGCATTTGACGCAGTTAACCCATGAACAAAAAATCCATTTTCTCCGCCGATAACGGCAGGAGCCTTTTCATCCCATTCCTCCTCGTCAGTTCCCTGTTCCTGCTCTGGGGATTTTGCAACGGGATGATCGACGTGATGGACAAGCATTTCCAGCAGGAGCTTCACCTTACGCTCGCCCAGTCGGCCTGGGTTCAGTTCGCCCACTACCTCGGATATTTCCTCATGGCCATGCCGGCCGGGTGGTTTGCCAGCAAGCTCGGCTACAAAGGCGGCATCATCGCCGGCCTTCTTCTGGTCGCCGTCGGCGGGTTCTGGTTCATCCCGGCAACAAAAATTGCCACCTTCCCTGCCTTCCTGCTCGGCGTCTGCGTGATCGCCTCCGGCCTCACATTTTTGGAAACCGTCGCCAACCCCTACACCACCGTCCTCGGACCGAAACAATTCGCCGCCACCCGCATCAACCTCGCGCAGTCCTGCAACGGAATCGGATGGATCTTCGGGCCGATCGCCGGAGCCGCATTTTTCTACGGCAAAGATTCTAGCGGCGCCAGCACCGGTTCCTCGACCTTGTGGATCCCGTATGCGGCGATCGGCGGGGTAGTGCTGGTCCTCGCGGTGGTTTTCTTTCTTTCCAATCTCCCCGAGATCAAGTCCGAAGATGAGTTCCACCTCGACGATTCCGATGCCTCGGCTGGAAGCGCCCCCGTGGCCAACCGGGGTGTCGCCCTCATCCTTCTGTGGTTGAACATTGCCGTGCTCTCGGTCGCGGTCGGAATGATCATCTCGGCCATCGTGGCCATCCCCTCGGTCGGCGCGAAGCTGGGGATGACTGAAAATCAGGCGCTCCTCTATTCCTCCGGAACACTCTTTGCCATCGGCACCGTGGTCTTCCTGCTGAAGCAAAGCCGGATCACCAACCACAGCATCTGGAGCCACCCGCACTTTTCGGGTGCCACGCTCACGCAGTTCTTCTACGTCGCTGCTCAGTGCGGGATCTTTGCCTATTTCATCAACTACATGACCTCGCAGATCCCGGCCATTCCCGACGCATGGAAAGACGGGGCGATGGGCGGGTGGTTCGAGGTACACAAGAACGGACTTCTTGGCCTCAGCGACCAGGGGGCCTCGAACCTGGCCTCGGGAGGGTTTATCTTTTTCCTGATCGGACGCTTTATTGGCGCCGGACTGCTGAAGAAATTTTCCGCCCACAAGGTCCTCGCCCTCTTCGCCTGCCTGGCCGGCCTTTGCAGTCTGCTCGTCTTTCTCAAGCTCGGCTGGGTTTCTGCCGCGGCCGTCTTCCTCAGCTACTTCTTCATGTCGATCATGTTCCCGACGATTTTCTCTCTCGGCATTTACGGACTTGGAGACCGGGCAAAAAAAGCCTCGTCCTTCATTGTTATGGCGATCATGGGCGGCGCCATCATGCCTAAGCTCATGGGACACGTCGCGGACGTACACGGAATGTCGTCCGGATTCATCGTTCCAATGGTCTGCTTTGTCGTCGTCGCCGGGTACGGCTACTTCTGGTCGAAGCTCAGCGGAACATCCGGCGTTGTCGGAATGGCCGCCACAAAAGGCCACTGATTTTTCCGTCGCCAGGGGCTCCGATCCTCTCAACTCTCAGCCGCGCATGTTGAGGCATGGCGCGGTTGAATCAATCTTCCCCCGTCCCGCCCCTCCCAAGCTTCGTCTTCACGCTCGCCGCGACTGGCACCACTTTATCGATCTCCATGTTCTCCTCCGCCGAATACAGCGTATGGCGGGCGGTGTGGAATTCCTTGGTCGGTTTGAAAACCGCCTTGGCACTCAGGGCTGCCCCTGCGTTGTGTCGGGCGAACAGGGCTTGGAGTTCACCGATGATTTCTTCGGCGGCGTCTTCCGGGATCAGGTCGCCTTTGATCTTCAACTCGAAGCTCTGCTTGAAGAATGCGGCTCCCTTCTCGCCTGTTACGCGCAGGATGGCGGCATCGTCGCTCGTGCCCCGGTAAGAATTCGAGAACCCGACCCGCACGAGCTTGTCACCGGCTTTGGCTTCGAGTGACGAGGCCACTGCCATCTGCCCTGCATGGTGGGCGAAGTAGAACGGCTTGGCGATGGCGATCAACTCCCCTTTCAGGATTTCCAAATTCCCTGAGAGAGCTTCAACTTGGTCACTCGTTTCGAGGATGCCCTCGACGAGCGCGGCCACCTGTCCGTCTGGATCGGGCAGCTCGGGATACGTCTTGGCGGCTTTGGCGGCTGGTGCCGTGGTTGCGATTCCCGCGAGGTTGATCCGCTTGAGCCCGGCTGCGGGAGCGACCGGGGCGGCTGTTGCTGTCGATGATTTGGTTTTCATACCGCCATGAGCCTCGTTCGCGCCGCTCGCGAGAATCCATCGCTGATGGGGGTGCTTGGAGGGTGCGGTCGGATTCCGGTTTTCAAATCCGAAACGGCCTGCCTATCTTGCTGCTCCACACAACATTCCCCGCCATGTCCAACCTCACCAAACGCGATCTTGTAATGCAGATCAGCAAAGAAACCGGAATCATTCAGGCGGAAGTTTTCACGATCATCCAGCAAACGCTCGACGCCATCACCTCCGCACTTGCCTCCGGGCGGGACGTGGAACTGCGGAACTTCGGCGTATTCGAGGTGCGTCTGACAAAATCTCGTGTTGGCCGCAATCCGATGAAACCGGAAAAGGACGTGACGATTCCCGCACGGGCAACAGTGAAGTTCAAAGCTGGAAAAATCATGCGCCAGCGGGTGCTCCTGCGGACCCAGGAACTCAGCAAGAAGTAGGATTCAATTTACGAAGCGATGCTTGGCCCACGCCCGGAATTCTTCTGTGTCGCTGCGGAGCTGCATCGGATACGGTGCATTTCCACGCTTCATCACGACACCCTCGAAGAAATCGCACCGCAGGCGGCGATTGATCGCTTTCAGGCCGGCGTAGAAATCCGGCACGGCATTTTCCTCATCCCGAACTGACGGCGGCAGGAGCAGAGCGTTCTCGGGGAAGGATTGCCATTCACCGGTGGACAGGCGCTCGGTTTCAACAAGCCCGGCGAGGAACTCCCTCCGCTCCTCGTAGGTGGGCGATCCAGATTCGGAGATCCAATCCAGGATGACGAGACTGCCCCGGCCGATCTGGTGCCGGCGTTCGAGGGCTTCGCAATCGGCCCACACGAGGCCACTCCCTGCGAGCGGACGCAGTTGGTCCAGGGCGGCATCAAACTCCCGCTCGATCGTGAGCCGCTGGCCGTGCCGATTCCACATCGCTCCGGTCGGCGTGTGAACGAGCGCCCGCCAGCCGTTATATTTTGGCTCAGCGAACCAGATGCCCGATTTCTTCGGGGCGAGTTCGAGCTTTCCGCCCCGTATCGGCCGAGCCGGGAACGTGGGTGGATGCGCCGGGATGGGGGCGGATTTTGCGTTTAATAGGCTTTGGTGGCTCATTTGGTGGGCGGCTGGTAGGTGGGTGAGGCGTCTGCGAAAACGAGGCCCGTTCCAAACCCGAGGGCGTAGCGGGCAGCGGCGAGCGTGGCCCCGGTGGTCGCCACGTTGTCCACGAGGAAGACCGGCAGGGCAAACCACCCGCCAACCCGCACGAACTTGCGGTCGGCTGCTGTGAGTCCGGGCAGGCCCCGGCGGCGACGGGCGCACGAGGATTCCACTGGCACGACCCGATTGAGCGCTGGAACGACTCGGGCTTGGGGGCCGTATTCGACGGCAATAGCTTGGGCGAGGATCAGGTTGGCTTCGATACTGCCGGTGCTTGCCGGAACTGGAACGAGCGTGAGCGTTGGTAAATCGAGCGGCAGGAACTCGGCCATCTCGCGGGCCGCCAACTCCATTTCCTCACCCCGCTTGAGCGCATAGGAGATCCGGCGGGTTTCAGCTTCCTCGGGCGTGATCGGACGCGACCTGGGCGACACGTATCTTCTGGCGGCAAGGATGGGAGGAACGAGGACCGCGCAGAGAGAGTTTATCAGCCTGATTTCTCCCTTTTGCCTTTCGGCGGGTAGGGAGATAACCCCGGCGCTCATTCTCTTCGCATGAGGACCGAGAGGCAGCGTTCCTCGCAGATCAGGATCACGGCCACACGGTCTTCGGGGATTGCCCCGATCTTATTCGCGTTCGGCCAGCCGTGGGCAAGAAGCGCGTTCGCGTCTTTGATTGTGAGGGCGAGCGTGAACGCCGGATACGCACCGCCTGCCTTGATCGCGTCCCGTTTCTCGGCACAGTTGGGCTGGTAATACGAGGCGATTTCAAACCCGACTGAATCATCCAAATCGAGGATCACGAACACGGGAGCCTTCGGGCTCGTGCCGAACGAGGCAACGTCCCGGTGATAGTTCAGGATCGCGGTTTGGCGCGGCGTCATGGCTTGAACGGTATCGGCGGGTTGCACTTTCTCGCGATGTCTTTGACCCGAACGGGGAGGATATGCGGGTTCAATCGGGCGTCATAGACGACGATGAACGGGCGCTCTTTCCCCCGCCGCCAGATGGCGCGGAAGTCTTTCATGTAGCCGACTTGGGCGGCTCCTTCGCATGGTGATTTCATATTGTTCTCAGGTTGTCGCAGTTGCTCCAGTCAGAGTCGAAGTCGTCAGCCGCATCCCAGTAGGGAGAGGCGAATCCCTCGCGCTCGAACGACTCGGATACAATCCGGTTGGCTTCGGGCACAGGAAGAGGTTCCAGAGATTGTAAATCAGCAGGAGGAAGCGTGTTGCCAACTCGCTCGTGACGAACCTCGGCGGGATCAAGTTTTCTTCCGGCAGTCGTACAGATCAGGAGATTCAGCCGTAGCCTCGACCGTTTTGTGCGCTTTGCTCTTGGACGGGTTGGTCCGTGCCAAGGGACCTCATGCTTGCTTTCTGGCGTGAGGCTTGGAAATCGGGTTGTTGGTTCCGATCCAGACAAACCGACTCTCGTCGTTGGGATACTGGATTTCGAGAGCCGGGGAGGCGTTCAGGCTGACG
>Ga0247840_10008541_pt1 | contig 13676 bp, 7 predicted proteins | sample LaCruzMarch2015__FD_192404 | JGI IMG/M metagenome (GOLD analysis project Ga0247840, IMG submission 192404) | Freshwater microbial communities from meromictic Lake La Cruz, Castile-La Mancha, Spain - LaCruzMarch2015_17m | ecosystem: Environmental > Aquatic > Freshwater > Lake | place: Spain...
TAATTGAATTTTGTTATATTTTTTTTTTTTATTTTTATCACTTCTTAAAGGTCTCATATTTTTCCAACTAAAACATTCATTTATATCTTGTTCTTTACTCAAATCAAATGAAGCACAAGGTTTAACATGATCAATATGCCAAAAATCTCCATAATTTTCCACAGTCATACCATCATACAATTGAAACTCTATCCACTTTTTAAAAAAATTCGATGTACAATTAATGTATTTCCATGTTCTTTCATTTTTTTTTAAACCTTTTGTTGTAAAAGCTAAATATATTCTTGATCTTAATTGTTTTTCTAATTTGTAGTCTATATTAGTTTTCCTTTTATTTTCTTGATATTTCATAGTTTGTTTTATTACTTCTTCTTTATTATTTTCATAATATTCTTTTCTTTTCTCACTCGAACAAGCTTTACACATAGGTCTTATTGTTCCTTTACATTTTGCTATATGAAAATTATCTAATGTTTTTTCTTCTTGGCACACCGAACATTTCTTTGTTTGAGTTTCATCGATTTTCATTTCTTGTTCTAATACTTTTTCTTTCTTTTTTTGATATTCTACTCGAGATTTTTCATTAATTTTTTCTCTAAATTTCTCCCTTCTTAGTTTTTCATATTGATTTTTACAATCTTTACAAATTTTTTTTCCTTTAGCCAATTCTTTTTCTAAATGACATTTTGTGCATTCCATTTTATATAAGTTTTATTTTTTAAAATTGTTGTTCTGGAGGTATTAAAATTTTCCAAGTCGTTGTTGATCGGGGGGGATGCCTTCTTTGTCTTGAATCTTAGCCTTAATATTTTCGATAGTATCAGCGGAATCTACATCAAGGGTAATAGTTTTCCCTGTTAAAGTCTTCACGAAAATTTGGTAAGACATTTCACTTTATTTATAATATAAATTTTTAAATTATATTTTGAAAATTTTATTTATTCCCTTTTCTTTGTATAACCTTTACCGTAGATATGTCTTATTTTACATTCTTTTTCAGGGACACAAATCTTAGCTCTTCCCATTGTTTTACAACATTTAGTAGCACAGTCTAAATCAACATTACAATTTTCAAATAATTTTTTTCCTTCTTTCTCAGATACTTTCTTTTCTTCTTCCTTAATTCTTGTTTTGACTTCTTTTAAAGCCTCTTGTCTTTTCTCAAAATCTTCTTTTAATACTGCAAGTTTATTTACATATTCTTTATACTCTTTTTTCATTTTTTCGAGTTCATATATTTCTCTTCCTGTAATATCTTCAATTTGGATACCTTCATCAAAACCAGCTTTTATAAATTTTGGTTTTAAATAATAGTCTCTTAATAGTTTTTTTATATGACTGTTGAAAGCTTTATTTTCATTATTAAATTCAAGATACAATTGAGAGATAAAACTAATTAATAAATTATATACTTTCTTCTTATCTACTTCTTCAGTAAAATATTTTTCAATTAATGGTAGCCATTCTTCAATAGTCAAATTTATATTATTCTTTTTAATATAATCTAATGTTTTAGAAACTAAAAACATCCAGAAAAAGGTCCAAGATTCACACATACCAATATCATATTTACCAACATAACTTTGTAAACCATGTAAACATCCAGAATATTTAAAATCTATTTTTATATTCAACACAGGATATAATTTATTTATTTGTTGAACTAAATATTTTAAAAAATCAGGCATACCCATTCTATACGATGAACTCGTAAATTGATCGTTTCCATGAGGGTCATAATAATAAATATTAATATTATTGTCAATTTTTTCAAAAAAGCTAAAAACAGCATGAGAACTACTTATTTTTCCTGTATTATCGATAACACCAATACCTAAAGGTTGAAATCCATAAGAACATTTATTTATTCTATTAATCATATTATTAATCATTTCTTTTTGTTTATTATCCAAATTATTCTCAAATCTAATATCAAAATTAACTTTATTTTCTTCACCATACATAACTTCAAATATATTAACATTTTCTTTTTTTCTAGCTACAAACATTCTAGGCAAAAAACATTCTTTGACATCCAATTTATCCGCCAAAAATTTTCCCATATAATATTTCTCACCTTCTTTGAAAAACATCTTTGAAGAGTATATTAAATTTCTAACAAAATAATCATAATTCATACTGTATTTTTTATCTTTGTCAAACATCACCACTTTTTTTCCATATAATTTATCTTTAGAATCAACATAATCAAATATAATTTCTTTAAAAATTGGTTCAATAGATGAAATATTTTTTTTGTAATTTTGTTTTATTTTTTCTTTTAAATTTTCTTCTTTTTTTCCATCTTCATAAATATTTAATAAAGATTTTAAAATTTCAGTTGAATGTTCATTATAATTTTCATCTATTAATTTTTGAGCTGTTTTAACTGTCCTACTATCAATCATCATTGTTTTCTGATTTAGACTAATATTATTCTTAAAAATATCGTAAAAACCTTTAATCATTTCATCATCCTTTTCATTAATGGCTTTTTCCAAAAATTCAATAAAATATGATATATCATCATAATTTTGAGAAAAAGCGAAAAGAATCTTTGGAATTAAGTCTTTTTTAATTCGAGATTTTATTTTATAATCAGTTACCACTTTATACCAAATTTTATTTGGAAAATTTGAAGCAAAAATATTTAAAGTTTCATCAATTTCCATTAATTTTTTTTTAATTGTTGTAAATATTCATATTCCCATTCATCTTCTATATATTTATATAAGGGTGTAAATTCCTTTTTTTCATCTAAATCTTTTATAAGATTAATAAAACCTTGATTATCATTTTTTTTTATTGAAGAAAATATCTTCTTGATTTGATTATCATAATCCATTTATTTATTTATATAAATAAAATTGTAATATATTTTTTATATTACAATTAAAATTTCTTATAGATTTAAATTTCTCCTAAAAACTTCATTATTTCTGTATCAATATATTTCATAGTTTGAAAAGCTTCAAAATAATTTGAAGTATTTATATATTTATAAATAGCTTGTTCAATATCAATTCTTTCTTCCCAACTAATATTATAAAGATATTTTTCATATCTCTCTAAACCAGTTTGATAAAAATCATCATCGAATTCAAATTCTATTTGAAGCTTATAATAGTTTTCTTTTAATTTAAGATATTCTCCGTTATCAAAAAAGGTTATTTTATTCTTAAATGATTCACAAAGAGAATCAATATCCATTTCTTCAATAATAAAAAAAATAAAATAAAAAATCATTTTTAAATAAACTGTTTCCAAAAGTCTTTTTTAAAATATGTAAATAATCTCCAATCAATTCTATAATTACTCCATAAACAACTATCTAACACCTTTTTAAAATCGTTTGATAATAAAGCTTTTTTTATTTCATCAAATTTTTCATCTAATTTAAGTGCAAAAGAACTTGAAGTAATTCCATATTCTCCAGTCTTATCTAAAACCATGTTTTTTAATCCAGTTTCACCAAAAATAATTTTTTTAATGTGGAAATGATCTGTTTTTTTCTTAATATTACAATATTTATATCTTACACCACTGTTTGGAGTTGAATGAATCATAATATATTCATATTCCTTATCTTTTTCATCACTAATATAGTCTCTTCTTGGATCTCCTCCAGGACGTAATACTTCTAAATTATTAGTAATATCCTTTGATATAATATTCAAAACAAGTTCAATATTTTTATTAGGTAAAAAAGGTATTAACTCTAAATCTATCTCCACATTCTTATCATCTTCATCGTTAATAATAGTCTTTTTAAATTTCTTGCATTTTTGTATTAAATAATAATCAAACCGTGTTCCACATTTAAAAACTTTTAACCCTTCATTCGTATCATTAATATTTAAATAAATCATTTGATTATCCTTAGTCATCAACTTATATAATCCTTTATATTTAGAGCGTGATTGGTCCAATAAACCATCAGGTTTTCTCCATCCTGACGGATGTACAAATAACAAATATCCTTTTAGTATCACACAATCTAATCCATATAAAACAAACTTATTCCACAACAAATCTCCTCCACCACCTTTTGTTTTGTTTTCTTTTTGTCTTGGGGCTTGATAAGGAGGATTGCCAATAACTCCATCAAAACCTTCAATATTCCATCTATCTTTAATTTTGAGTTCTAGAGTGTCTCCTTCATTATAATTTAATTTGTATTTATTATAAGGGTCAATTAACAATTTACAAATATAAATATTTGTTGGATTAATATCACTCCAGTATAAACATTCTTCAACAATAGCTTTATATCTTTCTTTAGGATCTTTAAATTCATCTTTTAATCCATTCATAAATCTTCCAATGATATCAATTAAAAATCCTCCTTTGCCAGCACAGGGTTCAAATACTTTTCTTTTCTTACTCCAAAATTCAATTGGTATTTTATCTAACATTTCTTGTCTAAGAGAATTAGGTGTAGAGACTTCAGCATTTTGTTTTTTTTCAACATCATTTGGAATAAGTTTATTATCAATTAATTTAGATATTTCTGAAGGATATATTTCTAAATTTTTAACAAATAATTTTTTTATTATATCCTTAGTCTCTTCAAGGATAATATTTTCACTCATCTTATAATTTAATAAAATTTATTAAATTATAATCATTTTTAATTTATATAAATAAAAATTTTAAACAAACTGTTTCCAAAAGTCTTTTTTAAATAATTTTATAATATTTGAATTATAATACATACCAAACTTAATACATTTTAAGATATTCTTAAAAGTTTCGTTTTTAAAGATGAGAGATATCTTATCTAAATTATCAGCTTCGCCGCATATTCCCATTACCCATTGAGTTAAACCATATTCGCCTTTTTTATCAATAATGAAATTTAATCCTAAATTTGGAGTGAAAATAATTTTGGGAACATTAAAATGACCATTATCATTTTTGTTAGAATATCTAAATTGTAAAGATTTGTCTTTATAAATAGAATAAATTACAGGATGTTTGAAATTATCATTTTCTACTTTAGAAACCCACTTTTTATCAGCCCCGTAATTACTTCTATCAGAGATAATAGAATGTCTATTATTTTTATTTAAACTGATTATGTTAAAAATTTCATCAAAATATCCATTAGGAATAAATAACCAATTAGATAGATTAACAATATTTTCTTTTTTATATTCGTCTATAATTTTAGTTTGACCATTGTATTTGTTTTTAGATAATAAATACCAATCATATCTAGTTGAACATTTAAATATTTTTTTACCATCAATTTCGTTATGTATTTCAAGATATAATAAATTATATTTTTTAACAAGATTCAATAACTTGGATTCATATTGTCTCCATAAAGGAGGATGAACAAATAATAAATAACCATCAACTCTCAACCAGGTTTCAATAGATTTAAGCATAAAGATATCCCATAATTTATGACCAGCTCCCTTATTAGAGCTGTTGTCATTATAAGGAGGATTGCCAATAACTCCATCAAAACCTTCAATATTCCATCTATCTTTAATTTTGAGTTCTAGAGTGTCTCCTTCATTATAATTTAATTTGTATTTATTATAAGGGTCAATTAACAATTTACAAATATAAATATTTGTTGGATTAATATCACTCCAGTATAAACATTCTTCAACAATAGCTTTATATCTTTCTTTAGGATCTTTAAATTCATCTTTTAATCCATTCATAAATCTTCCAATGATATCAATTAAAAATCCTCCTTTGCCAGCACAGGGTTCAAATACTTTTCTTTTCTTACTCCAAAATTCAATTGGTATTTTATCTAACATTTCTTGTCTAAGAGAATTAGGTGTAGAGACTTCAGCATTTTGTTTTTTTTCAAGTTCTTGAGGAATAAGATACTTATCGATGAGTTTTGATAATTCAATAGAATTATCAATGTTTTTGTTGAATAATTCTTTAACTGTTCTAATAATTTGTTCGATTTCTTTATTGTTCATTATATACTTTTTATAAATATCTATTAATTTTTTAATCAATTTTGAATTTATTTTATTTCCCCACCAACTTTTAATTTGTTCTAAAAGTATATTGTATACATATTCATCCTGTTCAATTATTTGAAACATCTTAATAAAGGACGTTTCTTGATTATTAATTGTAAGTATACATACTAATGGAATAATATGTTTTAAAACTTCCATGTAATTGACTTCTTTTTGGTCATCTTCCTTTTCTTTTTCTTCTTCATCTTTTTCCTCTTCTTCTATTTTAGTTTTTTCAATACCTTTTTTTAAATTTTCTTTTTCTTCTTTATCTTCATTAGATTTATTATTATATTTTACATGTTGAAATATAGTATTTATGTATTTTTGTTCTTCTTTGGATAAAGGGATTTCTCTAAATTTTAATCTATTCAAAAGATGTTTCAGAGCTTTTTCAGTATTACTAGAATAAATACTATATATTCTATCACATAACAAAGATAATTTAGAATGATTATTTCCAAAGCACGGCATCCAATGATCTCCGTTCAAATTAATTAATCTTTCTTGGAGTAAATATTTAACTCCTTCTTTAGGATGTAAATCGGGCCTAATTAGACTTCCATAATCAATTAAAGAAGTTTCAATTATTCTATGAATATTTAAATCAATAACAAAACCTAATTTTTTATTTTGACTTTCAGTCATACATCTAAACATCATTTGATAAATTAAATCAAAACCCATATTATTGTTTAATAATAAAACAATATCACAATCATGAATAGTAACTCCCAAACTACATTGTCTTCCACTCAAAACTAAAACTCCTTTTTTATTACTATTTTTGGCTCTAATTTTTCCGTCTTCAATTAAACTCTTAGGATCATTAGTTATTTTACTATTAATACTTACAATTTCGTAATCTGGAATAAGATTATATTTTTCTAAAAGATTTTTAGTTGCATTTGAAACTTTTTCAATATCATTTGAAGGTAAAAAAGCCATAATTACCATAGGATTATCCAAGTCTCCGATATATCTAGAACCAATATTTTTACAAATTTTTTCAATTCTTTTTAAGAAGACAATGTCATCTGGAAATTCTTTATCAGGAATATTATATTTGTCTCTCTTTCCAAAAATTCTATACCATAACTTTAATGTTTCTTCTTCTTTTTGAAATTCTTCTAAATTTTCTTTCAAAATAAAGCACGCATCAGTTGACCAACCGTATTCATTATCTTGAGTCTTTTCAATAATATCTTTCATAATTTCAGGTTTCAATTCATCAGTCAATATCCACATTTCAGGATATTTTATATATTCATTAATTAAATTGTCAATTGAATATTCATCAATGATATCCTTAATTTCTTTTCCGTGTTTTTCAATTAATCTTTTTATAGAAGTTTCATCTAATTTTGTACATAATCTAACATCTTCTAAATCCCAAAGTATCCATTTATCTTGTGTTATATCAAAATGATTAACAGGTTTAGAATAAGTGGCCGTAATTTGGATAGTGAAAGCATTCTTTCCATAATATTTTAAAGTATCTTTCGCTAGTTCGGTTGTACCTCCATTATGACTCTCGTCTATAAATCTAATATCAAATTTCAACTTTTTCAACCATTCAATATTTTTAGTTTTATCATTATCGTTTATTTTACCCTGTAAAAATTGTTTAGAACAAATAATAATATTTTTATTTGATAAATCTGGTTTTTTATTTTTACCGTGAAGATATACTATATTAAAATCATGGAGTTGAGAACAATCAAACACTTCCAAATATTGTGTGATTGTTTCATTTGGAGCAGTTGTTATAATTAGATAATTACATTTATTCTTCTTTTCACTATCTTTGATGATACAACCAGACAAAATATAACTCTTTCCACTTCTTGGAATGTGTCCCCATAAAATTTCTTGAGCATCTTGTTCTTTCAATTTAATTGTTTTTTCCACACTTAATTTTTGATGCATTTTTAAAATCAATGGTTTTTTTGAGTTTAATTTATTGATATCATTTTTATATATTCTTTTAAATTGATGAAAGGATTCTTTTAAATCATTCCAATCAATATAGATAGTAGACTTATCTTCTAACATTTGTTTGATATCTTTGTTTTCATTACAAGCTCTTTTAATCATCAAATTAGTTTTAGTTTTATCTCTAGAACATAAGCACAAATGAAGTTTCCAACCATCTGCTTTGTAATATTTTTGATACAAATCAGAAATGTCTCTAACATCTAATTTATTTATTTTTTCGTTATCTAAATTTTTTGAAGTAGTTGCTAATACTATTTTTTCTTTTTTATGAATTGCAGTTAGATCACTTTTGTCTCCTTTGTCTTTTAAGTTGATAAGTTTGCCTTTTTCATAGAATATTTCCTTGATATTTTTTATAGGAACGACAGTTTTTTTGTTGAAATTACCCACACAAATTTTGTAATCGTGTAATTTTGAAATTAATCCTAATCCAGCAAAAAGTCTTAATAATGATTCTTGTTTATCTTTACCTTTCCACTTATCACTTAACCAATCCTTCAAATCTCCTTTAAACTTTTGAAGAAATTCATACAAATCTTTGAATGTTTTTATCTCCTCTTCTTTCTCTTCTTTCTCATCTTCTTCTTCATCTTCTTCTTCCTCTTCTTCATCTTCTTCATCTTCTTCCTTTGCTTCATATTTTTCCAACATTTCTATTAATTCGTTTTTCCTTTTAGTTGAATATCCACTAAGACCGTATTCTTTACATAATTCTTTTAATTTAATGATAGTTAATTTGTTATATTCCGTCATTTTGTCCACAAAATTTGTTGAAATTTTTTATAAAATTTCAATTTTAATTTAGTTTAAATTAATTAATTTAGAATTAATTAATTTTAATTTATATTTTAAGAATCTTAAGCATATTTAAGCACTACAAACATCACATCCTTCTGGTCTTTTCATACCAGGTCTCCATTTACAAACATCTATTTCACCCTTATCGGAATATTTATTTTTAATTCTTTGAATAGAACTTGGATCTAAACCAAATTTAATAGGATCAACAACAGGTTGAGTACGTAAATAATACATACCAGTTTTTAATCCATTTTTCCAACCGTAAAAATGAGAAGCAGATAATTTATTAAAATCAGGAATAGCTTGGAAAAGATTCATACTTTGAGTTTGGTCTATGAAAGGACCTCTTTCAATAGATTGTTGAACAATATCTTTACCTTTTAATTCAAAAGCAGTTTTGTAAATATTTTTAATATTTTGTGGAATATCTTTAATTTTTTGAATACTCCCACTAAAGTATAAAATTTCTTCAAACATTTCTTTATTCCATAATCCAAGATCTATTAAATCTTTGACTAAATGTTCATTAACTACAGTATATTCTCCTGCTAATGTTTTTCTAACAAAAAGATTACTGGAATAAGGTTCAAAACATTCACAGTTTCCCATAATCTGAGAAGTTGAAGCAGTTGGCATTAAAGCTGTTAATAAACTATTTCTAGCACCATATTTCTTCAAATCAATAATGAGAGAATTCCAGTCGAAACCCATTAATAAATCTTGTTCTTTTAATCCCCACATCATCCATTGAACAACTCCTTGAGAAAAAGGAGAATCTTTATTATCTTTTCCATAATTTCTAAATGATGAATATGGACCTTCTTGTTTTGCCAATTCTATTGATTTTTTAAGAGAATAATAATAAATAGTTTCAAAAATCTTTTTATTTAAGATTTTGGCTTCTTCTGACTCAAAAGACAGCTTAAGAAGACAATAAACATCTGCCAAACCTTGAACACCAAGACCAATAGGACGATTTAACATATTAGAATGTTTTGCTTCAGGAATTGGATAATAATTAACATCAATTACATTATTCAAATTTTCAGTAGTAATTTCTGCAATTTCTCCAAGTTTATGAAAATTAAACTTTCCATCTTCAACAAATTTAGGAAGACATATAGAGGCCAAATTACAAACTGCAGTTTGATCCTTGTCAGAATATTCTACTATTTCATTGCATAAATTACTGCTTTTAATCACTCCTAAATTTTGTTGATTAGATTTATTATTAACATGATCTTTAAAGGAAATATAAGGCATACCTGTTTCAATTTGATTTTCAAGAATTTGTCTCCAAAGTTCGGTTGCTCTAATTTGTTTTACGAATTTACCTTCAGATTCATATTTTGTATATAATCTTTCAAATTCTTCTCCAAAGGTATCATTTAAACCTGGACACTCATTGCTACTCATTAAACTCCACATTTCATCATTTTGCACTCTTTTCATGAAAAGATCAGGAATCCAAAGTGCCAAAAACAAATCTCTTGCACGAAGATTTTCATCACCAGTATTTTTTCTCAAATCGACAAACTCTTGAATATCAGCATGATAAGGTTCAAGATAAACAGCGATAGACCCATTTCTTTTACCAGAATTATGAACTAGACCTATATTAGTTAAATAATTATGATTATCCTGCATGTTAAAATCATAAACTTCACCTTCATAATGTATTTTATTAATTGAAGAAATTCGAGAATATAATTTACCATCTAACTCAAAATATTTCAGTTTATTTGTAATTTGTAAATTATCGACAAAAGTTTGAACAAAAGGATGTTTAGGAATTCTAATAACATATCCTAATTTTTTAGTAGTAATCATTCCTTTAGAAATACCATTTCTAAAAACTTCATGACTTTCTCCAATCCTATCTCTTATATTTCCAGATACTAAAACACCGTGTTTATAAAGAATATATCTAATTTGATATGCTAAAATTCTGGAAGAGGTGTTATAATAGATTTCTTTTCCTATACTTCCATCAGTTTCAATTAAACCTCTCATCAGATGAGATGTATTATCCTTAGAAATATTCAAAAATTTATTTGAGATTCTTTTGTTATGTTCTTTATCATATAAGTCATCATATGTAATATTAATCTTATTTAAAGATTTTTTATTATAGGTCCATCTAATATTATCATCATTTTCCCAAAAATGAATATCTTTAGAATTTAAATAATTTTTAACAAAATCTTTAACATGTAATTTTGTGGTATTATTTAAGCTGATTCCAAATTCACCAATATCATCATTATAATTTTTTCTTATATATATGTGACCATCACCTAAAAGTATTCCATAAAGTCTCATAAAATCATTATCAAAATTAGAAATATTTTCTTCTTTTGGAAGAGGAAAACATACAATATCGTTTTCATTCATTTCAGATACAGCTTTATAAATAGGTTTAACTAAACCTTTTGTAATTCTACTTTTAATTAAACTAAAATTAGTAATTTTGGATTGATTTGGAATTACATAAATTTCATGTTCTCCAGTTACTTTAACTTTTTCAAAACTATTTGCAATATTAATTTCATAAATTTCTTTATCGACATAATTTTTAAAAACTTTATTTACACTTTTCAATGAGCCATCAATAGTAATTAAATTATCTCCTTCTCTAATATTCTTCATTTCGATAGGTCCATTTTCTCCAAAAACGACGGTATCGGGAGTAAAACATTGATTTATATATCTAGCAGTAGCTTCCAAAACTTTACATAAAGGAATAATACCATCAGAATGACCATTTGTGCCTTTAATTAGACTTCCTTTGGAACGAATACTAGAAAGATGTACTCCAATACCACCAGACCATTTACTAATTTGACCAAGATCACCAATAGTTTTAAAGATGTTTTCAATGTTATCATCAATTGATGCCAAAAAACATGAAGAAAGTTGTGGACGAATTGAACCAGCATTAAATAAGGTTGGAGTGGCATGAGTAAAATATCCGTTAGACATATAATCATAAGTAGTTTTAATTTTTTGTAAAATTGTATAAATGTGTAATTCATCTATTTGATCAATCTTTTTTAAACCATGAATTTGAATAGCTACTCTCATCCAAAGATGTTGAGGTCTTTCAATGATTATTTTTTCATTGCCAATTTTAGTAGAATGTAAATAAGATCTTTCTAAAGTTTTAAAACCAAAAAAATCGAAATTATAATCTCTTTGATAATCTAACATTTCTTGTAATTGTTTTGAATATTTAAAAACAAAAGAGAAAAAAGATTCACTAACAATACCATGATGAAATAAATTTTTAACAACTTCGAAATAGTCTTTTTCAGTGCTTTTATGAAGGTTACTAACTAAGATACGAGAAGCAAGTTTACCAAAATCAGGATGTTGTTGAATTTTTGATGCACAAATATCAGCGGACAATTGATCTAATTGAACAGTAGAGATTCCATCGTATAAACCGTTAATAGTTTCTTGAGCAATTTTAGTTGGATTAACATATTTAGTATTTAAACCATGAGTAAGATGAGATATTCTTGTTGTAATTTTATCGAAAGATACATTTTCTTTTCTACCATCTCGTTTAATAACTTCCATTTTATATTTTAATTTATATTTTAAAATTTAAATCAATTTTAAAATTTAATTTAACAAAAAGAACATAGAATTAAAATACAATGGGAAAAAAAATTATTCTATGTATGATAGTTAAAAATGAAAGTAAAATTATTGAAAGATGTATCAAGTCAGCACTTCCTATAATTGATGCTGTATCTATTTGTGATACTGGTTCTACGGATAAGACTGTAGAAGTCATTGAAAATTTTTTAAAAACTAAAGATTTAAAAGGTTTTGTTTATAATGACCCTTGGAAAAATTTCGGACATAACAGATCTAATTCATTTATTAATTGTGTTGAAACTGCAAAAAAATTAAATTTCGATCTGAATGAAACTTATGCTTTACTTCTTGATGCTGATATGTGTTTAAAGATTGAAAAAAACTTTAACAAAAATAAATTAAACGAATCTGGTTATATGATTACACAAAAAAATAATATTTTAACTTATTATAACACTAGATTAGTTAAATTATCATTACCATGGAAATGTATTGGTGTAACACACGAATATTGGGGAGGTGATAAGTCGTGTCAAGTAAAAAAGAATGATGATATATATATTGATGATATTAACGATGGTGGTTGTAAACATGATAAATTTGAAAGAGATATCTCTTTACTAACTCAAGGTATTAAAGATGAACCTAATAATGAGCGTTATTATTTTTATCTTGCACAATCCTATATGGATAGTGGTAAAATGGAGGAAGGTATTGAATATTACAAAAAGAGAATTGAAAAAGGAGGTTGGTTTGAAGAGATTTATTATTCCATGTTAAGAATTGGATTGGCTTATACAAAACTTGGTGAAATTGACAAGGCTATTTTTTGGCTTTTAAAAGCATATAATTTTAGACCTTGTAGAGCTGAAGCTATTTACGAAGCCACACATAAATATAGATTAATGGAACAATATCATGTGGCATATATGTTAGGTAAAACTGCAAAAGCTATTCCTTATCCTGAACAAGATGTTTTATTTATTAGACATGATGTTCATGATTATTTAATTGATTTTGAGTTGTCTGTTGCATGCTTTTATGTAGGTCCATCTAAACTAAAAGAAGGTTATGATTATTGTATTAAATTACTAAAAAATCCAAATGTTCCTAAAAGTTTAAAAGATTTAACTTTAAATAATATTAAATTTTATAAGGGAGCTTTGAAAATTAAGGATGAATTTGATGGTATGGAAAAATATGAAAAGAAAGATGAAAAGAAAGATGAAAAGAAAGATGAAAAGAAAGATGAAAAGAAAGATGAAAAGAAAGATG
>Ga0247840_10008543_pt1 | contig 13673 bp, 13 predicted proteins | sample LaCruzMarch2015__FD_192404 | JGI IMG/M metagenome (GOLD analysis project Ga0247840, IMG submission 192404) | Freshwater microbial communities from meromictic Lake La Cruz, Castile-La Mancha, Spain - LaCruzMarch2015_17m | ecosystem: Environmental > Aquatic > Freshwater > Lake | place: Spain...
GTTCGAAGAGGGGGCGCTGATGCTCGGATGCACTGTCAGACACGTAGTAGTCGCGTGCGACGAGGCGTTGCCTAGAAAGTCTCGAGGGTGTATTGTTCATCAGCGCTCTACTCTACCAAAAACTTTTATCATTTTAGACTGTTATAGATTCGCAATCCTCGAATTGAAGGCCGAATAATAATAGAAAATTTGAGGGGGGGGTGCAGCGGGAACTTTTTAAAGTTTCCGCCTGGCCGCCGGAGGCTTCATAGCATTTAAGTGAGCGCCTATGCCCCCAGACCCCTACTCTTCAAATGAGTGCGGGGGTAGGCGAAAGTCCTGTTAGAGCTGGTCCTTGGGAAAGGGGGAGCGTGGGGTTTTGGCACGCAGAGCTGCGCGTTCGGCTGCTATGAGTGAATCCAGGCCGAGCTTCATGGCCCGGTAGCCCATCTGGCGTTCGGTCAGTCCCAATTCCTTAGCCGCTTTATAGCGAATCCAGCTGTTACGGCGCAGGGAAGCAATGATTTCATTTCGTTCTATATCTTTGAGCGAAGCGCCACGACTTTCCACGGTGGCAATGAGCTTTTGGGGCTCTGGCTGACGATCGTCCACGAGCGAGCGGAGCAAGGGCGCTTCGATGCGATCGGTCTCGGCCATGATAACCAGTCGCTCGATCATGTTCTCCATCTCGCGCACATTGCCCGGCCAGTCGTAACGCGCCAGAAAGTCAAATGCCTCGCTGGTGTAAGAGAGCGTTCGACCATAATCGTAGGCAACCTTTTCAAGGAAGTGGTTGAGCAGGATGGGTATGTCTTCCTTGCGTTCGCGTAGCGGGGGGACCAGGAGGGGGAATACGTTTAGACGATAGTAGAGGTCCTGCCTGAATGAGCCGATCTCGGACAAGTGACTGAGATTCTTGTTCGTGGCCGTGATGATGCGAACATCCACCTTGCGCGTGCGGTTGCCGCCCAGGCGTTCGAACTCTTTTTCTTGGAGCACGCGCAACAGCTTGGACTGGGTGCCGACAGGCAATTCGCCGATTTCGTCGAGAAAAATAGACCCCCTGTGGGCGTCCTCGAAGCGTCCGGGTTTGGAGTCCACCGCGCCGGTAAATGCCCCCCGCTCATAGCCGAAAAGTTCGGATTCGAGCAGATTTTCAGGGATTGAAGCGCAATTGACCTTGACAAAGGCGTATTTCTTGCGCTCTGACAAATCGTGAATGATCCGTGCAATCAGGGTCTTGCCTACGCCTGACTCCCCGAGAAGAAGAACCGTGGCACGCGTAGGCGCGACCTTCTCGATCTGGCGTTCAACCTCTTTCATGGCCAGACTACGGCCTACGATATACGGTCCGCGGCGCTCGCGGCTCAACTGCGAACGCAGACTGACGTTTTCGCGCACCAGGGCCTCTTCGCGCGCCCGCACCTTTTCGTTCAGACTCAAAAATTGAGAAATAAGCGTGGCCACGACCGAGAGAAAGCCCAGATCCTCCTCGAAGTCCACGCTGTTATCGAACAGACGATCGACATTGAGAACGCCAATAGGTGCTCCATGGTGTAGTATCGGTACGCCTATGAATGCAATTTGGTCTTTTTCTAACTTGCGCGCGCCGGTTTTGTCCAGAAACAGGGGCTCCTTGCGGATGTCCGGCGCCACGTAGGGTTTTGCGGTCTGGAAGACGCGCCCGGTCACGCCTTCGTCCAGGGCGTAGACACCGCGCTTGCGCTCCTCCGGGGTGAGCCCGTGCGAGGCTGTTATAGCCAACCGTCCGCTGTCTGGGTCGAACAAGGTGATGGCGCCGCGCTTCATGCTAAGATGCTCAGAGAGGATGCGCAAAAGATCTGCAAGCGTACGCTCCAGGTCGAGAGCTTCATCCATGATCTGGCTGATAGAAGAGAGAGCTTGGAGCTTGAGTCCTGAGAGTTGGTCTGTCATGTAAAGCAAGAAGCAGGAACCATGCCAGGCATGTTTTTGTATCCCACTAGCATAGCAGGATCATTTTAAAACCCAACAGCAAAAATAGCAGTAATTTACAGTTATGTAGAATATCGATATAAAATATTTACAATTTTGTAATAGTAAGCACGAATTTCATAGAGAACAAATGCGATAAGGGGGGCGCCAGGGCAACGACGCTGACGCCCCTCCTCTTCGCGCCGGACTCGGCAGAGTGGTCAGATATGGTTCAGCCCCAAAGTCTCTTGGCTCAGTTTATGTCCTTGGCCAATCCAGCGCGCCCAGGAGAACAGCCCACCCGCGCAGACAAGCAGAAATAGACCGCTGAGCAGCGACCCGAAGAGAAGCGGGAATCCGGCGCCGGCCAGCAGCAAGGCCGCAGGGCCGCCCAGGAATTCGCGGCTGTCGAGCCGGGCGCCGCTTGGAATGAGCACCTCGAAAACATATAACAGACCTATCGCTGCAACGATCAGAATGAGCACGGAAATCATACGCTTTTCTCCTTTTTTGTAACAGGTTCTCGATTCAACGGGCTTGCGGCCAACGCCCGGCATTCCTCCAAACGCAGCGGACGTCCGTAGGCGCTCGCGGCACTGCGCAAGGTGGCTACCAGCGTCTGGTCGGTAGCCATTCCAAGCAAGGCGGCCACAGCCGCACTCCCGCTCTTCGCGCCCAGACTCAGAAGTCGTTTCGCGCCAACTGCCTCAGGGAGATACGGCTCGAAAAGCGAGGGGTCAGCCGCGAGCGCATGCACGTGGAGCCCAGATTCAGCAGCAAAGACATTTGGCCCGGCCACGGCCTTGTCGCGCGGTAGCGTACGACCTGCCGCCGTGGCTGTGGCGCGGCAGAGTCGTGCAAGGACCCTCGTGTTGTATCTCACGTCGCCGCGCGCCAGTACGCGCCAAGCAACAAGTTCTTCCAGGCGCGCGATGCCGGCCCGTTCGCCCAGGCCAAGGACAGAGACATCCGCGTAGTGCGCGCCGGCGTCCAACGCTGAGACTGCGTTTGCCGTGGCCATGCCAAAATCGTTATGGCAGTGCACGGCCAACTCCACAGCAGGAGAATCGCCGAGACCCGCGGTGAAGGTCGTAACGAGCGCGGCGGTCGCGGCCGGGCTGAGCACTCCCACGGTGTCCGCGAGGCGTATACGCGTCGCGCCCTGCGACGCAGCAAGGCGCGCGAGTTCGAGGCTGAAGTCCAAGTCTGCGCGCGAGACGTCTTCCAGGCCGACCGATACCCTGCCCAAGCCTAAATCCCAGGCCGCGTCCAGAACCGTGGCAAGTCTGTCGCAAAGCTCGCGTCGCGTGAGCTTGAGCCGTTTTTCGCGGTGGCTGTCTGAAGCGGGCAGGCCGATGTTCACGCGCGTAAGGCCCAACCGAGCAGCGAACTCCAGATCCTCAACGCGGCACCGACACCAGAGGCTCAAGCTCGTGGCGCCGGCCAAGTTACGCGCCCAACCTAGAAACGATTCCAATCCGGCCTGCCCTGCGTGCCCTATCTCCATTTCCTCAACCCCGACCGCGAACAACAGTGCGGCTATGAACTGCCGGTCCTTCTCCGAGAAATAGACCCCGTAGGCCTGACTGCCTTCACGCAGCGTGCTGTCGATTAACATGAGGCGCTCCTTGTTTTCGTTTCGCCTAACATGTTGCAGAGAGCGGGCCATTTCATTGTGTAAGCGTAACATCCTGGCATTGTATTGCTTTCTATTATCGCGCCTAGCGTCGTGGAGACCAATATGTAGGAAAATACAGTTTTGTAGGCTACATCTTTGTAGATTACTCACTTTTGCTCACCTCGACGAGTTTTTAAAGGCTGCAATATGAGCGTGTTACAGTGCATTGGCCAAGCTGGCACGCCCCTTGCCTTAGAGAGCCCATCAACAACAGCGCCGGGAGGCAGTTATGAGAAAAGTAGCAATTTACGGAAAGGGCGGCATCGGGAAGTCCACCACCACGCAGAACACCGTGGCGGGGCTTGTGGAAATGGGCCGCAAGGTCATGGTGGTGGGCTGCGATCCCAAGGCCGACTCCACGCGGCTCTTGCTGGGCGGCTTAGCGCAAAAGTCCGTGTTGGACACATTACGTGACGAGGGCGAGGACGTGGATCTCGCTGACATTCGCAAGGAAGGCTTCGGCAAGTGCTGGTGCGTGGAGTCGGGCGGACCGGAGCCAGGCGTGGGCTGCGCCGGCCGCGGCATCATCACTTCCATCAACATGCTCGAATCCTTGGGCGCTTACGAAAAGTCGGAAGCCCTGGACTACGCGTTCTACGACGTTTTGGGCGACGTGGTCTGCGGCGGCTTCGCCATGCCCATCCGCGACGGCAAGGCCGAAGAAATTTACATCGTCTGCTCGGGCGAAATGATGGCCATGTATGCGGCCAACAACATTTGCAAGGGCGTCATGAAGTACGCGCAGTCGGGAACCGTGCGCCTGGCTGGGCTTATCTGCAACAGCCGCAACGTCGACAACGAGAAAGAGATGATCGAAGAGCTCGCGCGGCAGTTGAACACGCAGATGATCTACTTCATCCCCCGCGACAACGTTGTTCAGCGCGCGGAAATCCACCGCAAGACGGTCATTGAATTCGAACCGACCGCCGGCCAGGCCGATCACTACCGCAATCTGGCCAAGACTATCGACGGGAACACCATGTTTACCATCCCTACCCCGTTGGCCATTGAAGCGCTGGAAAAGCTGCTTATGGACTTCGGGCTTATGGAAGCGGTCTAAAACTTTCAACTGCTGAATAAAAATGGAGAATTGACATGATCATGGTCAAAGCGATTGTTCGACCCGAAAAAGTGGACCAGGTGCTGGCGGCATTGCTCGATGCAGGGTTCCCGGCGGCCACCAAGTTTTCTGTGGCTGGCCGCGGCAAGCAGCGCGGCATCAAGATTGGCGAAATCACCTACGACGAGATCCCCAAGACCATGCTGCTCAGCGTGGTCAAGGACGAGGACAAGGACTTCGTGGTCGACACCATCATGGCCGCGGCGCGCACCGGCGCCAAAGGCAATTTCGGCGACGGCAAGATCTTCATCACGCCCGTGCTCGACGTCTACACCATCAGCTCCGGCATTCGCGACACCGCGACGGCCTAAGGAGGCTTCGCCATGAAAGAAGTAATGGCCGTCATCCGCATGAATAAAATGAACGTCACCAAGAAGGCGCTGACAGAAGCTGGCGTGGACGCCTTTTACGCCTTCGAAGCGCAAGGACGAGGCCAGGGTCTGGTCAACCACGCACTCATGGAGGGGGCGACCCAGGGCTACGAGGAGGCCGCCGTTATGCTCGGTGAAAAAGGCCGGCTCTATCCCAAGCGCGTCATCTCCATCGTCGTCGAGGACGAGGACGTGGACGAGGTCGTCGCCACGATCATCACCTGCAATCAGGCCGGCAAGCCTGGCGACGGCAAGATATTTATTATGCCTGTGGCCGACGCCATCCGCGTTCGCACTGCCGAAACGGGTGACAAGGCCATTTCCTAGCCGGCTCATTAACATAGCGAGGAACTACATATGGCGCTCAAGAACAAGAAGCGGCCCGCGCCGTTGACCGCGGCCGAAATCAAAAGCGAACTACTGAAAAAGTATCCGCCCAAGGTCGCGCGCAAGCGGTCTAAGCAGATCATGATCAACGAGGCGCAGGGCAACGAAACCCCGGAAATAATGGCCAACGTGCGCACCACCCCTGGCATCATCACCATGCGCGGCTGCACATACGCCGGCTGCAAGGGCGTCATTCTTGGCCCCACGCGCGATATCGTGAACATCACGCACGGGCCCATCGGCTGCGGCTTCTATTCCTGGCTAACCCGCCGCAACCAGACCAGGACCCCCACCCTGGAAAGCGATAACTTTATGCCTTACGCGTTCTCTACGGACATGGAAGACAAGGACATCATCTTCGGCGGGGAAAAGAAGCTCGAAGCCGCTATCCAGGAGGCCTACGACCTATTCCACCCCAAGGCCATCGCCGTGTTCGCCACCTGCCCGGTCGGGCTCATCGGCGACGACATCCATGCCGTGGCCCGCAAGATGAAGGAAAAGCTCGGCGTCAACGTCTTCGCCTTCAGCTGCGAAGGCTACAAGGGCGTGAGCCAGTCCGCCGGCCACCACATCGCCAACAATCAGGTCTTCACCCACGTTGTCGGCCAGGACGATGAACCAAGGCAGGGCAAGTACAAGATCAGCCTGCTCGGCGAGTACAACATAGGCGGCGATGGGTTCGAGATCGACCGTATTCTGGACAAGTGCGGCATCACCTCGATCGCCACCTTTAGCGGCAACTCGACGTACGATCAGTTCGCCTCGGCCCACCAGGCCGACCTCTGCGCGGTCATGTGCCACCGTTCCATCAACTACGTGGCCGACATGCTCGAACAGAAGTACGGCATTCCCTGGATCAAGGTGAATTTCATCGGCGCAGAAGCCACGGCCAAGTCGCTGCGTAAGATAGCCCAGTACTTCGACGAAAAAGAACTCATCGACCGCGTAGAGGCAGTCATCGCCGAGGAAATGCCCGCGGTCAAGGTCGTGCAAGAGGACGTTCTGCCGCGCACCAAGGGCAAGACCGCCATGCTCTTTGTCGGCGGTTCGCGAGCGCACCACTATCAGGAACTCTTCAACGAGATGGGCATGCGCACCATCTCGGCCGGCTACGAGTTCGGCCACCGCGACGACTACGAAGGCCGCCACGTCCTTCCGGGCCTCAAGGTCGACGCGGACAGCCGCAACATCGAAGAACTCCATGTGCAACAAGACGAGACGCGATACCAGCCTCGCAAGTCCAGCGAGGAATTGGCCACGCTAGAAGCGGACGGGCTCAAGTTCAAAGAATACGCCGGTATGGCGCCTGACATGGAGAACCAGACCCTGATCATCGACGACCTGAACCAGTACGAAGCGGAAAAGCTCGTCGAACTCATGAAGCCGGACATTTTCTGCGCGGGCATCAAGGAAAAGTTCTCTGTCCAGAAGCTGGGCGTGCCTATGAAACAGCTGCATAGCTACGATTCGGGCGGCCCCTACGCCGGCTTCCAAGGCGCGGTCAACTTCTATCGCGACATCGACCGCCTCACGAACAGCAAAGTCTGGGGCTACTTCAAGGCCCCCTGGCAGGAAAGCCCGCAGCTCTCGGGCGCCTACGTGTGGGAATAAGGAGAACAGCCATGCTACTCAGACATACGCCCAAAGAAATCAGTGAACGATACGCTCTGAACATCAACCCGGCCAAGACCTGCCAGCCGGTCGGCGCCATGTACGCTGCGCTCGGCGTGCACGGCTGCCTGCCGCACAGCCACGGCTCCCAAGGGTGCTGCGCCTACCATCGCAGTGCCCTGACTCGGCACTACAAAGAGCCCGTAACAGCTTCCACCAGCTCCTTCACCGAAGGCGCCTCGGTCTTCGGCGGGCAAGCAAACCTGCTCCAGGCCATCGAGAATATCTTCGTGGTCTATAACCCGGACGTCATCGCCGTCCACACCACCTGTCTTTCGGAGACCATCGGCGACGATCTGCCCCAGATCTCGGACAAGGCCAAGAAAGAAGGAAAGGTCCCAGACGGCAAGCACATCATCTACGCCAACACCCCGAGCTACATCGGCTCGCACGTGACCGGCTTCTCCACCATGGTCAAGGGCATCGCCCGCGGCTTCGCGGTATCGACAGGAAAAAGGAACGGCAAGATCAACGTCATCCCCGGCTGGATCGAACCCGCGGACATGGAAGAACTCAAGCGCATGGCCGGCATGCTCGGCACGCCGATCATCCTTTTTCCAGACACCTCGGGCGTGCTGAACGGACCGATGAACGGGGAGTACGAGATGTTCCCCAAGGGTGGAACAAGCATCGAAGATTTGAAGAGCGCTGGCGACGCCATCGGCACGCTAGCCCTGGGCGAATGGGCCTCGGCCGACGCCGCGCGTTATCTGGACACTAAGTTCCACGTGCCCTGCCGCGTGCTCGATCTGCCTATCGGCCTCAAGGCGACGGATCGTTTCATCGACGCGTTGCGCACCGTGGCTGGCGTGCTCGTGCCCGACGAGCTCAACGCCGAGCGTGGGCAGCTCGTGGACTTCATCTCAGACATGCACCAGTACTTCTATCACAAGAAGGTCGCGCTGGTCGGCGATCCGGATCAGCTCATCGCGTTGACCGAGTTCCTGGTCTCCATCGACATGTGTCCCGTGCATGTGGTCACCGGCACTCCAGGCAGGCGTTTTGAAGCGCGCATCAAGGAAATCACCAAGGATACGGGATTCGAGGTCAAGGTTCGCGCCTCCGGCGACATGTTCCTGCTCCATCAGTGGATCAAGAACGAGCCCGTGGATCTGCTCATCGGCAACACGTACTGCAAGTACATAGCGCGCGACGAGGACATCCCGCTGATCCGCCACGGCTTTCCGATCCTGGACCGCGTCGGTCACCAGTACATGCCCACGGTCGGCTACAAGGGCGGGCTGCGGCTCCTTGAAAAAATCCTTGACAGGCTCCTCGACCGCATCGACCGCGACGCGGCCGAAGAATGCTTCGAACTCGTGTACTAACCCTACCCTCGAACCGGCCGAGGCGCGAAAGCCTCGGCCTGCTGGCGGGAATCCACTTCCTAGGAGGAGAGGCCGATGGCACATTCGAAAATCGTTTTCCCTGAACCCTGCGTGGGGAACGCCTGTCAGGCGTCTGAGCACGATCTGCGCGTCCACCTGCCCGTGGCCGGCCGCTGCAACGCGCGCGTCATCAACGGCGCCGGACCCTGCGTCTGCCCCACGCTCAGCCCGACGGACGCGCTCGCCTTCCTCCAGCGCGTCACCGACGAGGCCAAGGGCAGAGCCATCGCCATGGTCGCGGTTTGCGGTCCGGGCGATCCCCTGGCCACCCCGGAAGAGACCCTGACCGCGCTGCGTCTGGTGCGCCAGACCTACCCCGCCCTACCTATCTGCCTCGGCGTCAACGGCCTGGGTGGCGCGGCCGTGGCCACAGAGCTGGCCGCCATCGGGCTGGATCACGTCACGCTGTACGTCAACGCCGTGGATCCCGCCGTGGCCGCTGATCTCTATCAATGGATTCGACCTGGAAAGCGCACGCTGCCCGCGCAAGAGGCCGCGGCTTTCTTGGTCGCAGAACAACGCGAAGCCCTCTGCGCCTTCAAGGCCGCGGGACTGGCCGTCAAGGTCGACATCACGGTTTTCCCCGGCCTGAACGACGCGCACGTCCTGGACATCGCCAAGACCGTGGCCGAATTGGGAGCGGATTGCCTGGAGATTACGCCTTGCGCGCCGGTTCCTGCCTCGGAAACCGCGCCAGGCATCGACGCCCCGAGCGCGGAAAGCTTGGAACGGCTGCGCGAAGCCGCGGCGGAATACCTGCCCGTCACAGCCGCGCCCGACGCGTGCAGCGCGGGCGGCGCCGTAGCGCTGCAAAAAGACCCGAGCGTCAGAGCGCCCGGCGTTGACTTCCTAAGTCTGCTGCCCAAGCCCGACGCAAACCGACCTTACGTGGCCGTGGCCACCACGGACGGCTTTGAGGTCAACGAGCATCTCGGACGCGCGCAACGCTTCCTCATCTATGGACCCACGGAAGGCATGATCGCGCTGCTCGACGCCCGGCCCGGCCCCATCCCCGGCGCCGGCGATGAACGCTGGGAGAAACTCGCGGACTCGCTGCCGGACTGCAAATTGTTACTCGTGGAGCACGCTGGACAAAACCCCGAGCAAGTCTTGGCCCGCCGCGGCGTACGCATCGTGCGCGTCAGCGGCAACATCGAATCCATCGTGGACAACATCTACGGCGGCGGCAAAAAGGGTCGCGGTCGCAACAAGTAACCAACGGAGAACTCGCATGCCAAAACCCGAAACACATATCCTGCTCTGCCAGAGCTTCCGCGTCAAAGGAGATCCCAAGGGCATCTGCCACAAGCAGACCGACGGATTCTTGCAATATCTTGAGGAAGAGATCCTCGACCGCGGCCTGGACTGCCTGGTCACGACCACCGGCTGCCTCAAACAGTGCGAGGACGGCCCCGTGGCCATCGTCTACCCCCAGGGCTGGTGGTTCAAGCAGGTCAACAGCGAGTCGGTCATCGACGCGATCCTCGACAGCATCGAGGAAGGCGAACCCGCGGCTGAACCCCTTTTGTACGCCTAGGAGCCTAAACCATGTCCAGCGAAGCCATCGTCATCCGCCGCGCCGAACTGCGCGACCTCGACGCGCTGACGCGCTTGCTCGACGCGCTGTTCCGCATCGAGGAGGATTTTGCGCCCGACCTGGCCAAGCAACGCCGCGGACTGGCGCTCATGCTGGAGAGGTCCGCGACGCGCTGCGCGCTCGTGGCCGAGGTCCAGTCGCAGGTAGTGGGCATGTGCACGGCGCAGTTGCTGATCTCCACGGCCGAGGGCGGCCCGAGCGCGCTGATCGAAGACGTGGTCGTGGACGCGCACTTCCGCAGCCGCGGCATTGGCCGTCGGCTGATGGACGCGATCACAGCCTGGGCCGATGAAGCCGGCGCCACGCGGCTGCAGTTGCTGGCGGACAAAAACAATTACGTGGCCCTGGATTTTTACGCGCACATCGGCTGGGAGCGAACCCAGCTCGTCTGCCTGCGACGGCGCTAACCTGCACCGATTGAACACACTGAAGCAAAGCGAGAGCAGCCATGTACGCCTCCATCCTCGAAGAACGCAAAGATCAGATTCACCGCATCGGCGCCGAGCCGTTCAAGATCGCCTGCGACCGCGACAGCCTGGCTGGCGCAGTCAGCCAGCGCGCCTGCGTATTCTGCGGAGCGCGCGTGGTGCTCTATCCGATCGCGGACGCCGTACATCTCGTACACGGGCCGATCGGCTGCGCGGCTTACACCTGGGACATCCGAGGCTCGCTTTCCAGCGGTCCCGAGCTGCACCGGCTTAGCTTTTCCACAGATTTGCAGGAAAGGGACATCATTTTCGGCGGCGAGAAAAAGCTGGAAGCCGCGCTGGAAGAGCTCATCGACCGACACAAGCCCAACGCCGCCTTTGTCTACTCCACCTGCATCGTGGGCATTATCGGCGACGACATCGGCGCGGTCTGCAAGCGCATGCAGGAGAAAAAAGGAATTCCCGTGCTCGCGGTCCAGTCCGAGGGCTTCAAGGGCAACAAGCGCGACGGGTACACGGCGGCTTGCAGCGCGCTGTTCGCCCTTGCCGGACAGGCGGACGCTTCCGACGTCCCGGAGATATCGGTCAACGTGCTCGGGGACTTCAACCTGGCCGGCGAAACCTGGATCATCAAGGAGTACATGCAGCGTTTGGGCGTTCATGTCGTGGCCTCGATCACGGGCGACGGCCGCGTGGCCGATGTGCAGCGTTGCCACGCCGCGTCGCTGAACCTGGTGCAGTGCTCGGGCTCGACCCTGGAGCTGGCCAAGATGCTCAAGGAAAAGTACGGCAAGCCCTATTTGCGGGTCTCGTGGAACGGGATCGAGGACATGGCCGAGTCGCTCTACGCGGTTGCTGAACATTTCCAGGCGCTCGATCCCGAGATCATGAACCGCACTGCCGAACTGGTGCGTACCGAGCTCGAAGCGCTTATGCCCAAAATCGCGCCCCTGCGCCGCGACCTGGAAGGCAAGCGCGCTGCGATATACGTGGGCGGCGCGTTCAAAGCTTTTTCCTTGATCAAGGCGTTTCGACATCTGGGGATGCGCGTGGTGCTGGTCGGCTCGCAGACCGGAACAGAGGAAGATTACCGCGAGTTGGCCGCGATCTGCGACCAGGGGGCAGTGGTCATCGACGACGCGAACCCGCTCGAACTTTCCGGCTTCATTAAAGAGCTGGACGTGGATGTGTTTGTGGGCGGGGTCAAGGAGCGGCCCATCGCCTTCAAGCTCGGGGTCGGCTTCTGCGACCACAACCACGAACGCAAGATCGCGCTGGAAGGCTTTGTCGGCATGTACAATTTCGCCAAGGAAATCCACGCCTCGGTCATGAGCCCGGTCTGGAAGTTTGTCCCGCGCCGAGCGAACCGCTCCAACTCGAAGGAGTCCTAAAATGGAAAAACGCTATGTCTCCACTACCAACGCGTGCAAGCTCTGCACCCCACTCGGCGCGACGCTGGCCTTCCGCGGCGTCCAGGGCGCAGCGCCCTTCCTGCACGGCTCGCAGGGTTGCGCGACCTATATGCGGCGCTACATCATCAGCCATTTTCGCGAGCCTATGGACATCGCATCCTCCTCGCTGGGCGAAAAGCACGCCATCTACGGCGGCGGCGCGAACCTCAAGAAGGGGCTGCTTACGGCCATGCAAAAGTACAATCCGCGGCTCATCGGCATTGCCACCACCTGCTTGACCGAGACCATTGGCGACGACGTGGCCATGCTGCTCGCCGAGTTCAAGCGTGAGTTTAGCGAACTGCCCTTGGCCGAGCTCGTACACGTGTCAACGCCCAGTTATTCGGGCACGCATATGGACGGCTTTCACGCCGCTGTCCGCGCGCTGGCCATGCAGCAGTGCCGCGATAAGGCCGCGCCGCATACGTCGGTCAACATCATGCCAGGCTTTGTTTCGGCTGCGGATCTGCGACACCTCAAGGAAATTTGCCTGGGATTCGGCGTGGAGCCGACCCTCTTGCCCGACTACTCGCAGACCCTGGACGGTCCGGCTCTGGACGAGTATCAGCCCATCCCCGACGGCGGGACCACGCTTGAGGCCATCCGCGCCATGTCCGGCGCTCCCGGCTCCATCGAATTCGGTGTCGGTCCAGAACGCTCCAAAAATCTCGACACCGCTGGAACCTGGCTCGAAAAGGAGTACGGCGTGCCCCTGCATCGCCTGGGCCTGCCCATGGGCTTGCGCCGCACGGACAGCTTCCTCGACGCGCTTTCTCAAGTCACGGGCGCCGGCGTTCCCGCCGAAATGGAGCTGGAGCGCGGCCGTCTGGTCGACGCCATGGTAGACGGGCACAAGTACGTCTCCGGCGCGCGCGCCATCGTCTACGGGGAAGAAGAACTCGTCGCAGGACTGATCGCTTTTCTGTCCGAAATCGGCGTCGTCCCGGTGCTGGTCGGCACGGGCGGCAAGGGCAAAAACCTGGGGGCGAGCATTGCGGCGGCCGCGGGCGACTGTCTGGCCGAACCTCCGCGCGTCCTGGAAGGCGTGGATTTCTACGAAATAGCCGAGCAGGCGCGCGAACTCACGCCTGATTTGCTCGTAGGCAATAGCAAAGGGTATCGCTACAGCCGCGAGTGGAACATTCCGCTCGTCCGCGTGGGGTTTCCCATCCACGATCGCTTCGGAGGCCAGCGTTTGTTGCACCTGGGGCACCGCGGCGCGCTCGCCCTGTACGACCGCATTGTCAACGCCATTCTCGAAAAGAAGCAATCCGACAGCCCCATCGGCTACGGTTATCTATAAGGAGTACGCCATGACTGCCACGACCAAGCACGAAACCTCCGCGCACCCCTGTTTCAACCGCAAGGCCTCGGCCGGATGCGGCCGCGCGCATCTGCCTGTCGCCCCGCGCTGCAATATCCAGTGTAACTACTGCAACAGGCGCTACGACTGCGTCAACGAGTCACGCCCCGGCGTGACCAGCGCAGTGCTCAAGCCCTGGCAGGCTGTGGCTTATCTGGGCCGCGTGCTCGAAGCCGACCCGCGTATCCGCGTGGCCGGGATCGCCGGCCCAGGCGACCCGCTGGCCAACCCGGTCGAGACGCTGGAAACTCTGCGGCTCGTGCGCCGCGATTTCCCGCACCTGATGC
>Ga0247840_10008550_pt1 | contig 13661 bp, 8 predicted proteins | sample LaCruzMarch2015__FD_192404 | JGI IMG/M metagenome (GOLD analysis project Ga0247840, IMG submission 192404) | Freshwater microbial communities from meromictic Lake La Cruz, Castile-La Mancha, Spain - LaCruzMarch2015_17m | ecosystem: Environmental > Aquatic > Freshwater > Lake | place: Spain...
CAGCCAAACTCTGGCGGGGCGCACCGCCGTGCTGCACCTGCTGCCGTTTTCCTTTGCCGAGTTGGCGCCGGGCGCGGAGCCGTACGAAAGCGTGATTTTCAAAGGGGGATATCCGCGTATTTACGACCGTGACATCGCACCCACCGATTTCTACCCGGCGTACATTCAGACCTACGTGGAAAAAGATGTGCGCCTGATCAAAAACATCGGGGACAGCAACGCTTTCATCCAGTTCACCCGACTGTGCGCGGGGCGCATCGGGCAATTGCTCAACCTTGCCGGTCTGGCGAGCGATGCCGGCATCAGCCCGAACACCGCTAAGGCCTGGCTCGCCATTCTGGAGAGTTCCTACATCCTGTATCGTCTGCAACCCCACCACCGCAATTTCAGTAAGCGGTTGATCAAATCGCCCAAGCTCTATTTCTACGACACGGGCGTCGCTTGTTCACTGCTCGGCATCCGCGACGAGAGCCAGGTCAATTTGCATTACCTGAAAGGTGCGCTGTTCGAGAATCTGATCATCAACGAGTTCATCAAGCGCAGCTTCCATCGCGGGGAGAATCGCCAGCCCTATTTCTGGCAGGACAGCCACGGCAAGGAAATTGACTGCCTGCTGGTGGACGGCGAACGAGTCACGCCGGTCGAGATCAAATCCGGCAGAACGCTATCCACGAGCTACTTCGACAATCTCAAATACTGGTGGGCGCTGGCGGGCCTGCCGGAAGATCACGGCTACGTGGTCTATGGCGGGGAGCAGTCCATGCAGACCAGCGCCGGCGCGTTCATCAGTTGGCGGCATCTGGAACGCATCGCGGATTGATGGATGACACCGCGGCGACCGGCGGTCTACTCGTTCAATGTTGGGATGATGCGGTAATCTGGCCGGCGGCGTGTGCAGTCGTGAGTGACGAATTGCCCGCCTTGCTGGATCGGTAGTCGGCCGCGCGATCTCCCGCGCTCTGGCGCACCACTAACTTCATAGTCCCAGCGCCGTGGTCGTTCCGCTGCTGTTGTCCCACCACCCACCGACCTTCGTCGGCTCAATCAGCTTGTAGTTCACCCCGATCGCCGTGAAATATCTTTCCGCGCAACGCACCTTGCGCTTTTCGTTGGGGAACCGAAGCTGGCTCACTTCCCCGCCCTTGGTCTCGTGGACGAAGGTTCGCACTTCCACCTTGCCGTCGCGGTGAACGTGCGCCACGCCCCAGTCGGGGTTGTAGTTGCCGATGAGCGCGGGCAGGCCCACTTTGAACCCTGGCGGGAACTTGAAGTAGAAGATGACGGCGTCGCGCTCGGCCTTGATCGCATCAATGTACTGCTGCTCGACGCCGGAATCCTTCTGCACCAGGTCGTACAGCCCGTGCTCGCCGGCTTCGATCATCTCCTTTTGCGGGAAGCGGCGCTGCGCGGGGAAGAGGGCGTCCCGGTCGTAGCCGGCGTCGCCCGGCTCGACCACGAACTCGATCCGCGCCGTGATGTGATCGGCCAGCGCGTTGCGCAGTTCGCCGATGAAGACCGCCGCGAACCCTTCCGGGTTCTGCAACACCATCGCTTTCCGGTCATCGCGCAGCCGCCGGAAGATGGCGTTGATCGTGGGGCGGGTCAGGCCGGTCTGCCGGGCGGCCCGGTCCACCAGGTTGAAGACGGGGTGGCGATCGGCGCGCATCTGGGTGAGCCGCTCCGTCGGCTGGCTGCCGAACCCTTCCGGCGTGTACTCCCACTCCTGTCCTTCGGCCAGCCGCACCGAGGTGTTCGTCAGGAGCACCGCTTGGCTGCTGCCCGTGCCCTCGATGGCGATCGTGCCGAGCGGCCGCAGCCGGTCTTGACGGGTCTCTTTCGCGATGTCGGCGCCAGGCTTGAGGAAGTATTTGTTTTCAATCAGGTCGCCATCTTCATTGAACGTCGTAAACAACAGCCTGGCCTTGCCCGGCTCGATCTTTTCGACCCGCACCTTGAACGTCCTCAGATTGATCCGGCCGCGCTCTACCACCAGCACGCGGCCCGGAAACGGCGCCCGATCCAGCCGGTTGATGCACTCGGCGATCAGCACCTCGGTGTCCACCCTGAGCCGGTAGCGCACGCGGCGGTTGAGTTGCTCCCAAAAACGCTCGAAGTGCTCGTTGCGGTAGTAGATCTGGTCGTTCCGCCTGGCCGTGCGCTGCGCCTTGGCGTCGGTCGGGAGCGGCGGCGGGGCGTCGCCTGCGCTGACGTACTCCTGCTGCAGGCCAGCCGCGTAGGCGGTGAAGCTCTCGTTGGCCACCACCGTCAGGATGTTGACGCCCTCGTCGTACACCCGCTCCCCGCGTTGATCCACCACCAGGCGCATCCCGCGGCCGATCTGTTGGCGGCGCTCCATCTCCGCGCCCACGTGGCGCAGCGTGCAGATCTGGAAGACGTTGGGATTGTCCCAGCCCTCTTTGAGCGCGGAGTGCGCAAAGATGAAGGAAACCGGCTCGTCGAGCGACAGCAACCGTTCCTTGTCCCGCATGATCAACTGGAAGGCGCGCTTTTCAGCGTCGCGTTCGTCGGCGGTGCGCCCTTCGGTGTCCACCTCCTCCGCTTTGCCGTCTTTGCCCTTGCGTTGAGCGAAGTACGCGTCCCGCACCTGGTCGGCGCGACGGCCGCGGAAGAGGCCGAAGTCGGGCGCGGCGCGTGCGAACTCCTCGTCGAACAGCCGGCGCACCAGCCCGTCGGGGCCGCGGTAGCTGGCGACCCGATCCACGAAAAAGAGCGAGAGCACCTTGATGTCGCGGCCCAGCAGGTCGGACTGCATCCGCATGTGCTGCAGGATCGTCTGGCGGATCTGCTCGCGGAAAATCGTCTCCCTGGCCGCGCCGATCCCTTCCAGCAGGTGGAGCCGTTGGCCGTTGCGGAAGTCCAGAAAGCCGTGGCCCGCATCAATGTTCTCGACGACGTAGCCGCCTGCGTACTCTGACCGGTGCGTCTTTGCGTACAAGTCGTCTCCCTGGCGCAACGTCACGTCGGTCTCGCGCGTGCCGGCCAGGTCGCTCACACGCGTGCGGACAACGGCTGTGATCTTCGGCGGTGGGGTGATCTTCAAGAGGGTCAGCACCTCGACGTTGGCGTTGTCGCGCTCGGTGACCGCGTAGACCTGGATGCGCTTGACCAGGCTGCGCTGGTACGCGTCCAACGGGCTGAGGCGGTAGACCAGGTTCGGGCTGGCGCGGTGCGTGGCGCTGTAGCGCAGGGCGCAGAGCGGCTTGAGGGTGCGCAACGCCTGCCGCGACTTCTCGCTCTCCATGTTTTGCGGCTCGTCCAGGATCAGGATCGGTCGCGTGGCCTGGATGAACTGGTAGGGGCGGCGGTCGCCGGGCAACTTCTCCGACGCTTTGTAGAGGTTGTTGCTGACCTTGTTGAAGGCGTCCAGCGTGATCAGGAGCACCGTGGTCGTGTTGGCCGTGGCGAAATGGCGCAGCCGGCTGAGCTGGCTGCCGTCGTACGGGATCAGGTCGAACGGCTCGTTGCCGTAGAGCGCGCGGAAGTGGTCACGCGTGATCTGGACGTTCTTGACCACGCCCTCGTAGATCGCGATGCTGGGTACCACGATGACGAACTTGCCCCAGCCGTAACGCCGGCGCAGCTCGTAGATCGTCCGCAGGTAGACGTAGGTCTTGCCGGTGCCGGTCTCCATCTCCACGGTGAAGTTGGGGTAACGATGGCCCTCGTCGCACACCCGCTCCAGCCCCAGGCCTTGATCCATTTCCAGTACGTTGGCCTGCGGGATGCCGTTCCCTTCCTGGATCGTGGTCAGGTTGGTCAGCAGCAGGCTCTCCGGCGGGTCGGCGAACTCCGGCAGGTTGGCGACGATCTCATCGCCGAGCTGGAAGGCCGCCTCGAAGCGCGGCGCGCCTTCGAAAAGGCGCACGACGCTCTCGACCGCCTGGAGCTGGTGTTCCTGGTTGGCGTCGAACTTGAGTTGGAGTTTGGGCGACAAAGCGGGCCTCAAAGATGGGCGGCGCAAGTCGGCCGCACGCGATCCAGATCGTCATTCAGGCCACGCCGGCCCACGGGCAAGGAGGCGCAATAGCTCACGCTGCTCGGCCAGAAGCGCCTGCTGTTCCGCGATCAGCTCGGCTTGCTGATGCGTCAGCCGTTCAAGTGCCTGAACCACATCACGATAGCGGTCCAGCCACACCAGGACATCGCGCTCCTTGCGGTTCTGCAGACGCCTGGCGATCAGCGCCGGCCGGTTGAGTCGCAGCCGCTGAATCGTCAGAGCGCCCATCCCTGTGAGCGGATGAAGAATGCCATCCTCCGTTTCGGTCAGATGGTGCGTCGAAGGCTCTGTTCGGGGATTCCAGAGGGAGAGTGCTGATGCCGACTCCGGCCAGAAGTCGAGCTTATACTCGTTACAGCGCGGGCAGCAATACACCAGATTATCGAGCGTGTCAGCGCCGCCCTTGCTGGTGGGACAAAAATGATCAATGGTCAATTCGGCGCCAGCATCGGTCTCCGAGGTCCCGCAATACTCGCACACGAAGCCGGCGCGACGGCGCACATCGTCGCGAAGCGCAAGGCTGATGGTCATGCTGGCTGGAGTGCGGCCCGGCTGGCCACCTGGACACGCAGACGAGCGTTTTCGCGACGCAGGGAGGTGTTTTCCTTGCCCAATCGCCTGATCTGTTGGGTCGTCTTGGCAAGCTGCGCTAAGGCAATGTCTACCTGCTGCTGCAACAGGGTGGCATCCTGCCCTGGTGTGCGCACGATCAGGGCCAATTCGGCTCGATCCTGCTGCGCGTACCAGGCCTGCAGCGCGGCTGCTTCTTCCTGCGTCAAGGATTGTCCGCGCGTGGCACGATCGTGTAACCGCGGTCCAGCATCTTCAAGAGCCATCTTCACCCTCCCAGTGTCGCTTACTGACATCTACAGCATTGTACCATTTATATCCTCGACGGTCAATCAAATCACCAGGGATGGGGCGGTTTATGGTTTCGCGCCAAACCCCCTGTATGTCATGCTGAGCGGGTCTACGGCCCAAAGTCAGTCGCGGCAAACGACCAGCGAAGCATCTCTCTGGATTCCAAAAGGAGATTCTTCGCTGGGGCCGCGCCGTAACGAGTGTTGAGTTGTTAACCCGCTCAGAATGACAGTTGCCGCCCATCTCAAATCACCTTCACTCGGCGTCCATCCTCCAACCGCACCTTCGCCTCGTCCGTGAGCGCCGCGTCGAGACAGATGAAGATGTCCTCCTCGCCCAGCGCCAGCGCGACGATCGTCTCGTCGTGGACGGCCGCATCCAGGCAGACGAAGAGCCGGTGGGCCACCAGGTCGGACGAGACCCGCGTGACCGTGTTGCGCGTGAACTCCGGCAGCGGCTCGGTCGTGCTGTCGAGCGGGAAGCCCTCCATCAGCAGCACTTCGACCAGCACGTCCTCCGCCTGCCACCCCTCGACCAGCGGCGACTCGAAGCGGTCGAAGAGGGTTTGCAGCTCGACCATGTCGCCGCCCGCGAAGTCGCGCCAGGCGCGGTAGTTGGAGCGGTCGAGCTTGAAGACGCGGAAGCCGAGGTCTTCGGGGGCGTCGCGGCCGGTAGTGAGCTTGCCGGCGTCCTCGGCCTGCATCCGCTGGATGACGCGGCGGATGCGTTCTTTGCCGATGTCGGCGATGGTGGCATAGCCGGCGCGGCGAGCCGGTGAATCTGGCGGCGTCGACTCGGGGAGCTGTACCATCATGAAGCGCATTTCTACGCCTTCGCTTCGGTTAAGCTTCAATGTCGCGTGTGCGGCTGGACAAGTGCCTGCAAAGAAATCGAGGATGATGGCGTCCTCATCGATGGTCTGCGAAATGATCTGCTCGAGCAAAGCTACCGGCTTTGGATACTCAGCTGCTGACTCGCCGAGCAATTCCTTCACTTCCTGCGTCCCGTTCTGGTAGTTGAACTCCTTCTCGTCCCAGATGGTCTTAATCTTCCGGGTGCGTTCCTGTCCCTCGGTCGTCCACAGAAAGTCTCGAACAAAGATATCCCATTCATCCCGCCTCGTTATCAAGCGGGCTTCAACTAAGCTCAGATTGGCCTTCACCTTTTGGGGTGACCACATCCATCGGCCATCTTCACCCGTTGACTTGCGAGGAAGTACTTCCACCCTGTGTCCTGAAGTTCTCTCCAATGCTACGGTACCGGTGTCAGGGTCCACGTAAATGGGGAAGAACATCTTAGGGCGATCTTCCCTGCGCGAGGCTGAGCCACGCTGTCTCAAACCAAGTAATCGGTATTTATGGCCCTGTTCGTCCGTAAGATCGAATTCTGCCAATTGATCTGGCGTCAACTGATTCCCTCGAAGGGCACATTCATTCACATCCCTTGCAAACAAGAGGACGTATTCATGCACTGAGGCAACAAAACTCTCGGACTGCCGCCCCCTGGGATTACTCTGAATTACGATCTGTGCGATGAAGTTCTCTTCACCAAAAACCTCGCTCATCAAGGCGCGCAAGTTGTGAACCTCGTGATCATCAATGCTGACAAAGATTACCCCATCATCCCGCAACAGATTCCGCGCCAAGCGCAGCCGCGGATACATCATGTTCAGCCAGTTCGAATGATACCGGCCGCCGGCCTGCGTGTTCGTCACCAACACGCGGCCCATCTCGTCCGCCTGGCCGGTGGCGCGCAGGTGTTCATCCACCGATTGCGCGAAATTGTCATTGTAGATAAAGTCGTTGCCCGTGTTGTATGGCGGGTCAATGTAGATCATCTTCACGCGGCCGGCGTAGCTTTTCTGGAGCAGCTTCAGCACCTCCAGGTTGTCGCCCTCGATGAAGAGGTGGCGCGTCGTGTCCTCGTGTACGCCCTCACCCGGCGCGGGCCGCAGCGATCTGGTGCTGGGCGTGCTCGCCAGCCGCCGCGCGTCCCGCTTGCCCGGCCAGAACAAGCCAAAGTGCTCGGCGTCGCGGCCCTCGTCTTCGAGGTGCTCGCCCAGCGCTTCGAGCAGCGCGTCGCGGTTGATCTTCCCGTCGGCGAAGGCTTCGGGCGCGATGGCGCGGAGCGCGTCCAGGCGGGCCTGGTCGAAGGTGAAGGTGGGGCGGAGTTTGGTGATGGGCATTTTCTCCCTCATTCGGTCAGTCCGGCGGTGATTCTTTCGCTCTGTTCGACATCATCGCCGAAATCATCGAAGTACTGCCGGAAGCGCACTTCCGTTCCCTGGCTGGCCGCGTGCGCGTACGCGCGGTACGAGGCGCACGAAAAGCGGGCATCGCAGCGCCGGCAGATCTCGGAAGCGAAGGTGCGCGTGGTGCCCGGCAGACGGCCTTGCAGCGTTGCGAGGTCGGCTGGCGTGAAGCAGCCGTCCTCGATCCGATCCACGACCGCGCCGAATTCCCGCACCGTCTCAGTCACGTGTTCCGGTTCGAACGGGATTCCGATCACCGGCTCCCAGTGGGCCAGCTCGCGCTCGATGCGCCGTTCATCGCGCACGATGGCGGCCTGCCGCAGCGCCTCCGGCAGTTGCGTGCAGATCACGGCGGTCTCGTCCAGCCGTTGGCCGCGCAAATTCTGCCAGATGTGGGCATACACGTTCAACTGCCGCTCGTAGTCCTCGATGTTCGCCCGGATCGCCGCGGTGTCGTGGGTCTTGATGTCGTACATCACCACGCGCTCGTCCTCGCGCACGATGTCCACGATTCCCTCGATGGCGAAGGTGCGGCCGGCCGGGCTGTGCTGTTGGGGCAAGCTCAGGCGCACTTCGGTGTCTGTGACCCGCTCGGCGATGTCGCGCAGCTTGCGCCAATACATCAACACCTGCTGCCGCGCCGTCTCTTTGACCTCGGGCGACAACGAGTGGCCGCTTTCGAGCGCCAGGGCGGCCATGTTCTCGTCGAAGAACTCGTTGAGCCGTTGCTCGATGTCGTTGGTTTGGATCATACTCATATCTCGTCCCTTGTCATGCTGAGCGGGTTGACGAGTCAAGGTCAGTGGTCGCGTGCCCCCAGCGAAGCATCTCCTCGACGGCCAGGAGACCCTTCACTGGTGGTCAGGGACAACGTGACTCAGCTCGTTAACCCGTTCAGGGTGACAAAGTGCCATTGTCATGCTGAGCGGGTTAACGAGTCAACCTTCACCGCGGCGAGCCACCAGCGAAGCATCTCACTTGTCCCATTCATCGCTCAGATCGCGCCACCCCGAATTCAGTGACTCGATCAGCGCAATCTTCTTCGACCGCAGCCAGCCCTTGATCTGCTTCTCTCGGGCGATTGCTGTCTTTACGTCTGGGGTTTCTTCATAGTATACCAACTGCGTGATGTTGTACTTCTGGGTAAAGCCCGGAATCTGTTTCCGTTTGTGCTCAAGCACCCGCCTCTGGAGATCGTTGGTCACTCCGGTGTACAGAGTGCGCGAGTGATTGGTCATGATGTACACGTAGTACTGCCTCACGGTACGCTCCCCACATTTGGCCAAGTAGAGATGCTTCGCTGGTCAGTCGTCGCTAGATACTTTGTGTGGCAGCCCCGCTCAGCATGACAGCGGTTACCTGGAAACCCTTGCCACAGAGATGCTTCGCTGGTCAGTCGTCGTTACATGCCTTGTGTCGTAGACCCGCTCAGCATGACAGCGATCGGGAGTCGCCTTAACTGACTTCGCTACGCCGCGCAATCAACAACTGGTGCAGATCATCCAACGTTCGATGCACCAGCGATCCGAACATCATCGTCTGCGACCGCGACGGCACGAAGCCGTACTTGCGGAAGATCATGTATTGCCTGGGGCACCGGCCATAGAACAGGTAGTCGCCGGTGTACGAGTAGGAGCGCGGCGTGTCATCTTGTTCGAGGCGCGCGGCGGGCAGGCTGGTCACGTCGAGCTGCGGAATGCGCGGGAAGGCGTCGTCCAGGATTTCCTGGAACGGCTTGTTGATGCGTTGGCCCGCGCCCCTGGGATGCGCGATCACCAGCAGGTTCTTGGCCCGCGACAGCGCCACGTAGAACAATCGCATCGCGTCGAACTCCGCCATGCGATCCAGCGGCTCCCCTTCGCGGTCCAGCAACGGTTGGACGAGACGCTCCACTGGCTGCGGCCCTTTGTGCGTGTCCTTGCGCGCGTTCCCCAACACCACGATGGGGAATTCCAGCCCCTTCGCCTGATGGATCGTCAGGAACGGGATGCGCCCCTTCGGGAACGGGTCTTCGGCGTCCTCGTACTCGCTCTCTCCGCGGCGATAGAGGGCGAACAGGTACGAGCTGAACAAGATGCGCGGCATGCCTTCGTCCTGGAGCAGCGACGCGGTGATGATGGCGCCGTACTCGTCCATGAAGCGGGATAAGTATTGCGAGATCAGGCCCAGGTTGCAGATCGGCCCCTCGTCCTCGCCGCATTCGGCCAGGTCGAACATCGCCCGAAAGTGGTCGAACCCGCACAGCCGGTAGAAAAGGTCGAGGACGCCCCAGTCGAGGGCCGTCATGCTCGCCAGGATGTAGCTCAGGGTGAAGGGCCGGCCGTCGGCGCTGCGGCGCTCGATCACCTTCTCGAAATAGGGGCTGCCGAGCTTGCGGCGGGCGGTCTCGGAAAGCCGCGCCGCGTCGTACAACAGCCGTTTCATCCGCCGCGGCTCGTAGGGCTGATCCAAGGGCCAATTCTGCCGCTCGGCCACCTGCACCAGCGCCCCGTAGTCGCTCACGGCCTGGCTGATCTCCGCCTGGCGGTCGCGCACGTAGACAGCCAGCCGGGGATCAGCCTGGCATAGTCTCTCCCCCTCGGCCTCGGCACGATCCAACCAGCGGTGGTAGTTCTCATATTCCTCGCCGCCGAAGTCGCCACGTACCGGCCGGCCGAAGATGCGCAGGAACAGACCGAACAGCGCCACCGATTCGTCCACCTCCAGGAAGGAGCCGGCGCGCGGCGCGTAGACCCGCAACCCGCGGCCCTCCAACGCCTGCTGCATGCGCCCCACCATCGGCGACTTGAGCGACGGGAACAGGAACGCGAGCTGGTTGGGGTTCTCCACCCGACCGGCATCCAGCAACCGCTTCACCAGGTCCGCGATCTCGGCGGCCACGTCGTCCGGCGCGGCCCAGGTGCTGGCCACCACGGCGACGCCGGCATCGGGGTTAGCGGCCCGGATCTGCTTGCTGGTCACGCGGAAGTGCCCGCCGGCGGGGTTGCGCCAGTCGCACTGGCCGACGAAGCCGGTGTAGAAATCCACGATCCGGTGCCGGGAACGGTAGTTGATGTCCAGGGGGATGGTGGTCGGCGCGACGCCAAACGCAGTCATGCACCGCTGGGGGAACTGCACGAAGTTCTCCACGGTCGCGCCGCGAAAGCGGTAGAGCGCCTGGTCGTCGTCGCCCACCGCGCACAGGTTGCGGCTGCCTTGGGCCAATCGGAAGAAGAGCCGCTCCTGGATGGTGTTGGTGTCCTGGTACTCGTCCACGATGACGTGCTGAAAGACCGGCGTGGCGCCGTCCTGCCTATCCAGGACGCGGAGCGCCTCCTGTTGCAGCAGCGCGAAATCGGTGCTTGCCGGCTGGCCCGGCTGCCGGAGCGAATCAAGGTACGCGGCATACATGCGCGCCAGCCCAGCCAGTGTTGGGTTATCCACCAACGGCGCGATCTGGTCGGGCGTCAGACACTCCTCGGAGAGGCGGTTGAAGAGCGCCAGGGTGTGCGTGACCGCGTAGTGCCGGGAGCCTGGGTGCTGATGTTCCTCGAACAGGACATTGATGTCCCGCACGGGATCGCCGTCAAGCCCTGCGGCCTGGACGAACGCCTCCCACCGGCTCGACCGATACAGATGGAAGTACTGGCCGAGGTCATCCACCAGGACCGGCGGCCGGCCGCGCTGCCGCTCCGTGTAGAAACGCCGGTCCATGATCAGCCGCTGGCAGAGCGAGTGCACCGTCCCCACGTACATCTGCGAGATGTCGTAGGGCCGCCCTGTGAAGTTGCTCGCCAAACCGAGCAACCCTCGCAGCCCTTCCTTGAGCTGCCGCGCGGCCTTCTCCGTGAAGGTCGAGAGGTAGATCGCGTCCGGCGGCACGTCGTGGAAGACGATCAGGTTGAGGGTCCGCCAGAGGAGCACGCGCGTCTTGCCCGACCCTGGGCCGGCGGGCAGATAGAGCGGGCCTGCCTCATGCAAGATGGCGGCGCGCTGGGCAGGGTTGGGCGTGAAACCCGCTTGCTGCCAAAGATGCTCAATGCCCCGCATCATGGTTTCCCTTTCCGCCCTGCACCTGCAGGGCGGTCACTTCAATCAGCGAACACGCCGCGCCGGCGCGGCATCTGAGATTATACCGAGATAACCGTCACAATGCAAAGTTGCTTGCGCATGAATGGATATCCTGCTGTGGTAACTATTGGCTTCACCCCTCCTCCGGCCCCGCCACGCCATATTGCAGCGCGAGGATCGCGGCCTGGGTGCGGTCGGCCACGTCCAGCTTGGCGAGCACGCCGCTGACATAGTTGCGCACGGTGCCTTCGGAGAGGTAGAGCCGGCCGGGCGATGTCGGCGTCGCTCAGGCCGCGGGCCAGGAAACTACCGCTGCCGTCACGGATACCAACAACGGCGATCCGCATGGCCACCCAAAATAACTACAGACGGGCGTCGGTTTCCTGAGCCGCTAACAGCACCAGGCGGAGATTGAAGCGCAACGAAGGTCTGCGACACCACCGACTCTATAAGGGCGCGTCACATGCCCAACTCGGCTGCCTCACTGCGCCAGCGGCGGGATCTTGCAGAAGAGCGAATCTTGTGATAGATTAGGGCAATTGCCTTATAAGGCAATTGCCCTAAACCAATGTTCCAGAGTGACGCTCATGACTACATCCTTCTATCCGCCGCATTTGCGTACCCTCTTCACCGATCGCGAGCGCGAGCTGGCCGTGCTCGAACAAGCTACGCTCAGCCTGGCGGATGGGCGGCCGCGACACCTGGCATTGTTCGGCCTGCGTCGTATCGGCAAGACACTTTTGCTGATGGAGCATCTGACGCGGTTGATAGAACAGGCGCCGCACGGCGCCGTCCGACCAGTCTATGTGGATATGGAGGAATTGGTGACATCGCCGGAGCTGTTCAGCCGGCGCTACGTGGGTCTGGTGACGTTCTGGGCCTTGACCGGGGGGCAGGGCGATCGAGACAGCTTCTTGACGCCAGCCGGCCTGCTGGGGGGGCCGGCCGCGGGCTTACGCTGTGTCGCCCAAACCCTGGCGACCCTGGAGCGCGCCCGTGACGACCCGGCCTTGCAGGTCAGCGCGGCCCTCGATTTCCCCGAAAAACTGGCCGCTGAGTTAGACTGCTACCTACTCTTGCTGCTGGACGAATTCACCGAGTTGACGGTCCTTGGCAATTACCCGGCCGTGCGCCGGCCGGTGCAACTGTTTAGGGCGGCGCTCCAGCGACAGGGCCGCCTGGGGTACGTCGTGGCGGCCTCGGCCATCAGCGCCATGCAACACCTGGTCCAGGACGGTCAATCGCCACTGTTCCTGCAATTCGAGTCGGTTGAGGTCGCGCGCTTCCCACCTGATGCGACCCTGGCGCTGGTCGAGCGCATTCTGGGTACCCCCCCCGCGGCGGGCGCGGGCCGGCGGCTGCACGAGCTGACTGGCGGCCACCCATTCTACATCTATGCCGTGGCGTCGCGGCTGGGCGATCTGAGCCCCGCGGCCGGAGCGATGACGGCTGAGGACGCCGAACGCGCCTTTCTCCTGGAAACACTGACGCGCGACGGCCGGATCTACAACTACTGCCGCTATCTGTACGATATCTCGCTGAGCCGCGCGCGCGGCTATGGCATCCTGAAGGCGATTCTCCAAGCCCTGGCGGAAGAAGAGGGGCTGACACTGAGCGAGATTGCCCGCCGGATTCGCAAGGGCGCACCCGGCACGCGCGGCTATTTGCGTGCGCTGCAAGAAGTGGACCTGCTGATCGAAGCAGACGGGGAGTACTTCTATCGCGATCCGGTGCTGCGCTACTGGGTCGCAGCCATGACGCGCGGGATCGAGGTGGATCTGCTGGCCAACCGCGCGGCCCTGGCACCGCTCCTGGCCGACCTGGAAGCACAGCACGCTCGGCTTTCGTCTGAATTGGGTCGCGCGCGCGAAAGTCAGTTACGCGAGGCGCTGCGCGTGTTTGCGGGTCAGGAAGTAGACGGCGCCTGGTTCGGCGGTAGCGGCCGCTTGACGCTGCCAACCTTCACCCAAGTCGCGCCCTATCGCTCCGCCGACGGGCAGGTGGAAGTGGATGCGTTGGTCGAGACTGCAAGTGGCGAACGCTGGGCGGTTGAGCTCAAATGGCAAAATAAGGCCGTCGGTGAAAAGGAACTGACTGCGCTGACCGCCAAAGCCCAAGCCCTTCACGCCCGTCCCTGGTGCATCAGCCGCAGCGGCTTCACGCCAGCGGCGCGCGTCTATGCCAGCGAGCACAACGTCTTCGTCTCTACCCGCGCCGATCTGGAAAGGTTAGAAAAGGCGCTCAAAGCGACCAGGTGATGACTCGCCGCTTTTTTTCGGACTCTCAGCCAGCTTTTCACGTGGTTCACGGAATCCCATCATTCACAATTCGCCAAATCGCGACCCTGTGTTACAATTCTCACATACTGAGGTTATTCAGTCGCACCCCACATCTCATCAGGAGGCGCCGGTATGCTGCATGAACCTGCAACACCCGCGGGCAAAGACCCTGCGGGACCCTACAAGATGCGTCTGGGCATCT
>Ga0247840_10008552_pt1 | contig 13659 bp, 9 predicted proteins | sample LaCruzMarch2015__FD_192404 | JGI IMG/M metagenome (GOLD analysis project Ga0247840, IMG submission 192404) | Freshwater microbial communities from meromictic Lake La Cruz, Castile-La Mancha, Spain - LaCruzMarch2015_17m | ecosystem: Environmental > Aquatic > Freshwater > Lake | place: Spain...
GCCGTCGGCCTCGACCCCTACCTGGGCTTCTACCACCAGCCCCGCTACGGCCGCCCCGCCCTCGCACTCGACCTGATGGAACCCTTCCGGCCGCTGATCGCCGACTCCACCGTCATCCAGGCCATCAACAACGGCGAGGTCCGACCCACCGACTTCGTCCAGGCCGGCGGCAGCGTCAACCTCACCAACGACGGGCGCAAACGCTTCATCGGCACCTTCGAGCGCCGCATGGCACTGGAAATCACCCACCCCCTGTTCGGGTACCGCGTCAGCTACCGGCGACTGCTCGAACTCCAGGCCCGCCTGCTCGCCCGCCACCTGCTCGGAGAACTACCGGAATACCCCAACTTCACCCCGCGCTGACCCCGTGTCGGCAACACCTGCCCCCGCGTCGCCCCCGGTCGGAGCGGCTTCAGCCGCGACCGACCAAGCGCGTCGAAGCCGCCCCCCCGTGGGAGCGGCTTCAGCCGCGACGAGTACAGCGCGCCGAAGCCGCGTCCCGGGGAGCATCGAAGGACCCCCCACAGGCGCGCAATCATGACTCCGCCCGGCCGTGAACAGTGCGCACAGCGACCCGACGGCAAACCCGCGCCCCGTAGGGTCCGCTGCGCGGACCAACACCCGCCGCTCGGGGTGCCGACCTTGGGCCAAACCTGGCGCGCGCTCCGTCGCGTCCGCTGCGCGAACCAACACCCTCCGGAGCACCGAAGCGTCCGCGCTGATGATCAAGGCCCCCACGGGCGCGCCCCCAGCTCCCGAACCCCCACAGCACAAACGCCACCACCCCCAACGCCCGAGCCCGCGACCCAAAGCCCGAACCCTTACCGACGAACCGACTTCTTGCACACCATCCACACCCAGCCGCCCAGGAGGCCCCCATGGACCAACGTCTCTACATCGTCGCCTACGACATCTCCGACCAGGGCCGCTGGCGCCGCATTTTCAAGCTCATGAAAGGCTACGGCGAGTGGGTCCAACTCTCCGTCTTCCAGTGTCGCCTCACCGCCCGGCAACACGCCGAGCTCGTCGCACTCCTGGACGGGATCATCAACCACGACGAAGACCACATCGTGTTGCTCGACCTGGGCGTCGCTGATAATGTCATCCCCCGTGTCGTCAGCCTTGGCAAAGCCGAGTTTGTCACCATCGAACACGAAGCCGTGATCGTCTGACCCCGCCGTCGCCCCGCGAGCGCTCCGGTGGTGCGCCAAACCCCGGGAGCGCTCGCAAAAATCCGCTCTTTAAAAATCAGCAAACTGGGTTACAATTATGCTGCCATGCATGATGACCCGAACGCCAGACCGGCCTCCGCGCGGGGAGCCCTCGCAAAGCGCCCCGCAGCCCGCGCCACCCGCGGGCTCCAGCGCGGGCCGCTTTCCGCGGCGAATTCGCCGCGGCCTCATTGAAGCCCGGCGTGCTCGGGACGGGGGTCATCCAACTGACCTGCTTTCCGCGGCGAATTCGCCGCGGCCTCATTGAAGCGGGCCGACCGGACTTCGAGAACTGGTCTGGACGCACGGCTTTCCGCGGCGAATTCGCCGCGGCCTCATTGAAGCCATTCGGGCACCGCCGCGATGGACGCGCGGGAGGCAGCTTTCCGCGGCGAATTCGCCGCGGCCTCATTGAAGCGAGTTGGTACTATTTCTGACGCGGCAACGATGTGCGCGGCTTTCCGCGGCGAATTCGCCGCGGCCTCATTGAAGCTTGGCGACCCATGCCGGCGTTTCCACCAGGTGCAAAGCTTTCCGCGGCGAATTCGCCGCGGCCTCATTGAAGCCTCCGGATTGCGCTCGACCTGCGCGCCGCCGGGGTCTTTCCGCGGCGAATTCGCCGCGGCCTCATTGAAGCTCGGCGGTGATCTTGATTCCGATTTCGCGGAAGATCGGGGCTTTCCGCGGCGAATTCGCCGCGGCCTCATTGAAGCATATCCAATGATTTGATTAGTGCCAAGGTTTGCAGCCTTTCCGCGGCGAATTCGCCGCGGCCTCATTGAAGCGTCGATGTCGCTGTCGGGCTTTGACTGGTACTCCTGCTTTCCGCGGCGAATTCGCCGCGGCCTCATTGAAGCCGCCCGGACCCAAGGCGCCAGAAGATAGCGCGCGCACTTTCCGCGGCGAATTCGCCGCGGCCTCATTGAAGCAGGGCCTTGGGGGCGATGCTAAGCGTATTGCACACCGCCTTTCCGCGGCGAATTCGCCGCGGCCTCATTGAAGCTCCGGGGCAGCCGCCGCGGTTACGGCGCCGGTCGGCCTTTCCGCGGCGAATTCGCCGCGGCCTCATTGAAGCATCGCGCGCACCGCCGCTTGATCTCCCGGTCCAGGGCCTTTCCGCGGCGAATTCGCCGCGGCCTCATTGAAGCTCAGAGCGAGCATTATCACGTCGTGCGGGCTCATTGCTTTCCGCGGCGAATTCGCCGCGGCCTCATTGAAGCCGCTTGAGCGCCAGCCACACCGCCGGCCCCAGCGTCCTTTCCGCGGCGAATTCGCCGCGGCCTCATTGAAGCATGTCGTAGGAGGTGCCGATCAGTACGGCCTCGATCCTTTCCGCGGCGAATTCGCCGCGGCCTCATTGAAGCCGGCCCCAACCCGGGCCGCAAGAGGACTTCCTGCGCTCTTTCCGCGGCGAATTCGCCGCGGCCTCATTGAAGCGCGCCGGTCAGGGCCGCCTGGTAGAGCGTTCCGATGACCTTTCCGCGGCGAATTCGCCGCGGCCTCATTGAAGCTCCTGGCTCTGACCTTGTGGTGTACAGGTTGTTGCGGTCTTTCCGCGGCGAATTCGCCGCGGCCTCATTGAAGCAGTCGGTCGGCGGCTCCGCTGAAGCTGCTGCCAAGCCTTTCCGCGGCGAATTCGCCGCGGCCTCATTGAAGCCTCGGATTCGACGCCCCAACCGAGTTGGGATGCGATCTTTCCGCGGCGAATTCGCCGCGGCCTCATTGAAGCGCCATCATCGGCAACTGCAACCGCCGGTGTCGTCTCCTTTCCGCGGCGAATTCGCCGCGGCCTCATTGAAGCTACCGCCGCACCCTGGACACCCTGGCGCGCCGCGCCGCTTTCCGCGGCGAATTCGCCGCGGCCTCATTGAAGCTGAGCGCTCGGCAGTAATGCCTGTAGGCCCCATTGCCCTTTCCGCGGCGAATTCGCCGCGGCCTCATTGAAGCCCCAGGTGCTGGGTGGGCTCGCGGGGGTTGTGCTGGGCTTTCCGCGGCGAATTCGCCGCGGCCTCATTGAAGCGGGCCTGCCACTGCTGGCCGTCGGGCTCATTCTCGGGGCTTTCCGCGGCGAATTCGCCGCGGCCTCATTGAAGCTCGAGCGTCGGCCCGGGGGGCGGTGTGGGCGTCATTCTTTCCGCGGCGAATTCGCCGCGGCCTCATTGAAGCAGCAAACACGCCGGAGTGGTGGCAATCCTGGACGCCACTTTCCGCGGCGAATTCGCCGCGGCCTCATTGAAGCCGGGCAAAGATCGACGAGGAGCAGGGATGGCACAAGCTTTCCGCGGCGAATTCGCCGCGGCCTCATTGAAGCAGCCCTGGTTCGCGCGCTCCGCGACCCCTGCCACCTGCTTTCCGCGGCGAATTCGCCGCGGCCTCATTGAAGCTCAATGGGCTTCTGCCATGGGACGCCCACCACGGTCGCCTTTCCGCGGCGAATTCGCCGCGGCCTCATTGAAGCATCAAGAGTAGCCAAAGCGGCCGGGATCGGCTCCGACCTTTCCGCGGCGAATTCGCCGCGGCCTCATTGAAGCGTCCATGAAGTATTAGGTATCACCCTAACCGGTGACCTTTCCGCGGCGAATTCGCCGCGGCCTCATTGAAGCGGGCGCTGCAACATGATCACGCTCGCGATCGATGTGCTTTCCGCGGCGAATTCGCCGCGGCCTCATTGAAGCATGCCCTTGCGGGCGGTTGGATGCGCGGAAATCCGCCTTTCCGCGGCGAATTCGCCGCGGCCTCATTGAAGCAACGGCCGCTGCTGCGGCTGACACCAATTCGGCGTTTCTTTCCGCGGCGAATTCGCCGCGGCCTCATTGAAGCGCGCTGTCCAAGGGCGGGCGCCTGGTTGTCCCCGGGCCTTTCCGCGGCGAATTCGCCGCGGCCTCATTGAAGCTGACCTTGCCTTTCATTCCGGCGGCGGGGAGACGCTGCTTTCCGCGGCGAATTCGCCGCGGCCTCATTGAAGCGCCCGCGAGGGTGCAGGCGGTCAGAATCAGGACCAGCTTTCCGCGGCGAATTCGCCGCGGCCTCATTGAAGCCATCTGGAGGCGGGCTTGGTCGATGAGGATTTTGTGGGCCTTTCCGCGGCGAATTCGCCGCGGCCTCATTGAAGCCGGCCCGGTGAGGGCAACCGAAGTCCGCGAAGTGAGCTTTCCGCGGCGAATTCGCCGCGGCCTCATTGAAGCCACCAGGCGAGCGGGGCGCTCAATGCAGCCCTCCAGCTTTCCGCGGCGAATTCGCCGCGGCCTCATTGAAGCCGGCCCCGCGCACGCGCACGGTGCCGCCCCCTAACGTCTTTCCGCGGCGAATTCGCCGCGGCCTCATTGAAGCTTTGATCAATATTTTTCGTCGTGAGCACCTGAGCAACTTTCCGCGGCGAATTCGCCGCGGCCTCATTGAAGCGAGGTTGGCCGGGTGCCCCGGGTGCGCGGTGGTCAGGCTTTCCGCGGCGAATTCGCCGCGGCCTCATTGAAGCACTGGCATTGGCGTTGCGATGGTCCTCGCGTCTGCCGGCTTTCCGCGGCGAATTCGCCGCGGCCTCATTGAAGCTCCTGGTCGATCTCGATGCCGCGCTCGGTGAGGTCCTTTCCGCGGCGAATTCGCCGCGGCCTCATTGAAGCAGTATTGCCCTGATACAGCCCTAGCGCGATACCCGCCAGCTTTCCGCGGCGAATTCGCCGCGGCCTCATTGAAGCTTCTGTTCTCTCGATCTTCAGGGTGATAATGCAATCTTTCCGCGGCGAATTCGCCGCGGCCTCATTGAAGCTCGGGCGGTAGTACGGCAGGGGTGCGTGTCGTGATGCTTTCCGCGGCGAATTCGCCGCGGCCTCATTGAAGCGCCTGAAGATCCTTGATTACCGCCGCGCGCTGGTCAGCTTTCCGCGGCGAATTCGCCGCGGCCTCATTGAAGCATCTGCTCCTTTTCCGCCGCATAGATCTCATACGCCATCTTTCCGCGGCGAATTCGCCGCGGCCTCATTGAAGCCGTCGGTTGCACTGGGGTCGCGACCAGGGACACGGCCTTTCCGCGGCGAATTCGCCGCGGCCTCATTGAAGCCCGGGCGGAAATGCCGGCGCGGTAGATCAGGGCTTCCTTTCCGCGGCGAATTCGCCGCGGCCTCATTGAAGCGGTAAGAAGAAGGCCCGGGTCCAGCCCGGCACCGAGCTTTCCGCGGCGAATTCGCCGCGGCCTCATTGAAGCGACCGCACCACCGGCGCCCCCATCGACGGCCTGGCCCTTTCCGCGGCGAATTCGCCGCGGCCTCATTGAAGCGTGGCGCACTCGGTGCCGCCGAACTGGCTCGGCTTCTTTCCGCGGCGAATTCGCCGCGGCCTCATTGAAGCAGCCCGCCATCGACCACGCGGTGGCGGCCAAGCTCGGCGCTTTCCGCGGCGAATTCGCCGCGGCCTCATTGAAGCAGGTCTGATCCGCGGCGCATGTACTTTGCCAGTCGGCTTTCCGCGGCGAATTCGCCGCGGCCTCATTGAAGCAACGTCAAGGATTGGACGGACATGAAAAAGGCGGTTCTTTCCGCGGCGAATTCGCCGCGGCCTCATTGAAGCTCCAGTTATCGACTCACTGATGGGTCCCAGATCCTGCGCTTTCCGCGGCGAATTCGCCGCGGCCTCATTGAAGCCGATATGTCCTTGCTCTGACGTGTCTTGCGCCTGGGGCTTTCCGCGGCGAATTCGCCGCGGCCTCATTGAAGCGTGCCGTCGCGGGACTTGGACACGTCCAGCAGCTCGCTTTCCGCGGCGAATTCGCCGCGGCCTCATTGAAGCGCACCTCGGGCGACAGCTCGCTGAAGCCGCGCGCGAGCTTTCCGCGGCGAATTCGCCGCGGCCTCATTGAAGCAAGACGATCCTCAACACCATCTTGTCGCTCACCGGCCTTTCCGCGGCGAATTCGCCGCGGCCTCATTGAAGCCTGTCCCTTGGCCTTTTCAAGGGCCTTATCAATGACGGTCTTTCCGCGGCGAATTCGCCGCGGCCTCATTGAAGCCAGCATTGCGGTTTGGGCCTCCATGCGCCGGATCTCGGCTTTCCGCGGCGAATTCGCCGCGGCCTCATTGAAGCCGCGCCGGCTTCGACTGGGCCGCCGGTGCCCTGCTCCGCTTTCCGCGGCGAATTCGCCGCGGCCTCATTGAAGCGATTGGCCCTGCGAGCTTAACCAGGCCGGTCTCGGTCCTTTCCGCGGCGAATTCGCCGCGGCCTCATTGAAGCCCTATGCCCGACTGACCCTGAAAATGGGCTTAGGGGTGCTTTCCGCGGCGAATTCGCCGCGGCCTCATTGAAGCAGGCCGGTGAAGTCGGGCCATATCAACATGGCTTCACTTTCCGCGGCGAATTCGCCGCGGCCTCATTGAAGCCAGCGCCTACGCCCCGGATATCGCCCCCGAGAAGCCCCTTTCCGCGGCGAATTCGCCGCGGCCTCATTGAAGCTTCCCCTGCTTCGGCATCCATGTGCCGCTGTCCGACAACTTTCCGCGGCGAATTCGCCGCGGCCTCATTGAAGCGTCCGACCAGTTGGCTTGGTCTGTCCCGCTCGCCGCTTTCCGCGGCGAATTCGCCGCGGCCTCATTGAAGCTCTGGCTCCTGGTGTTCTGGTGGCCGCCCTACCCGGTCTTTCCGCGGCGAATTCGCCGCGGCCTCATTGAAGCGCGGCGTGCGCGGGCTCGGTGCCTTCGGTGGCGGCGACTTTCCGCGGCGAATTCGCCGCGGCCTCATTGAAGCCACATTACGGCCGGTGGTAATGTCTGCCCCGGTACGCACTTTCCGCGGCGAATTCGCCGCGGCCTCATTGAAGCCATGTCAAGCCTGCCGGCCCGGTTCACCTTCCTTGACTTTCCGCGGCGAATTCGCCGCGGCCTCATTGAAGCTCAACGGTGTGCAGGAGCCGTTAGAGTCACTGGCGCGCTTTCCGCGGCGAATTCGCCGCGGCCTCATTGAAGCCGGGCGGCGCAAAGGATGCTGCGCTCACCCTTGCAGCTTTCCGCGGCGAATTCGCCGCGGCCTCATTGAAGCCCACGTCGCCGCCGCAATGCTGCGCCAGCCGGGGTCGTTCTTTCCGCGGCGAATTCGCCGCGGCCTCATTGAAGCTTTCGGGAATGGGCGGAACTGCTCTTGTACGTGTGCGCTTTCCGCGGCGAATTCGCCGCGGCCTCATTGAAGCGCCGGCCAAGCCGCCGGGCAAACCATCGTCGCCGATCTTTCCGCGGCGAATTCGCCGCGGCCTCATTGAAGCTTCGGCGCCGATGGGCAGGTCCATTGCGCGCAGTGCATCTTTCCGCGGCGAATTCGCCGCGGCCTCATTGAAGCTTGCACTCCCAACTGTTATCCACCAAGTCCGTCGGGTCTTTCCGCGGCGAATTCGCCGCGGCCTCATTGAAGCTGGTGGGAGCGCCTTATCGATGATCCGGGCCGGTTCGGCTTTCCGCGGCGAATTCGCCGCGGCCTCATTGAAGCTCAGCCCTTGGGCGACGCAAGCGGAGCAGGACGCTTTTCTTTCCGCGGCGAATTCGCCGCGGCCTCATTGAAGCCGGGCGGTGACGGTCAGTTACTGGAGGTGGAACTACGCTTTCCGCGGCGAATTCGCCGCGGCCTCATTGAAGCCTCGAGGCTGCTATGCCTGCGCTGCTGCGGATCGCCGCTTTCCGCGGCGAATTCGCCGCGGCCTCATTGAAGCCTGGGCCTGGCCATCGGCCTGGCCCTCCTTTCGATCCTTTCCGCGGCGAATTCGCCGCGGCCTCATTGAAGCGCCTTGAGGGTCTCCACCAACTGATCCTTGAACCACTCTTTCCGCGGCGAATTCGCCGCGGCCTCATTGAAGCGTCGGTGCCGAAGATGGAGCTTAGGAGGTCGACGCGCTTTCCGCGGCGAATTCGCCGCGGCCTCATTGAAGCATCCTGGCCGCCGCCGAGACCATGCCCGACCGGCTCCTTTCCGCGGCGAATTCGCCGCGGCCTCATTGAAGCTCGGGGGCGGAAGATCGGCGCATCCGCTGCGCCTGTCTTTCCGCGGCGAATTCGCCGCGGCCTCATTGAAGCTCAGATGAGCGCAATAGGCCACATCTACGCCTATCAGGCTTTCCGCGGCGAATTCGCCGCGGCCTCATTGAAGCCCGGTAGGCTTCGCGCTCTTGGCGACCACAACCGACTTTCCGCGGCGAATTCGCCGCGGCCTCATTGAAGCGATCGGGGTGAGCGGGGTGAGTATCCCGTGTCCGCCCCTTTCCGCGGCGAATTCGCCGCGGCCTCATTGAAGCGTAGGTGGTTCGGGGTACTAGGCGTGCATGTCCGCGCTTTCCGCGGCGAATTCGCCGCGGCCTCATTGAAGCGGGCGGCTCAAGCCCGCCCACACCATCTGCATCTTGCTTTCCGCGGCGAATTCGCCGCGGCCTCATTGAAGCCCGGCCGTCACTGCGGTCGCCGCGCCATAGGTCGCCCTTTCCGCGGCGAATTCGCCGCGGCCTCATTGAAGCCGCCGGGCGGCCAAGTTCTGGGTGACCTGGCTGGAGCTTTCCGCGGCGAATTCGCCGCGGCCTCATTGAAGCTTCCCGGGCGGGGCGCCGGTCGCGGCTAAAGCCGCTCTTTCCGCGGCGAATTCGCCGCGGCCTCATTGAAGCTCTTTAGGTCGCGTGAGACACCGCGCCCGCTGCCGTCTGCTTTCCGCGGCGAATTCGCCGCGGCCTCATTGAAGCGGGGTCCGGTGGCCGTCGGTGTCCCAGTGGCGAGCGGACTTTCCGCGGCGAATTCGCCGCGGCCTCATTGAAGCGCCAATGCACGCATGTTCACAGTTGGCAGACTCGATACTTTCCGCGGCGAATTCGCCGCGGCCTCATTGAAGCGGTAGTGATAGCCGTTGGGTACCCAACAAAAAACACCTTTCCGCGGCGAATTCGCCGCGGCCTCATTGAAGCCGCTGTCCACCTTGGCCGAGCAATACCGGATCGCAACTTTCCGCGGCGAATTCGCCGCGGCCTCATTGAAGCTTCCTCCACGACCCGTTGCGCCCCAACGCCAACGAATTTCCGCGGCGAATTCGCCGCGGCCTCATTGAAGCCTCGATGACGTTGAGTGGTGCGCCTGGTCCGATCGAGCTTTCCGCGGCGAATTCGCCGCGGCCTCATTGAAGCTTCGTCGGATGGTTCGCAAGCCCTTGTTTCGGCATCTCTTTCCGCGGCGAATTCGCCGCGGCCTCATTGAAGCGCCAGGTCGCGCCAGTCCCCACCCGCCCGCACGAACCTTTCCGCGGCGAATTCGCCGCGGCCTCATTGAAGCTTCGTTGTCTGGATATAGCCTGTGCCAGCGTATTTAACTTTCCGCGGCGAATTCGCCGCGGCCTCATTGAAGCGCCGACGGGTCCGAGTCTGAATACCGTTCGGTCGCCGACTTTCCGCGGCGAATTCGCCGCGGCCTCATTGAAGCGTCCGCAAGAACGGCGAGTGCCAACGCGGCCGCCGCTGCTTTCCGCGGCGAATTCGCCGCGGCCTCATTGAAGCGCCCTCTGAGATGTACCAAGCCGCGGAGAACCTCCGGGTTTCCGCGGCGAATTCGCCGCGGCCTCATTGAAGCGTCAGCAAAGCCAAACCCGGAGGGCGCAAGCGCCCAGTTTCCGCGGCGAATTCGCCGCGGCCTCATTGAAGCCTGACGATCCAGAAGAGCCAGAGGACCCGATTTCCTGTTTCCGCGGCGAATTCGCCGCGGCCTCATTGAAGCTATATGGTCAAAAGGCCCACAGAACGCCAACACCGGTGTTTCCGCGGCGAATTCGCCGCGGCCTCATTGAAGCGTTCTATCTGCGAGCATAGCTATTACTTTACTGTGTTTCCGCGGCGAATTCGCCGCGGCCTCATTGAAGCTTCGCGGGGGGGTGCCATACTGTAGCGGCTGCCACCACGTTTCCGCGGCGAATTCGCCGCGGCCTCATTGAAGCATGGCGCGCCGCCCTTACGACTGACCAATGACCAAGTTTCCGCGGCGAATTCGCCGCGGCCTCATTGAAGCCTATCGGTTCGCAACGCCAAGGATTACCAGTGAGTAGTTTCCGCGGCGAATTCGCCGCGGCCTCATTGAAGCGGGGGTAGACGTGTCCACATTAGCGAGTGCTCGCGCGGTTTCCGCGGCGAATTCGCCGCGGCCTCATTGAAGCGACTGCTGGAACCTGGTCCCCCCCAAGGAGCGCGCCGGTTTCCGCGGCGAATTCGCCGCGGCCTCATTGAAGCATTAGTTGATTCGTGAATTGAAAACTGCAATCCGATGTTTCCGCGGCGAATTCGCCGCGGCCTCATTGAAGCGTACTCGACGCCCGCGGTGCCCAGCGCCTGGAGCCACGGTTTCCGCGGCGAATTCGCCGCGGCCTCATTGAAGCCCTGCGGTGTTGCGACGGGCGCGGAACCCGGTGCGGGGTGTTTCCGCGGCGAATTCGCCGCGGCCTCATTGAAGCTCACCAGACTCTTTCATTTTGTTAATTGCGTTAATAGTTTCCGCGGCGAATTCGCCGCGGCCTCATTGAAGCGCAGAACACGCGAATGGACAAGTCGATGACGCCGTCGGTTTCCGCGGCGAATTCGCCGCGGCCTCATTGAAGCATGGTCGCGGGCGCGACCAAGGCGAACCTGCTGGCCGTTTCCGCGGCGAATTCGCCGCGGCCTCATTGAAGCCCATGCCACTGTCCGCCCCAAGTGTCCTGCGTTTCCAGGTTTCCGCGGCGAATTCGCCGCGGCCTCATTGAAGCACGCTCACCAGGCAGCGGTCACAGGTGACGGTGTGCAGTTTCCGCGGCGAATTCGCCGCGGCCTCATTGAAGCCTGGATGCGCTCCATTCGGTTGGCATTTGGTTGCTCGAGTTTCCGCGGCGAATTCGCCGTGGCGTCATTGAAGCGACGCCATGGACCCGCTGTTCGCCGCGCTCCAAGCCTTGTCTTCCTTGGCGAGCTTGGCGCCTTGGCGTGATCATTCCTTTTCTTCGTTTCTTCTTTTCTTCTTTTCTTCTTTTCTTCTTCGTGTCTTTGTGCCTTTGTGAGAGAATTCTTATACTTCCTCGCGTCTTGGTGTGATCGTGACCGCGATCGTGGGGGGCGCCGGCCGTCACCCCGGACCGCACAGCGGCCAACACATGGGTGACACCGCCGCAGCGGTGTCACCAGCGGGTCCTCTGCGTGGGAATACCGTGCGGGCGCTGCGCGTCCGGTCTTGGCATTGGACGCGGAGCGCCCGCACTTGCTCCCACGCGGGAGCGTGGGAGCCAGAAGGGCTTAACTTAACGGCGTTGGGTTGCAGTGGGGACCTGGATTGCGCTGCGCTCCATCCAGGCTACGCGGCTGCGGCCGGAACGACGGTCAAGGCCGCCGGTCTTTCCGCGGCGAATTCGCCGCGGCCTCATTGAAGCGACGACCAGCCACGCCCGCTCGTGTTCGCTCGCCCGTGTTTCCGCGGCGAATTCGCCGCGGCGTCATTGAAGCGACGCCATGGACCCGCTGTTCGCCGCGCTCCAAGCCTTGTCTTCCTTGGCGAGCTTGGCGCCTTGGCGTGATCATTCCTTTTCTTCTTTTCTTCTTCGTGTCTTTGTGCCTTTGTGAGAGAATTCTTATACTTCCTCGCGTCTTGGTGTGATCGTGACCGCGATCGTGGGGGGCGCCGGCCGTCACCCCGGACCGCACAGCGGCCAACACATGGGTGACACCGCCGCAGCGGTGTCACCAGCGGGTCCTCTGCGTGGGAATACCGTGCGGGCGCTGCGCGTCCGGTCTTGGCATTGGACGCGGAGCGCCCGCACTTGCTCCCACGCGGGAGCGTGGGAGCCAGAAGGGCTTAACTTAACGGCGTTGGGTTGCAGTGGGGACCTGGATTGCGCTGCGCTCCATCCAGGCTACGCGGCTGCGGCCGGAACGACGGTCAAGGCCGCCGGTCTTTCCGCGGCGAATTCGCCGCGGCCTCATTGAAGCGACGACCAGCCACGCCCGCTCGTGTTCGCTCGCCCGTGTTTCCGCGGCGAATTCGCCGCGGCGTCATTGAAGCGACGCCATGGACCCGCTGTTCGCCGCGCTCCAAGCCTTGTCTTCCTTGGCGAGCTTGGCGCCTTGGCGTGATCATTCCTTTTCTTCTTTTCTTCTTCGTGTCTTTGTGCCTTTGTGAGAGAATTCTTATACTTCCTCGCGTCTTGGTGTGATCGTGACCGCGATCGTGGGGGGCGCCGGCCGTCACCCCGGACCGCACAGCGGCCAACACATGGGTGACACCGCCGCAGCGGTGTCACCAGCGGGTCCTCTGCGTGGGAATACCGTGCGGGCGCTGCGCGTCCGGTCTTGGCATTGGACGCGGAGCGCCCGCACTTGCTCCCACGCGGGAGCGTGGGAGCCAGAAGGGCTTAACTTAACGGCGTTGGGTTGCAGTGGGGACCTGGATTGCGCTGCGCTCCATCCAGGCTACGCGGCTGCGGCCGGAACGACGGTCAAGGCCGCCGGTCTTTCCGCGGCGAATTCGCCGCGGCCTCATTCAAGCAAGGACCAGCTTAAACAGGCCTTGCTCATAACCCCGGCCAAGCCGCACCGGTAAGCGACCCCGCTTGAACCCGTTCGGACGATGGGAGCGCCGCACCCCAGTGCGGCGGGGCCTCGCGAGCAACCGCGGCGTTGCGTTCTGCGGATAGGCCGCGCCGCACTGGGGTGCGGCGCTCCCGGCGGCCGGAGTTCTGATCGAGGCCCGTGAGGGGCTCGATCGTGGTTCCGGCCATCGAATTACGGTGACAGTTTACTAAATGCAGTAATTACGGGTTGCGTTCAACTCCCATCCGCATTCAGTGCATTTAGTAAACTGTCACCGTAGCCCCCTAGTAAACTGTCACCGTAACCCCACCGTAACCCGTAACGATGCGTTGCAACTGCGATTCGTTGATCCAGGTCAGGTCAAGTCTTTAGGGAATGTTGTTCGTCGCCGGCACGAACCCGGCGGTAAGGTTCCGGAGGCGACCCATCGGACGATCGCGCAACGACCGGCCGCCGGGCGTGCCGCGGGTCCTGCCGATGGCCGTTGCGGATCGCGATGCGTCGGCGCCGGGGCGCTACGATGCTAGGCCAAGCGGTTGCGGGGCCTTGATCAAGAACTCCGGCACGCGCCCTTGCGGCAACCCGTCGCGGCCTGGGGGCCGCTCCTACGGCGTAGGAGCGGCCCCCAGGCCGCGACGAATGTCACCATCGAGGTGGCCGGCCGGGGCTTGCGCATTGGCGCAATCTGTCCAAGGCTGAAGCCTTGGACTCCAGGTCGCCGGGTTGTCCGTTACACCGAAACAGGAAAACCCACGGTGGGAGCGCCTTTGCCGTGAAGGGCCTTGATCATAAATCCGCCCAAGACCAAGCGCTGAACTCAGCCATCGGTGTCGGGGAGGTTGGCAGGACCTCGGAACTTTCATACCCTTGGAAGTGCAAACTAACCCGGGGTAGCCGAAAATG
>Ga0247840_10008553_pt1 | contig 13659 bp, 3 predicted proteins | sample LaCruzMarch2015__FD_192404 | JGI IMG/M metagenome (GOLD analysis project Ga0247840, IMG submission 192404) | Freshwater microbial communities from meromictic Lake La Cruz, Castile-La Mancha, Spain - LaCruzMarch2015_17m | ecosystem: Environmental > Aquatic > Freshwater > Lake | place: Spain...
ACACCCTTTCCGGCCCGGATATTGCCTTACTTTGAAGTTAGGGACCTCTCCCTTTTTTATAGGACGTTACACATGAACTCATTTTCAAAATACACTCTTTTAATTCTTCTAAATCTTTTATTTACTACCGGAATGATGGCACAAAGTACGGGCAATCTGAAGGTTGCATTCTCAAAAGCAGGTCCGGAGGACAAATACAAGCAGTACATCCTATGGTTGCAACAAGCTGGCAAGGATGTAGAATGTGTTGATATGTCCTCCTTTAAAATGGCGGAAGCTGACAAAGAACTTGCCACTTGTTCGGGGCTTGTCCTGACTGGTGGCCCTGACATCTTTCCCGGCCTTTATAAACGAGAAAATGCTGTCGACAAATGCGAAAAAATGGACAGAGTTCGCGATGGACAGGAGCTGATGCTCATCCGTAAAGCCCTGGAAATGAAGATTCCGATTTTCGCCATCTGTCGCGGTGCACAGTTGATGAATGTCAGTCAGGGTGGTAACCTCATCGTCGATATTCCCAAGGATTACCCCAGTAATATTCCCCATCGTTTTATGGGTGAAAACAAAGCTTATCATGACATCAACATCATGCCAAGGACCTGGTTGGCAGATTTGGTTAAAGTACCCAAGGGGAATGTGAATAGCTTTCATCACCAGGCTGTCGACAAATTGTCGAGTTTGTTTGTTCCCTGGGCCAAAGCCCCGGATGATCTCATCGAAGCCTTTGGCTGGCAGGATCCTATCGGAAAATCATTCCTGATTGCGGTACAATGGCATCCCGAAAGGATGATGGAAGACGATCTCTTCTCCAAAAAGCTATTGGAGAAATACATGATTGAAGTCAGGTCATACGCAGCAAAACATCCGCGTTAATCCTTCGTAAAGGCATTGACAATGTCGTCAAGGTGAGGGTATTCTGACAGCAGATCCGCTTTTTTTCCGAATTCAATGTCGGCAAAATCAAAACCCGGTGACACGGTACATCCGACCAGTGCGTATCCTTTCTTTTCTGCCAATGCAGCCCCGAACCAATATCCTTTTGGTATCACCAATTGGGGGATTTCGCCTTTGTCGAGCCTGTTGCCAAGCAATGCCTCTTCCAGGATGCCATCCGCATTGATACTTACAATTTTTAAGGGATCTCCCATATAGAAATGCCAGGTTTCATCAGCTTTGATGCGATGCAGGCAGGAGAAATCAGGGTAGGAGAGCAGGAAGAAGATGCTGGTGCTGAAATTTCTGTCACCCAGGAACCGCTGTGGCAGCCCTGCTTGGGGAAAGACTTCTGATGAACGGTAGGTTTCCCTGTAAAACCCTCCTTCTGGATGCGGTTTCAACTCCAGTTTGCGAATGAGGTCTTCTGCAGCTGTGCTCATTTTTTCTTTTTGTTTTCGTAGGCTTTCACTTTCTCGTTGAAAACATACAATACTCTGAAGCTTAAGAGGTTGTTGTATTGTTTGCGATCCCATTCCGAGACACCGTTGTTGTATGTCCTGGTTCTGATCTTGGCCATGGAATAAGCATAGCGGAAATTGAATTTCAGGCGTTTGTAGAGGTTGAATCTCATATCCAGCAAGACATCAAAATCATCACGATTGTAAGGGCCATTCAGGTTCGTGGCTGTCTTTCTTCCATGTTCCCATTCTTCCGCTTTAATGAGTCTGTTCCAGGAGGCTCCGATGCCAAAAGTGAGTTTTCCTTTGTCTTCAAACATCAACAGGACAGGTACTTCTACATAATTCAGATTGAGTTTATAGGAGCCATTTTTGGCGGTATCGCTATAGATAGCATGCTGATAGCTGCCTTTTTCGCTATACATGGTTTCGAGGCCGATAAACCATCTTTTCTTGGTGATGGGAACGATGGCAGTGGCACCCAGGTTCCAACCATATTTCTTATAGCCAAACACTTCGTCTCCATCGACTTGTGTGGCATTGATCCCTGCGATTACCCCGCCTCTGATAAATTGTGCTTTGGCGGTGGGAATCAGCAAAGCCAGAAACAACAAAGGCAGCAAAATTTTGATACAAGTCTTCATAGTTGATTGTTTAGGCTTCTTTGATGGAGAGGTTGATGCGTTTTCTGTCGATATCGACATCCATTACCTTCACCTGGACCTTTTGGTTTAGTTTCACGACCTCGTTGGGATCTTTTACAAAGGTATGCGAGAGTTGGCTAATATGCACCAATCCGTCCTGATGTACGCCAATATCTACGAAAGCCCCGAAGGCAGTGATGTTGGTGATGATGCCGGGCAGTATCATACCGGGAATCAGGTCCTGGATTTTGTTCACCGACCTGTCGAATTCAAAGACATCGAATTTTTTCCTGGGATCTCTGCCGGGTTTTGAGAGTTCCTGTAAGATGTCGAGCAGTGTCGGCATCCCGGTTTTCTCAGTAAGGTATTTTTCTGCTTGTATCTTGCTTCGCTGGCTTTCCTCTTTCAGCAGTTCATCGATGCTGCAGCCAAGGTCTTTGGCCATTTTCCGGATGACTGCATAGCTTTCGGGATGGACAGCACTGGCATCCAAAGGGTTTTCCCCATCACGGATGCGAAGAAATCCTGCGGCCTGTTCAAAGGCTTTGTCGCCAAAGCGGCTGACCTTTTTCAGATCTTCTCTGGTTTTGAAAGGACCGTTTTTGTCGCGGTATTCAACGATATTTTTAGAGAGGGTAGGCCCCAGGCCGGAGACGTAGTTCAGCAGTTGTTTGCTGGCGGTATTCACTTCGACGCCGACATTGTTGACACAGCTGACGACGGTATCCTCAAGGCTGGTTTGCAGGGCTTTCTGGTCGACATCATGTTGGTATTGCCCAACGCCGATCGACTTTGGATCGATCTTGACGAGCTCAGCCAGGGGATCCATGAGACGTCTGCCGATGGAGACTGCACCCCGAACGGTGATGTCGTAATCAGGAAATTCTTCACGCGCCACAGGAGAGGCAGAATAAACGGATGCTCCACTTTCATTGACCATGACAGCAAGAATGTCTTTTTCGAAGCGTATCCTGCGTATAAAATCCTCAGTTTCCCTGCCTGCTGTGCCGTTTCCAACAGCGATAACCTCGATTTTGTAGGCGTTGACGAGGTTGGTGATTTTGTGGATGGCTTGTTTGGTGTCGTTTTGCGGTGGATGTGGATAAATCGTTTCGTTGTGCAGGAGGCGTCCTTGTTTGTCGAGGCAAACGACTTTACAGCCGGAACGGAAACCGGGGTCGAGTGCCAAAACGTTTTTCTGACCTAGTGGCGGTGCCAGCAACAACTGACGCAGGTTTTCCACAAAGACCCGGATGGCTTCTTTGTCTGCTTTTTCTTTTGCCCAGTTTCGGATTTCTGTTTCCATGGAAGCGGCCATGAGGCGTTTGTAGCAGTCGGTGAGTGCCAGCTTTACCTGATGTGCGCTTTCGTTCCTGGATTTCAGGAATTGCCGTTCAAGGATCTCCAGTGCTTTCTCTTCCGGAGGGGCGATGCCAACCCTCAAAAAGCCTTCATTTTCTGCTCTCAGCAGGGCAAGCAGGCGGTGAGAAGGGGCTTTCATAATTTTTTCGGAAGTGTCGAAATAGATTTTGTATTTCTGCCCGTCCTCTTCCTTGCCTTTGATTACTTTGGATGTGATATAGCCTTCATGCATAAACAGATAACGGATTCTGGACCTGGCTGCAGCTGTTTCGTTGATCCATTCTGCGATGATATCCCTGGCACCATTGAGGGCATCATCAATGGAGACAACATCTTTTTCTTTGTTCAGGAAGAGGGTGGCTTTCTGGTTGACATCCATAGGATTCTGAGCCATCAGCATGCGGGCAAGTGGTTCCAGTCCCCGTTCCCTGGCGATGCTGGCACGGGTCTTCTTCTTTGGCCTGAAGGGTAGGTAAAGGTCTTCCAGCTCTGCCAGGGTATTGGCTTGCATCAGCAGGCCTTCCAGTTCTGGATTCAGATTGCCCTGTTCTTTGAGGTTTTCCAGGATGGCTTCTCTTCTTTTGTTCAGTTCCTGCAGCCTTTGGAGGAGGTCACGGATTTGGGTAATGAATTCTTCATCCAGGCTCCCCGTCATTTCTTTTCTATAGCGTGCAATGAAAGGTACAGTGGCGCCCTCCTCAAACAGTTGTGCTGTCTTTTCAACCTGCCAGGGCAGGATTGACAATTCTTTGGCAATGATGTTGTTATAGTCAGAATTCATGGAAGCTGTGCAAAAACAATAGGGATACAAAAATAGCAGAAAAAAGACCAGAAATGAAAAGAGGCTGCCCCGGAATCGGAACAGCCTCTCATGAATAGGATCAAAAGGTTTAACGAATGAGGTTTACATTGCCTTTCAGCAGGCCTTCTTTGTCGGTCGCATTGTTGGCCTGGCCAATAAATTTGATGACATAGAGGTAGACACCCATGGGGACAGGTTGGCCTTCATAAGTTCCATCCCAGCCTTTGTTGATGTCGTTGCTTTCAAAGATTTGCTCACCCCAGCGTGTAAAGATATACAGGTGGAATTCTTTCAATTCTCTGTAAGTCTGTGCATAGAAATAGTCATTGATGTTATTCCCATCAGGCGTGAAGGCATTTGGCACCCAGATTTTGGTGCAAATGTCGATGGAGGTGGTGTCCATAACAGTACAGCCTTTGTTGGAGGCAACAACCCAATAGGTTCCCCAGTCAGTGACTGTATAGAACTGGCTTGTACTGCCGTCCTGCCATTGGTAGGAAGTGGAGTCGTTGTATCCGGCATTCAGCACGAGAGGCACACCGTCGCAGACATAACCGCTATCGGGGAGAATCAATACCGGGGTAGGATATACCCTGATGCTGACAGTGCCTTCGCTCTTACAGCCATTGACATCAGCACCTGTAACTGTGTACATCGTTGTTTGTGTTGGCGTTGCCATTACAATCGGACCTACAGGAATAGATAGGCCTGATGTCGGGAACCAGGTATAAGTACTGGCGCCTGTGGCCTGTAATCTGACACTGGAATCACGACAAATGAAGTCGTAAGGCGGTGTAATGGAAATTACAGGAGGTAGATTCACTGTTACCTGGACATCATCAACATTGGTACAGCCGTGGTAGTCTGTCACGGTAGCAAAATAGGTTGTTGTTGTGGGTGGTGAAACAATGATGGATTGTGATGTCGCCCCGGTTGACCACAAGTATGTATAACCTCCTGTTACCGTCAATTCAGTTGCGTCGTTTTTACAAAGGATCACATTCGGGCCTGCGTTGGCGACTGGCAAGGAATACACTGTAACCGTGACACTAGCGGCTTTACTACAGCCGTTCTGACTCACTAGTACTGTATAGATAGTGGTGCTCATTGGTCTGGCCCAAGGATTTGCAATGTTGTCTGCACTGAGTCCTGCTGCTGGAGTCCAGAAGAAGGCAGTGCCGCCTGTTGCCTGCAGTTGAACGCTGTCACCCAGACAAACCTGTGTGTTTAAGCCGGCATTTGCATTCGGCAGCGGTGTAATTGTCAGGGTCATGGTATGGGTTGAGTCACCACAGAACAAGAGGGTGTTGACTGCATGCATGGAAAGATTGACGCTGCCGGAAGCCAGGTCACCCGCGCTGGGAGTATAGGTTGGATGCAGGATGGTGATGTTGTCGAAGCTTCCTGTGCCTGTTGATGACCAGGTGACAGATGTTGCATTCGACATGGCAGACAAGCCAATGAAGTATGGAACGCCTTCGCAGATAGTTGTGTCAGGCCCTGCATATGCGCCGGTATAGTCTGAGATCGTCAAGGTAAATGACTGGCTGACATCACCGCAAGGGAAGATGCCGTTGGCTGTCATGGTAAGGATAACGCTGCCGTTTGCGATGTCTGTTGGTCCTGGAGTATAAACAGGATGCAAGACAACCGGAGGGTTAGGCGTAAAGCCTCCATCACCGGATGTTGCCCAGCTCACACCGGCATTGTTGGATGCAGTGGCCCAGGTGTTTGCAAGGGTCATGTTCCGGCAAATCGTAGTGTCGAGGCCCGGGTTAGAGATTGGCATCGGGTTAACGGTAATGCTGATGACATTGCTGGTGGCAAAGCAGCTGACGTTATTCAAGGTACTTGTTACGATCCTTCTGTACCATTTTGAGGCTGATAGGGCAGGTGGTGCATAGGTGTCACTGGTAGCTCCGGGGATGTCATTCCAAGGGCCTCCTGCTGCATTCGCACTCTGCCATTGGTAGGTAAGTGCACCTGCTCCGATGGCAGCAACACTGACTGTGAATGGTGCCGGTGTACTGCCATTACAGATGGTTTGGTTGGTGTCGACAGTGCCGGCAGTGACGCTGTTGATGGTAATCTTGATCACGTTGCTGGTGTCTGTACAAACCTTTCCACTGAGGGTACTGATCAGGATACGCTGGTACCAGGTGTCGGCAGTGAGGTTAGGAGCACCATAGCCAGCAGCAGTGGCGCCGGCAATGTTGGATTGCCCTGTGGCACTGGCTCCGTTTTGCCATTGGTAGGTAAGTGTTCCTGCTCCGGAAGCGCCTGTGGCCGTAAAGGCTGCAGGTTGAGTTCCGCTACAGATGGTTTGGTCGGCTGCAATGGTTCCTGCGGCGACGATGTTGATAGTAATCTTGAGTACGTTACTGGTTGCAGAACAGGGAACCCCATTGAGTGTACTGATGACATTTCTTCTGTACCAGGTGTCGACTGTCAAGGCTGGCGCATCATAAGTGGCGCTGGTGGCAAGCGCGATGTTGCTCCATGGACCAGTCGCTGCTGTAGCACTCTGCCACTGATAGACAAGTGATGTCCCGGTGGCTGCTGTAGGAACGGTAAATGCAATAGGATTCTCACCACTGCAAATGGTAAGATCAGCAGCAATAGTTCCTGGAGTTACCATGTTAATTGTAATCGCAATGATGTTGGTGTAAGCAAAGCAAGGTGTCAGGTTGAGTGTACTGATGACCTTTCTTCTGTACCAGGTGTTGGCGAAAAGAGCCGGGGGTTGATAGGTAGCAGCTGTTGCGCCACCAATCGGGTTCCATGGACCACCTACACCTGTGGTGCTGATTTCCCATTGATAGGAAAGCCCACCTGAACCTGTTCCAACAGGAACTGAATCCTGTAACAGATTAGGAATACTGCCACTGCAGATGGTCTGGTTGGATTTTACGAGACCTGCAGTAACATTGTTAATAGAAATGGAAAGGACAGTAGTGATGGCAGTACAGGTGTCAGCATTCAGGATGCTTTTCACGATTCTGCGGTACCAGGTATCTGCTGATATGGCAGGAGCGGCATAAGCAGCTGCAGTTGCACCAGGGATGTCGGTCCATGGCCCGGTGGCACTTGTCCCGCTTTGCCATTGGTAGATGAGGGCAGTACCTGTAGCAGCCAGTGTTACTGTGAAGGGAGCTGGAGTGGAACCATTACAAATGGTTTGGCTTGCTGCTACAGTTCCCGGTGTTACGTTGTTGATCGTAATCTTCACAGAATTGGTAGTTGCATTACATCCCAAAGTGTTGAGTGTATTGGTCACAATAACACGGTACCAGGTCGTAACGGTAAGTGATGGTGGACAATAAGTTACGGCATTGGTGCCAGTGTTGTTCCAGGGGCCGCCGACTGCAATAGCCCACTGCCATTGGTAAGAAAGTGTGCCGCCAGTGGTGCCGGTTGCTGCCACGCTAAAGCTGAGACAGGCCGGAGTTGTGCCGCTGCAGATCGTTTGGTCGGCAATGATGGTGCCGGCTAACACTGAATTGACAGTAATCTTCAGCACATTGGTTGTGTCATAGCAGGTGAGTCCGCTTACCGTACTTTTTACCACCCGGCAATACCAGGTGTCAGCTGTAAGTGCCGGTGGACAATATGTAGCGTTTGTTGTTCCCGGGCCGGTGATGGGAGACCAGGGTCCAATGGCGCTGTTGCCAATGAGCCATTGGTAGGTAAGGGCTGTTCCTGTTGCTGCGGTACCCACTGCAAAACAGGCAGGGACAGTACCACTGCAAATGGTCTGATCGTCTGTAACGGTTCCGGCAGAGACATTGTTTACTGTGATCCTTCTATAATTGCTTACATCTGTGCAGGAGATTCCATTTAAGAGGCTGGTGACCACAACATGATACCAGGTAGTAACTGTTAGGGCTGGTGGCGCATAGGTCGTGGCCGTGGCGCCATTGATATCTGTCCATGGACCAGTATTCCCAACGATACTTTGCTGCCATTGATAGCTGAGGGTAGCACCAACGGGGCCACTGGCTGCAGCTGTTTGGGTGAAGGCATTCGGCACATCCCCACTACAAATGGTTTGGTTGGATCCAATGGTACTCGCTGTAGCATAATTAACGACGATGCAGACCACATTGGTTGTGTCAGTACATAGTACGCCAGTCATGTGACTGGTGACAATCTTCCTGTAACATTTGTTGGCGGTTAGTGAACCAGGGTTGTAGGTGGTTCCGGTGGCACCAGAGATTGTAGTCCAGGGTCCGGCACTGCTGTTGGCACTTTGCCAGACGTTGGTGAGTACATTCCCTGCGCCGCTTGCTGCAACGATTACTATAATACCAGGAGGAGTTGTACCGCTGCAGATGGTGGTGTCTCTTCCGATGGTCCCTGCGTCAACAGTATTGATTGTGATTTTCACAGAATTGCTGATGGCAGTACAGGTATCTCCATTCGTAATACTGTAAACCACACGTTGGTACCAGGTGTCTGCGATGAGTGCCGGGGCGGAATAGGTAGCAGTATTCGTAGCCGGGATGTTGGTCCATGGGCCTGCTGCACTTGTTCCGTTCTGCCATTGGTAAACAAGCGTGCCGTAGGCAGAGGCAGGTGTAGCAGCATTAAAGGTAGTAGGCGTAGAGTTGTAGCAAATGATCTGGCTGGAACCAATACTGCCCACTGTAATGCGGTTGACGGTAATGGTGAATGTGCAGGTGTTGTTACAATTGTTCGCGTTGGTATAGCTATAAGTAATGGTATGAGGGCCTTCACCGGCAGTGACAGGGTTAAAGTTACCTGCACTGACACCTGTACCAGAATAAGTACCATTCAATGGTGTGGCACCTGTAAGGGCAAAGCTAGGCTCTGTGATACAAACGATTTGATTTGCTGCTGGAGTCATCACAGGAAGTGGATTCACCGTTACAGTAAATACTTCGCCGGGTCCTGTGCAGGTGTTGGCTACAGGAGTAACTGTAATGGTCCCAATTAGTGGAGTCAGGCCCAGGTTGGTGGCTGTAAAGGCAGGAATTCCGGTGACATTCCCTGCAGAAGCAGCTGCAAGTCCAATCAGTGGTTCTGTATTTGTCCAGCTATAAGTCGTACCAGGGTTAACACTACTTGTGAATGTAATGGCACTGACGGTACCTCCCACACAGACTGATTTGTCGGCGATCGCACCCACAACAGGTTGGGGATAAACAGTGATGTAAAAGTCTTGCTTCAGACCGGGACAGAAATTGGCTGTCGGGGTGACAGAGATAATGGCGGTTTGTATGGTAGTCCCTGAATTTGAGGCAGTGAAGATGGGGATATTGCCACTCCCGGAGGCTGCAAGACCAATACTGGTGTTGTTGTTGGTCCATGTATAAGTTGTTCCGGCAAGGTTACTGGTAAAAGGGATGGCCAGTGTTTGAGAACCATGGCAATACTGGAAGGCTGTATTGTTGTTCATGACTTTGGGCGTACGGTAAATCACAACGCTTGTTGTGGCGGTATCACCACAACCGTTTCCGTCTTTTAAAATGACCTGGTAAACACCTTCAGCAAGGGTGTCTGCATTTGTTATCGATGGATTTTGCAGGGCAGAGTTAAAAGCAAGCGGACCTGACCAGGCGTAACTTGCCATCCCACTAGGTGTGGAATTCAGTGTAAGCAGAGAATCATCGCAAATGGGGGAGTTGCTGGAGGCTGTTGCGGTTGGCCGCGTATAAACAAATACGATGACAGAATCTATGGCTGAGTTAAAGCCGTCATTTACTGTGATGTAGTACTTTGTTGGGGCCATAGGGTGTACCCAGATGTTGTTGGTGGTAGGGTAGGGTCCTCCTGCAGGCAATGAGTTCCACTGGTAGGTGTAATTCCCTGCCCCGCCACTGGTTGTCAGGGTAAGGTGACTGCTGTCGGCAGGACAAATTGCCCCGGGAGTAGCATGGGCTTGTACGTCCAGTGGCCCGTTGGAGAAGGTAATGGTGACACTGTCCGGGATGCTGGTACAGTTGTTTGCATCTGTTACTACCAGAGTAAAGGTAGGCGGTGGATTGTAAAGGTTTACTGTAGTAGGTGTTAAGGTTCCTGTTGTAGCCAAAAGGTTGATCGGGGTCCAGGTGTAAGTACAACCACTGCAATTTGACCATCCTTGTAAACTTGTGGATGTGCCATAGGGGATGGTGTCATCAGGTCCGGCATTGGCAAGAGGTGATGCCCAAACTGTCAGGCTGAAGGAATTTGTTACAGAAGTACAAGGGCCAGCACCATCAGGATCAGCACTGGTAAGTGTTAGTACTACTGGGCCGGAATATGCTGCAGGTGGACAATATGTAGCATTCAAGGCATTGGCATTGGGTGTAAACTGTCCGCCGGTGCCACCATCCGACCATGTTCCGGTGGATGCGCCTCCGGTAACTGAGCCATTCAGGATGGTGCAAGTTCCCTGGCAAATTGGTAATGCAGTGCCGGCATTCACGATGGCAGCCTGATTTACTGTTACAAGCATGTTGTCAGTCGCAGCAACACAGGGTCCGCCGAGGCCATCAGGGTCATTGCTGGTAAGCGTCAATGTGATAGGTCCGTAGTAGTTAGCAGGAGGAGTGAAACTGGCATTGATGGTGGTGGCATTGGGTAAGAAAGTGCCTCCCTGTGATGAAGTCCAGGTTCCTGAGGTAGCACTGCCACCTACATTCCCTGCTAATAATATGGTATTGCCCTGGCAGGAAGTCAGGTCGCCGCCAGCATTGGCAGTGGCAATTGCGTTGACGGTAATGGTCACTGTAAAACTGTTGCCTACGCAGCCATGAAGAACACCGGTCGGCGTAACGGTATAAACAACCTGCTGATTGGTGGTTGAAATGTTGATCAGATTGTCTGTAATCATGTCACCTCCCTGAGAAAAGGTACTTTCCCCGGTAACCATCAGATTGTCGGCTGCTACCCAGCTAAAGCTGCTGTTCAGGCCATTGGTAATCAGTGGTGGTAAACTGTAACTTAAGGAAGTTCCTGAACAGACGGTTAATGCACCTGCACTACCCAGTGGTTCTGGTTTAACATCTAAAGTAACAGGGAATGGATTTCCGATACAACCTGCTGCGCTAACCGGAGCTACCATGGAGATAACCTGTACGATACCGCTTGTAAGGTTTGTCCATGCATCATCTGCAATTACTGCATTGTCATAACCAGTTCCTGTTCCCGGAGAACCATTTGAAGAAGTTAGTCCGTTGGGGTTGATGGAGTTAAAGTTATAAGTTGCGGCAGCTACGCTTGAACTAGGATTCAGGATTAATAAGCTGGGCTGATCTGAGCAGATTGTGGTCGTTTGAGCAGCCACAACAGGTTCAGGATTAATGATAAGGGTGACAGTAAAAGGCTCCCCTATGCATCCAATTGCAGACACAGGTCTGATGGTATAGATTACGCTATCAGGAAGGAAACCGGTATTGGTCCAGGCATCGTCTGTAATAATAAGGTCGTTGCCGGTTCCAATGCCAGGACTTCCAGCTGAAGCAACAAGGCTATTGCTGACAATGGAGATGATATTGTAAGTTGTGGCTGCAACTGTGGTGCTTGGTAACAAAGTATCACCACAGGCTACATCTGAACACAGGGTGTCGCGTAGGCTGGCTACAGTGGGTTCCGGATCTATGTTCAGGGTGACAGTAAATGAATTTCCCACACAGAGTGCTGCACTTACCGGAACGACTGTATAAATGACAGGTACTGTTGTACTTCCATTGTTAGTCCAGGTGTCGTCACCGATCACGGCATTGGTAAAGTTGGTTCCCAGGACAGGGTTGCCGCCGGTGGAGACAAGGCTGGCACTGTCGATGGCAATGATGTTATAAGAAGTGGCAGCAACAGAAGTGCTGGCTCCAAGGATCAACCCACTTGCAATCTCAGAACAGGCTCCCTGATTTTGTGAAGCAACAACAGGTTCAGGGTTAATTGTCATGGTAACTGTAAATGGATCCCCTTTGCAGCCTAATGCACTGACAGGAACTACAGTACAGACAACATCGACCGGAAGGCTGGTGGTATTGGTCCAGGCATCATCTCCGATAACGGCATTGTCATAACCAGTCCCAGTTCCAGGTGATCCGGCAGAGGCTGTAAGGCCATTTCCTGCATAGGAAATAAAATCATAGGTAACAGCAGGAACACTGGTACTTGCACCCAAAATGATGTTAAAAGGCTCGTCAGAACAAACAGTTTTCGCCTGGTTGGCAACTACAGGTTCCGGGTTGATAATAAAGGTGACAGTAAAGGGTTCTCCCTCGCAGCCAATGCCACTCAGCGGCACCAAAGTATAGATAACAGAATCTTCCTGTATAGCGGTATTTGTCCATGCATCATCCGCAACAATGGTGTCTGCGAAGTTATTGCCCAGCATAGGATGCCCGGCAGATGAGACAAGTCCGTTGCTGTCGATGGCTATAATGTTGTAATGCATCGCAGCAACACTGCTGCTTGGGGCAAGGATCAGGAATGAAGAATCATCTGAACAGATCGTTATTTTTTGATTGGCAACAACGGGTTCAGGATCAACGCTAAGAGTTACTGTGAAAAGATTGCCCTGGCAACCTGCCGCACTGACCGGGATCACAGCATAGCTTACATTCACTGTGCCATTGCTGTTGTTGGTCCATGCATCATTGGCAATTTCATTGTTGCTAAACGCCGTTCCTGTGACAGGAATTCCTGCAGCAGATGCGAGTCCGTTTGGATTGATGGCAGTGATGTCATACGTAGTAGCGGCCACACTGCTGCCTGCACCAAAGATAAAACCACTGGCAACATCAGAGCAGATGGCTGGAAAGGCGTTTGCGACAACAGGTTCTGGGTTGATGGTGAGTGTCACTGTAAATGCATTGCCCTGGCAACCTGCTGCACTTACAGGAACTACTGTGTAGATTACGTTGACAGGAAGTGTGCCTGTATTTGTCCATGCATCATCACCGATGACATTGCTGCTTAATCCATTGCCTATGGCAGGATTTCCAGCTGAAGCAATTAAGGTATTGCTGTTGATGTTGGTGATGTTGAAATCCTGTACTGCAACAGTACTGCTATTTCCAAAACTCAGTCCTGATGCAACATCTGAGCAGATTGTTCCTGCCTGGGCAGCCACAATTGGCTCAGGATTAATGGTTAATGTAATGGTGTAAGGATTTCCCTGGCATGAGATGCCACTCAGTGGTACAACAGTATAGACTACATCAACCGGAGACAAGGTAGTGTTGGTCCAGGCATCATCTGCAATTGCATTGATGGTAAAATTGGTTCCAGTGAGAGGGTTGCCTGCAGAGGCGACCAGACCATTCGGATTGATGCTGGTAATGTTAAAAGAATTTGCATTGATGGAGCTGCTCACACCAAGGCTCACACCTGAGGCAACATCTGAGCACTGAAATGGGGTTTGCGCTGCCACAACAGGTTCTGCTTCCACCATCAGGCTTACCTGGAAGGGGTTGCCGAGGCATCCGTCTATACTTACCGG
>Ga0247840_10008555_pt1 | contig 13658 bp, 13 predicted proteins | sample LaCruzMarch2015__FD_192404 | JGI IMG/M metagenome (GOLD analysis project Ga0247840, IMG submission 192404) | Freshwater microbial communities from meromictic Lake La Cruz, Castile-La Mancha, Spain - LaCruzMarch2015_17m | ecosystem: Environmental > Aquatic > Freshwater > Lake | place: Spain...
AAGTGGCACATAAACACACAATAAAAAAACCGCCCGCCTTTAAACATATACTCAGCGGTGTCAATATCGTACTCTGCTTGCTTAAACCACTCAATTGTTTTATGCTTCATTTACAAGTAGATGTTATATTTTGGAGCAAAAAATGTCAAGCAAAAGCAGGTATTTGGGTTTTTGGTATGCTTACTTCTGAAAAAGTTTTTTTAAAACAGCGAGGGCGGTTTTCTTGTCTTTGGCTTTGGTGTTGCGCAAAAGGAATGTAATTTTTGTTGAAAATAGGTCTTTATCTGCTTTGGCAACAATCTTAGCCTTAGTAGCATTCTCTTCAAATAACTCCGACATTTTTATATCCAGTTGCTCACATATAAGAGATAATGTTTCAATAGAGGGGATAGATTTAGCCAACTCAATCTGGCAAAGATAACTCCAATCCCTGCCACATCTAAATGCTAATTCCTCAAGCGTTAGGTCCATTTCCGTCCGTCGTTTTCTTATAACCCTGCCAATATTTCTGTAAATCTCTGTAAGTGATTTTGGTTTATTCATTATGCCTTCCAATTAAGAGATTGACTATAGTCACAACTATGCTGAATATATCAATAAAAACAGTTTTTAAGTATGTGTATTGAACACAAAACATACATTGACTATAACACCAATATTGTGATATAAGAGACGAGCGTGATGACAAAAGCTTAATTAGGGATGTGTTGTTGTCCGAAGAGTGGAATGTATAAGAGGATTGGCAGTCACTGTAGTTCAGAATATTAAGCTATGAAAATAAGTGAAGGAATAAAAATTTAGCAGCAAAAAAAATAAAACGGAGGATAAAATGCTAGTAGAAACTGTTGAAAAGAAGTCCACTAAAGGGTTAAAACCGGTAGAAATTGCAAATAAGGCCATAGAAAAAATGAACAGGAAATTGATAGATGAGGTGTTTCTTATTATTCAAAATGACAGGGAACTAATAAGTAATTATTTATATGCTGTTGAAGGTAGTAAGCTTGGTGAGGTAAACAGTGAAATAGCGAGGCAAATTGGAAGAGCATATGGATTAAAAGGTATAAAAAATAAACGAAACAATAATCCAAATTGCACTCTAATTAAGAGTCATGCTATTTTAATGTTTAATAAAGATAGAAAATAAATTTATTGTAGTATTGTTAAATAAATATAAAGCTGGAATGAAAATGTCAAAAATAAAATTATTGTTTTCGTTGCTGCTGTCCTTATTTCTTTTTTCAATAATTTCTTTTGCCGATGAAGTTGTAGTAAAAGAATGGACAAAGCAATTTGGAACAAGTAGTTATGATTTTGGAAGTGGTGTAGCCATTGACAGCGCTGGCAATGCTTATGTAACTGGTTATACAGATGGTTCTCTTGATGGAAACCTCAGTGCTGGGAATAGTGATATATTTTTAACCAAGTATAACTCAATTGGAGAAAAGCTGTGGACAAAACAGTGGGGAACATCGAGTAATGATTATGGGAACGGTGTAGCCATAGATAGTGCTGGGAATGTTTATGTAACTGGCAAAACTTATGGTTCTCTTGATGGGAATACAAATCTTGGAGGTTATGACATATTTTTAACCAAGTACAATTCAAGTGGTGATAAACAGTGGACAAAACAGTGGGGAACAAATAGTGGTGATGAGGGTAAAAGTGTTGCTATAGATAAAGACGGTAATGTTTTTATTACAGGTGACATGACCTGCTCAATTGCCGGGGAACCCCCTACTGCAAATATGTTTTTAACCGAGTATAACTCCAGTGGTGTAAAAAAATGGACTCGGCTGCCTAATGGGGAAGGCAGTTGTGGCAACGGTGTAGCAATAGATAGCATAGGTGATGCTTATGTGACGGGACTCACATGGAGCTCTGGTTTTGGAGGTGAAGATATTTTTTTAACAAAGTTCAACGTTGTTAACATCTCAAACGGATGGACCAATCAGTGGGGCACAGAGGGTTGGGATATTGGAAGCGGGGTAGTCATAGATAGCACAGGTAACGCTTATGTGACTGGTCGCACACAAGGCTCACTTGATGGAAATTCCTCAGTTGGAGGTCAGGATATATTTTTAACTAAGTTCAACTCAAACGGTGTGAAACAATGGACCAATCAGTGGGGCACAACTAATGATGATTTTGCTATGAGTGCAGCAATAGATAGAGGCGGGAATATTTATATGACAGGACAAGAATATGGTGCAATCTTTTTAACCAAGTATAACTCAAGCGGAGTAAAACAATGGACTAATCGGTGGGGAGCAAACAGAGTTGATTATGGCAACGTTGATTGTGGCAACGGTATTGCCACAGATAAAAACGGGAATGTTTATGTAACTGGCATGACTAATGGTTCTCTTGACGGGAATACAAATGCTGGAAGTTATGACATGTTTTTAACCAAATTTTTCTCAAATACTTTGCCAACTTTAACTTATTCAGGTGAAACAAATTACACAAACGCAGGTGTTTATCCAACACTTGCAACGACAACAATGACGGTAATATATTGCATAAAATATATCGACATTGACGGTGATACACCAAAAACTGACTACCCAAAACTGCACATACTAAAAGATAGTGTTGAAATAACCAGTAGCCCAATTGTAATGGCTTATACAACAGGTATAAGTGGTGCTGGAGCTATTTACCAAACAAGCATAACACTACAAAGTACAGGCACATACAGCTACTACTTTGAAGCATATGACATATTTGATGCAACAGCCACAGGAACACCAACAAGCCAAGCAATTGGACCGGTAATAACATCAAGCTACACACAAACACAAAGCACTGGGACAGATGACTCGGGTGGAAACAACGGGAATGGAAATAATAACAATGGCAACACCCAAATACAAATAACTGGCGCAAACGGTGGCAGTGCAACAATAAACCCACAAAGTGGTCAAATAATTGTAGAAGTGTCAGCCAATGCTTTTGGTGGTACTCTAATACTAAGTGTAAGCACAACTGCTGTGCCTTCAAGCACGCCTAATGGCGGCATAGAACTTACAAACATCGCTATAGAAATAAACGCAGGTGGCCAGCAACCCGGAAAACCAATAACGATAACAATATACTATTCTCCATCAAGTTTACCATCGGGTTTTGATGAAAACAAAATAGTAATAGCCCGCTACGATGTTATAAACAACCGCTACATACCATTACCATCAATTGTAGATATAGCCCTGCACAAAGTGGTGGCAACAACAGACCATCTATCAACATTTGTGCTTGTACAGCTAACGCCTGCAGGGCAGTTAAACGAAACCTTTGCCTATCCAATACCATTTAATCCTAAAAAACAAACCACTGGCTTAACATTTGATAATCTAACACAAGATGCTGAAATAAAGATATACACCATCACAGGTGCATTTGTTAAAGAAGTTACATATACAAGTCAAAACGGCAAAGCGGTTTGGGATGGGAAGGACTCAAGTGGTGAATTTGTAGCAAGCGATGTTTACATTGCGGTAATAAAAAATGATAGTGAAAAGAAAATAATAAAAATAGTAGTTGAAAAGTAGGTATGGATTTGACAATGAAAAACCAGACAATAAAATTAATTAAAATAACAACGATATGCGCAATGTATGTATTAAGCATAAACACAGTATTTGCAGCTGCCAAAACCTCATCAGCACAGTTTCTATTGCTTGGTGCTGGAGCAAGAAACGCGTCAATGGGGCAAACAGGTGTTGTGGGAAATCAAAGCTCGTCAGATATGTATTGGAACCCTGCAACGCTAAGTCAAGTACAAACAAAACAAGGTACCCTAATGCATGCCAGCTGGCTTGCAGATACAAGTTATGAATGGGCGTCATACGCACAACCATTAAAGGGTGGCAACATTGGTGCGGCGGTACAATATTTAAACTATGGCACTATAAAGGGTTATGATACCACCGGTCTTGCAACAAATGATTTAACCCCAAACGCAATGGCAGTATCAGTAGGATATGCAAAAAACATAAATACAAAACTTGCAGTAGGTGCAAGTGCAAAGTACATAAGCACAAAGTTAAATAACACAGCAACAGCAATGGCAATAGATGCAGGTGCGGTTTATAAAATATTACCAAACAAAGCAAAACTTGGACTTAGCATAGCCAATTTAGGTACAAAATTAAAATATTTAGAGGACGAAGAAAACTTGCCGCAAAACATAAAATTTGGCGGAAGTTATAACATCATAAAGAATTTAAATGCTACAGCAGATATAAATATGCCAACTTATGCAGATGCGTATTTTGGAGTAGGTGCTGAGTATATTCTTGCTGCAGTAAAAAACACAGAGCTTGTATTTAGAGCGGGGTATAACAGCCAAAACACAAACACCAAAGGCACAACAAATATAAGTGCTGGATTTGGTGTTTCTTATAAAAACTACAGTTTTGATTACGCTTTCTTGCCATATGGTGATATAGGAAATGCAAACCTCGTTTCACTTTCTGTGAAGTTTTAATTGTTGAGAAATATAGTAACAGTTTGGGAATAGTTAGATGAAGTTGTAGATGGTTTGTTAATTATTGTTCAGTAAGTTTGATAGATTAAAAGACACCTGACCTAATCGTTAAGTGTTTTTTTTTATTGCTTCTGAGATTGTTTTAATAATTATTTTAATTTCTCTTGGTGTTATTGAGAGTGGGGGCATTAGTACAAGTACATTTCCAAGAGGACGGATTAGAAGCCCTTTTGTTCGGCAATTGCTGCAAATTCGTGCGCCAATTTGAAGCTTTGGCGCGAAATCCTCAAGAGTGTTTTTATCCTTTACAATTTCTATTCCTACCATTAGACCAAGCTGACGCACTTGAGCAACATTCGGCAAGTTTTTTAATTTTTCAAGTTCAATCGATAGTTTGGCTATTTTTGGTTTTAAATTTCTAATAGTGTTTTCATTTTTAAATATTTGTAAGTTTGCAATTGCGACAGCACAGGCAAGCGGGTTTGCTGTATAAGTGTGCCCATGGAAAAATGTTTTAAACTCCTCAAATTTCCCAAGAAATGCGTTGTATATTTTCTGTGAAGTTATTGTTGCGGCAAGCGGCAAATAACCGCCAGTTATACCCTTTGCCACGCACATAATATCTGGTTTTATAGCTTCGTGCTCGCAGGCAAACATTTTACCTGTTCTGCCAAATCCGGTTGCAACCTCGTCGCAAATAAGCAAAACCCCATACTTCTTACATAATGCCTGAAAACTTTTAAGGTATCCATTTGGCATTAAAAGCATTCCTGCAGCACCCTGTACCATTGGCTCAACTATTGCCGCCGCAATGCCTGAAGAATTCTTTTTAAGTATCGTTTCAACTTCTTGCAAACACTCACCTTTGCATCCCATACCTTCGCAATGTGCATTGAAAGTTATTTTGCTGGGATTATTATCAATTACATTTTTTCTTTTTTTGCACTTCAAGCAATGGGGGGAGTGCGCAAAATGAGTTTTAAACAGCAATTTTTTAAACTTTGAGTGAAATAGATCCATTCCGCCAACTGACACAGAGCCGATGGTGTCGCCGTGGTAGGCGTTGCGTAATGACAGAAATGATGTTTTATTTGTTTTATTGTTTTGTTGCCAGTATTGGTATGCCATCTTTAATGCGATTTCTACGGCGGTGGAGCCATTGTCTGAATAAAAAACTTTTGATAGTCCCTTTGGAACAATTGCGATAAGTTCTTTGGCAAGTATTGCGGCAGGGCCGTGTGTAAGCCCTAAAAATGTTGTGTGTGCAACTTTTGAAAGTTGTTTTATTATTGCACTGTCAATTTCTTTTCTTTGATGTCCATGTACATTTACCCATAGCGATGAAACGCCGTCAAAGTACTTTTTACCGTTTGAATCATAAAGATAGTTGCCCTTAGCTTTTTCTATGGAAAGTACTTCTGATGGCTCATTTTTTACCCACTCACTCATTTGGGTAAATGGGTGCCAAATATATTTTTTATCCAAATCAACGATTTTCATCTAATAACCCCAGTTTTTTTAGTGATTTTGTATCAAACTTACCATTCATTTTTAAAAGAATTACCGGCAGTTTTGTGATGTCTGCCAAAACCTTTGGGTTTGTTTTTTCGGCAAGTGTTTTGCCACTCCATCCAGAAAGAACTATCCCTGCAACAGGAATTTTTTTATTTTTAAGCTTATCAAGTGTAAGCAGTGTATGGTTTATTGTGCCAAGTTTTGGGCTTGCAACAACAATAGCACCAAGCCCCATAGATTTAATAAGGTCTGCAACAAAGTAATTTTTGGTAATTGGTACCATTACACCGCCGACACCTTCAACAAGCATAAAATCATATTTATTTTTTAGTTTATTAAAACTTTTAAAAATATTGGCAGTATTGACTTTTTTACTGGTTATGTTTGTACAGGCAAGGGGTGCAAGCGGTTGTTTGAAAAATACTGGGTTTATTGTTGAAATATTTTCTTTAATTTTTGATGATTTTGTTAAGTTTATAGCATCTTTTCTGTTTCCTGACGCAATGGGTTTCATAACCCCAACGCTAATGCCTGCTTTTAGCAGTGCCTCTGCTATTTTGCAGACAACATATGTTTTACCAACATTGGTACCCGTTCCTGTAATGAATATACCTTTTATTTTTTTCATTATGCTGCCTTTGCGTTTTTAAGGGCTTGGAGTAAGCTATCAATATCTTCATTGGTGTGTGATGTGTTGAGTGAAATCCTTATGCGTGCCGTGCCATCTGGCACCGTTGGCGGCCTTATTGCAGGTGCAAATATGCCGCTTTCGTAAAGTTTTTTTGAAAAATCCAAAGCATTCACTGAATCGCCAATCAATACGGGTATTATTTGGCTTTCTGATTTAAACGTGTCAAAGCCCATTTGGTTTAATTGGTTTCTTAGGTATTGCGCATTTGCAAGCAGCTCTTTTCTTTGCTTTTTTGCATCAACTGTCAAATCTATTGCTTTTATAGCGGCACCGGCACAGGCGGGGGCAAGCGAGGTTGAGTAAATAAAAGCACGGCTGCGATTTATAATAAATTCAATTAATTCTTTACTGCCACAAACAAAACCGCCTTGCGATCCAAGTGCCTTTGAAAGTGTTCCAAGGTACAATGCATTTTCTTCTTTTATGTTTAGTGCTTCGCAAAGCCCTGCGCCACTCTCACCAAAAACACCAATTGCATGGGCTTCATCTACGATAACCGTAGCATTGTAAGTTTTTGCCAATTTGAAAATTTCTTTTAACGGTGCCAAATCGCCATCCATAGAAAATACAGTGTCGGTAACAATGAACTTTGCTTTGTATGTCGCAGAGCGTTTTAAAATCTTTTCTAATGCGTTAATGTTTTTATGTTCGTATGCGAAAATTCTGCTTTTAGAAAGTTTTGCACCTTCCCATAATGATGCATGGTTGTATTCATCCATTATTATGCAATCGCCAATGCCAGCAATCGCACTCAATGTTCCGCAATTTGCCTGAAACCCACTTGGGAAAACCAAAGCTGCTTCTGTCCCTTTAAAAGAGGCAAGTTTTTCTTCAAGTTCTTTGTGTAAAGAATAGTTGCCGCAAACAAGCCGTGATGCGCAAGAGCCAGAGCCGTATTTTTTTGCAGCCAAACAGGCGGATGCAATTACCAAAGGGTTTTTTGAGAAGGAAAGGTAGTCATTTGAAGAAAAATTTATAAACGATTTTCCGTTAATTTCGGCGCGAGAGTTGTGTAAAGGCAGTAGTTGAACAAGGGTTCTTAAAAGCCCTTGTTTTTTTATTTTTTCTAACTCCAAAAGTATTTTTTTATGCATATTTTTTTAACGCAAGTATTGCGGTTGCTCCTCCAAAACCAAAAGAAAATGAAAGTGTTGAGTCTATATTTAAATTTTGGGCAATGTTTGGTACAAAGTTTATATTGGGTAATAAATCATCAGGTGTTTCGTAGTTTAGTGTTGGCGGAGCAATGCTGTCGCGCATTGCAAGCAGGCAAAAAGCGGCTTCTATTGCGCCGCTAGAGCCAAGTGTGTGCCCTGTGGCTGCCTTTGTTGAAGAAACACACAGTGACTGCGTTTTTGAGCCAAATGCCTCTTGTATTGCCCAGCACTCCGCAAAGTCATTTTCTTTAGTTGCTGTGCCATGTGCATTTATGTAGGTTGGTATTTGAAAACTGCAGTTTGCGAGTGTTTTCTTTATCGCCTCTGTGGTTGTTTTTATGTTTGTGGCTCCAACAGCTTTTGTGGCACTATTAGAGATATTCCATCCGGCAATTTCACCATAAATTTTCGCGCCGCGAAGCAAGGCGCTTTTTTTACTTTCAACTATTACCGCCCCGGCTCCTTCACCTAAGGCAAAGCCGTCGCGGTTTTTATCAAATGGCCTTGGCAGGTTTTTAGTAGCCACACCCATATTATTAAAAGCGGCAATGTACAAAGCATTTAACGGTGATTCGGCTGCGCCTGCAAGAACAATATCGCACTCGCCATTTTGCACAAGTTGCACCGCTTTAATTATGGAAAGCGTACCAGTTGCGCAAGCGGCAGAAAAGTTAAGCAATGTCCCTTTTATGTCAAAAATATGAGCAATTTGCACACCTAAAGAATCTTGGTTTATAAAACTATTAAAATTTAGTTTTTGGTTGTCTGCAATATATGGTTTGCTTGACGAAAAAACACAGCCGGTATTTGCATTTTTAAGCAACTCTGCACTTAAAGCCGCGTCATTAATTGCCTCAGCGCATGCAAAAAATGCAATGCTTAGCGCTCTTACATCATTTGGAACCGAGAGCTCGCTTATTTTAGCAATGGGATTGACACCGTTTTTTACCGCGCTTTTTGATTGAACAAGTGCCTGCCAGCTTTTTTCTCTGCCAAGCCCTAAAGCTGTTGCAAGCCCGATGCCTGTAATTACTGGGGTGTTTTCCATATTAAATAATTCGTGAATCCCAATTAAAAATTTGACCTGAAACTGTTTTTGACTCGGAAAGCAAAAAAATAAATTTTGAAAGCTCATCAATTGCCGTTGTTTTTTTTAACACACTGTTTTCTTTTGCATCTTGCGCGTATTTTTCAGTTGCGCCTTTGCCAAGCCCATTATGGTGAAAGCCAGGGAGAACCGCATTAACAGTTATATTGTTTTTACCAAGTTCTCGGGCGGCGGTTTTTGTTAAGGCAATAAGCCCAGCTTTGGCAGCCGCATAGTTTGCGCAACCCTCCGCGCCATTTAATGCGATTATTGAGGATATATTTATTATTGAACCGCTACTTTGTTTAACCATTTCACTGGCGCAGTATTTAAGAACCCAAAAGCATCCACTAAGGTTGGTGTTTATAACAGTGTCCCATTCTTGTTCACTCATTGAATGTATTAGTTTGTTTGCAGAGGTTGCGGCATTGTTGATAAGCACATCAATTTTCCCAAAAGATTTTAAAGTTTCTTCAACAAGATTTTTTGCATCGTCGTGTTTTGAAAGGTCCGCTTTTATTGCCATGCATTGTGCGCCAATGTCTTGTAATGAGGTTGCAATGCTTTGTACAGCGGGGAAGTTGTTATGATACGAGATGGCTATGTTATAATTATTTTTTGCAAAGAGTTCGGCAAGATGGGAACCTATATAACCCGACCCGCCTGTAATTAGAACTGTTTTTTTACCAGACATTAATTTTTCAACCCAAGGTCTTTAATCATTTTTATATCTTGCTTAACACTTCTTCCTGCAGTTGTTAGATATCCGCCGCTCATTGTTCCATTTGCGCCGGCATAAAATATCCACGATTGCAGGTCTTGCAAGTTTGCTTCTCTGCCGCCGCACAAACTTATGTTTTTGTCGGGCATAATAAACCTAAAAATTGCAATGGTTCTAAGCGAATCTTGAGGGGAGATTTTTTTGTTTTTTTCTAGAGGAGTGCTCGCTACTGGGTTTAAAATGTTTATTGGAATAGAGTCAACATTTAGCTCTTTCAGTTCCATGGCAAGTTCAACTCTTTGGTTTGGTTTTTCACCAATTCCTATTATTCCGCCACTGCATACTTTAAACCCAAGCGATTTTGCGTATTTAATTGTGTTAACGCGTTCTGTGTAAGTGTGTGTTGTACAGATTTTTTTAAAATAACTTTTTGCCGTCTCTAAATTGTGGTGAATTGTTGTTACACCGCAGTTTTTAAGTTTTCTTAAAGCATTTTTTTCCATAACACCAAGTGAACAGCTTAAGTCAATTTTTCTTAGGCCGATTTTTTGAATTGACTTGCAGATTTCTTCTACTTCATTTTCCGTCGGGCCCTTCCCGCTTGTTACAATGCCAAAACACTTCGTGCCATTTTTTTGCGATGTGGAAAATGCGGCTTTTAGTTCGCTTGCACTGACAAGGGGGTAAGTTTCGCATGAAGTTTTATAATGGGCCGATTGAGCGCAGAAACTGCAGTTTTCGCTGCACTTGCCGGATTTTGCATTTATAATACTGCATAATTTTATTTTATCACCCTTGAAATTTTGCCGAAGTTTATTCGCGTAATAAAGCAGGTCGTGAAAGTTTGAGTTTAAAAGCCCGATAGCTTCGGTTTTTGTGAGGGGTTTTAGTTTAAGTGCTTTTAGATAAATTTTCTTAATGTCAACCATTGCATTTCCTGTAAGGTTTACTATTTGCATAAAAAAACTCCCGCAGTTTATACGGGAGGTAAAAATTATTCTTCTATCCTGAGTTTTACTGTTTTTGCTTTTATAACTCCTAAGGAGTCAATTTTTTTCACTGCTTTTTCTATACTGCCTTCTTTTGTTTTGTGTGTAATTATAATTACGCTAACGCCTTTTTTACCTCTGGAACCAAGAGGTTCCTTCTGATAAACTTCGGCTATTGAAACGCCGCATTTGCCAAGCGCACCTGAAATACTAGATAACACGCCGGTTTTATCAACGCAAGTAAAGCGAAGGTAATAACTGCCTGCGTCATCGCCCTTAGGCAAAAGCTTAATTTTATTTTTTGAGTTATATGTGGCATAAGGTATTTTACCGGCTGTTTCATTGGCTACTTCTCGTGATAGAAAAATTATATCAGAAACCACGGCGCTTGCCGCCGCCATTTGCCCTGCGCCCTTACCGTAAAACATAACATCGCCAACCGCATCACCTTTAAAAAGTATAGCGTTGTACTCTTTTTCTACATTTGCAAATGGGTGCGATTTTGGCACAAGCCTCGGCTCAACCGATAGAGATGCCTTACCATTATGCATTTGTGCCGTGCCAAGTAATTTTATTACATAGCCAAACTCATTTTTTAAAAAAGAAACATCTTCCTGCGATATCTCTTCAATGCCTGTGGTTTTTATGTGTTCAAGTTTAATCCATGATGCCCACGCCAGCGAGGCAAGTACAGCAAGCTTATGCGCTGTATCAATGCCCTTTACATCAAAGCTTGGGTCGGCTTCAGCAAAGCCGGCTTTTTGTGCGTTTTTTAACGCTTGCACAAAGCTTAGGTTGTTTTTTGTCATCTCGGAAAGGATATAATTGGTTGTGCCGTTTAATATGCCAGAGATTTTATTTATTTTATTTGCGGCAAGCCCTTCGTTTAATGCCTGAATTACCGGAATTCCGCCGCCAACAGAAGCCTCAAAGTAAATAAGCTTTTTTTGAATGCGGGCATGTGTAAGCACCTCACCCCAGTACTTTGCAAGCACCGCCTTATTTGCGCTAACAACATTTTTGCCTTTTTTAAACGCTTCAAGAATTATGGTTCTTGCCGGTTCATATCCGCCAATGAGTTCAACTATTATGTCAATTTCAGGATTGTCAAGAATTTCCTTGTAATTTTTTGTTATAAAAACATCTTTTTTCTCTATCGGTTTTAAGTCGCAAATTGCAACAATTTCAATTTCCGCGCCAATTCTTTGCTCTATCTGTTTTGCATTTTCCGTAAGTATTTTATCTACGCCGGAACCAACGGTGCCATAACCGATAAGACCAATCTTTATTACTTTTGCCATAAAATTATTCCTTAATTTGCCGTGTTTTTTAGAAACTTTTTTATACGAAGAAGTGCGTCGTGAAAACGGTTGTCGTGGGTTACAAGCGCCATTCTAACATAGCCCTCACCGCACTTGCCAAAGCCAACACCGGGGGTTATGGCAACACCTGTTTCTTCTAAAAGTTTTTCGCAGAACTCAAGAGAGTTCATTTTTTTTACTGACGGCGGAAGTTTAAGCCAAAGGTACATGCTGGCTTTTGGTTTTTGTGCGGGCCAGCCAATTTTGTTTAAACCGTCAACCATTTTATCTCTTCTGCGTTTATAAATAGCGCATTGTTCTTTTACGCATTCTTGGCTGCCTTCAAGGGCTGCTGCGGCGGCAAGTTGAATGAAAGTTGGGGCACCATAATCTAAAAAAGATTTAAATTTTTCAAGAGGGTACATTAATTTTTGTAGTCCGCATACCCAGCCAATGCGCCAGCCGGCCATATTGAATGTTTTTGAGGTGGAGTGAAACTCAAGAGCCACATCTTTTCCGCCAGGAATTTGGAATATTGAAGGCGCAACATAGCCATCAAATGTAACTTCCGAGTAAGCGTTGTCGTAAATTAACAGTATGTTGTATTTTTTTGCGAAAGCAACTGCATCATAAAGAAAGCCGATGTCTTCAATAATTCCTGTGGTCGGGTTGTTTGGATAGTTTAAAAAAAGCAACTTTGCTTTTTTGGCTACCTTAGCAGGTACCTTTGATAAGTCTGGCAAAAATTTATTTTCAGCAAGCAATGGCAGAGAGTGTATTTTTCCACCGGCAAGTATAACACCGTTAAAATGTACAGGATAAGCAGGGTCGCACACAAGTGCGATGTCGCCTGGGTTTAAGTAAGTCATACACAAATGTGCAATACCTTCTTTTGAGCCAATCAATGCCGAAACTTCTGTTTCTGGGTCTATGTTAACACCAAAGCGCCGTTGCATCCAGCTAGACACCGCTTTTCTAAAACGAGGCATACCTTTTGCTTGCGGGTAGCGGTGTGTGTGAGGATGATTTTGTACCGAGTCGCACAAACGCTCAACTATATGGCTTGGTGTTGGCATATCGGGGTTGCCCATTACAAGGTCTATAACATCAAGGTTTTTTTTGTAAGCTTCCGTTTTAATGGCATTAATTCTGGCAAAAAGATATGGAGGGAGAGAGGCAAGTTTTTTTGATGGTTTAATTTTAATCATAGTTTTATTATTGAATTAGTTTGCGTAGAGTTGTTGTTGGTTTAAAAGAAACTTTATTGCCCGGGGGAACAGGAATTAACTGCCCTGTTTTTGGGTTTCTGCCCAGGCGCGCTTTACGGGGTTTTGACCTAAAAGACCCAAGACCGCTAAGTGATACAACCCCGTGGTTTTTAATAGTGTCTTGAATGGTTTTCACAAGTGCCTTTATGGCACGGTTTGCGTCACCAAGGGTAAGCCCTGTGGCCTCTGAAATGTGTTTTACTAAGTCAGGTTTCTTCATTTGTCCTCCTTAGCAGGTAATTGATGCTAAGCAAATGCAATAATATAAAAAGCTAAATTGCATTTAATTTATAATATATTTTCGTTATTCTGTCAAGCGAATATTAAATTGTGGAAAGTTAATTGAAAAAGGGCGATGCGTTATGCGCGCACCACCCTTTCGCAAATTTTTCATTTTAATACTTTATTACACAAGCCCTTGAGCCATCATCGCACGCGCGACT
>Ga0247840_10008556_pt1 | contig 13655 bp, 11 predicted proteins | sample LaCruzMarch2015__FD_192404 | JGI IMG/M metagenome (GOLD analysis project Ga0247840, IMG submission 192404) | Freshwater microbial communities from meromictic Lake La Cruz, Castile-La Mancha, Spain - LaCruzMarch2015_17m | ecosystem: Environmental > Aquatic > Freshwater > Lake | place: Spain...
TCGCCGCCCAGCAGGTGATCGCCGACCCCGCCGCCGGCCTGACCTGGAGCACCTTGTATGCCAATGCCGGCGGCCTGGAACCGGCGGTGATGCGGCTCGCCTTCGTCTTTCTGCTGGTCGGTTACGGAACCAAGGTCGGTCTGGTGCCCATGCACCAATGGCTGCCCGATGCGCACTCGGAAGGCCCGACCCCAATGTCGGCCGTACTCTCCGGGCTCTTGCTCAATGTCGCCCTGTACGCGGTGGTGCGGCTCAAGATGCTGGTCGACGGGTCGCTCGCGGAGACGGCCTCGCCGCAGTTGGCGGGCCATTTGCTGATGGGTTTCGGGCTGGTGTCATTCCTGGTCGCCGGGCTCTTTCTGCATCGGCAGCGCGACATCAAACGGATGTTCAGCTACTCATCGATCGAGCATATGGGGCTCATGACCTTTGCCTTTGGATTGGGCGGGCCGCTCGCGACCTTCGGCGCCTTGCTGCACATGCTGGTGCACTCGCTCACCAAGTCGGCGATCTTCATCACCGTCGGCCACGCCACACATATCGCCGGCACCCAGTCGATCGACCAGATCCGCGGCCTGATCCGCACCCAGCCCGCGGTGGGCTGGTCGCTGTTGATCGGGGTGGCGGCCATCGCCGGCTTCCCGCCCTTTGGCGTCTTCATGAGCGAGTTTCTGTTGCTGACGGCGACCATGAAATCAGCCCCCTGGTTCACATTGGCCCTGCTGTCCGGGCTCGCGGTCGCCTTTGCCGGACTGTTCCGGCACATCCATCCAATGGTCTACGGGGTCCCGCCCGAGGGTCAGCAGCCGGTGGAAGCCAACATGATCCCGGTCGCGGTGCACCTGAGTCTGGTGCTCTGGCTGGGGTTGGCGATCCCCGGATTCCTCGCCGGCTGGCTGGATCGGGCGACCTTGCTGATCACGGGCGCGCATCTGCTATGAGCCAATTATGAGTCCATCATGAATCGCTTCGACTGGCTGTCCGAATTCCTGGCGCGGCTGGAGGACGAGCACTTGCTCGCGCACTCCGGCAACGCCCGGCTGCTGGCCCCGGCCCACCGGTTGGTGCTGGATGCCGAGGATTGGGGCAACGTGGCCAAGGTCGCGGCCAGCCTGGGGATGCGGCACGCGGGGGTCTGGGCCGATTGCGGTGCCGACCATCAGCCGGCCGACAGTGAGGATGATGGTCAGCCGGTCGGCCGTCGGCACCAGAACGAGCCGGCCGGCAGCCGGCCACCCAGCAGCATCGCCGTGTACGCCTGTCTTGAGAAAGAGGGCGACTATGTGGTGCTGGAAGCGCGTGTCCCGCTGGAGCGACCCAAGCTGCCCTCCCAGACGCCGCGCTTCCCTGGACTCGACCGTCTGGAGCGGCACTGCCATGACCTGACCGGCGTGGTGTTCACCGGCCATCCGGACACGCGCCGCTGGACCCGCCATCAGGCCTGGCCAGCCGATGTGTTTCCGCTGCGCGCGGACTTCCCGGCGGCCGGGCACGTGACCTGCCAGATCCCGGCCGACGCGGACTATCCGTTCACGACCATCCACGGCAGCGGGGTCTACGAGATCCCGGTCGGCCCGGTGCATGCCGGCATCATCGAGCCCGGTCACTTCCGCTTCCACGCCATGGGCGAAGAGGTGCTGCGACTGGAAGAGCGGCTGGGCTATGTCCATAAGGGGATCGAAAAGATTGCCGTCGGCCGCGATCCGACGGGGCTCGCGCGCCTCGCCGGGCGGGTCTCCGGCGACTCCACGGTCGCCTACGCCTGGGCCGCCTGCCAGGCCATGGAGCGCGCCGCCGGCTGCGCGGTGCCACCGCGCGCCCTGTGGCTGCGGGCAATCATGGCCGAGCGCGAGCGCATCGCCAACCATTTGGGCGATCTCGGCGCCATCTGTAATGACGTCGCTTTCACCTTCGCCCTGATCCAATGCGGCCGCCTGCGCGAGCGCTGGCAGCGGCGCAGCCGCGAACTCTTCGGACATCGCCTGATGATGGACGCCGTCATCCCCGGCGGTGTCGCCGGCGATCTGACGCCCGCGGCGCCCCGCACCCTGGGTGATGATCAGGCCGCCCTGCGCAAGGCGGTCCTGCCGCTGTTCGACATCATCGACGATCACCCCTCGCTGGACGACCGGCTGGTGACCACCGGGCGGCTGTCGGCAACGGATGCCCGGTCGCTGGGCTGCACCGGTTATGTGGGCAAAGCCAGCGGCCTGCCCTTCGACGTGCGCCGCGACTGCCCCTATCCGCCCTATGACACCCTGGAGGTCAAGCCATCGACGGAGAGCGACGGCGACGTGGCCGCGCGGGTGCGGGTGCGCATGACCGAGGTCCTCGGCAGCCTGGATCTGCTGGATGTGCTGCTGGCGACCCTGCCGGAGGGCGCGGTCACCGCGCCGGTGCCGACGGCGGCGTCCGGCGCCGTCGGTCTCGGGCTGGTGGACGGCTGGCGCGGGGAGATCCTGACCTTCGTCCGTTTCGGTACGGACGGACGCGTCGCGCGCTATTTTCCGCGTGATCCGAGCTGGTTCACCTGGCCGGCACTGGAACGGCTGATCCTGGGTAACATCGTCCCGGATTTTCCTGTCTGCAACAAATCGGTCAATGGATCCTATTCGGGCCAGGACCTGTAGACCATGATTCGCATACTCAAGCAATCCCTGGGGATCGGCGTCATCACCGAGGCCGCACCCGGCATCGAGGATGAGGAACTCGAACGGCTCGGGGTAGAGGTGCTGCGCCATGTCCATGCCCGGCTGGGGCGCAGTCTGTCCATTCGCCAGGTCGATGCCGGCTCATGCAACGGCTGCGAGCTGGAAATCCATGCGCTGAGTAATCCCTATTACGACCTTGAACGCTTCGGCCTGCATTTCGTTGCCTCTCCGCGCCATGCCGATGCCCTGCTCATCACCGGACCGGTCTCGCGCCACATGGAAACGGCGCTGCGTCGGACCTGGCAGGCGACTCCGGTGCCGAAGATCATCATCGCCGCCGGCACCTGCGCCTGCGACGGCGGCGAATTCGGCGTCTCCTACGCGAGTTGCGGCGCGGTCGAGAACGTCATTCCGGTCGATGTGAAGATCCCCGGCTGTCCGCCGGCACCGCTGGACCTGCTGCGGGGGCTGCTGGCGGCGCTCGCGGCTTCGCGGAAATGAAGCCGGAACGGAGCTTGCGAAGCTCGGACAGCGAAATGACATATCAACCCGATTACGACAACGACAACGACAACGACAACGACAACGACAACGACCGGGACGCCAAAGGCGCTCTCTAATGGACGGGTCCTAGCTTATGACGTTGTCCGGATAAAACCCTGTATCCATCACCTGCTCAAGCGAATACCGACAAGTCGGCGGGAAATCGCCCTCATCCATGCCGGTCTCATCCGCTGCCCAGCGCAGGGCACTGTCGTAGGCATCCGCGATCAGCTCGGGAAGCTTCGGCCTCAGACTGGGGCTGTCGTCCAGTAGTCGGCTGATGCGTTTGCGTTGCTCGATCAAGGTTCGCCGCCAACTTTTGGTCCTGTTGCCCGGCTGATGTTCCCATTTCAGCAGATGCGCCAGCAACACAACGAGCCGACTCTCCAGCGCGCGCAGTTCGGTCTTGCCCATGGACTCCAGCTCCTCGGCAAGGTGAACGCAGTCAATCTCAGTGAACTGCCGTTCGCGCACCTGCCGGGCGGTTTGCATCGCCCAGGAATACAGGTCTTGATCGTATAAGGAGGCAGGCATCGAGACAATTCCCCGTTTCCGCCGGCAGCCAAGCGTCACCGCCGCTTGTTCAGGCTCTCCTGCAAAAGCGCGCCGAAGCTGCCCATGGTCTTTTCCGGCGCCGGCTCGGCCGGCTTGGCGCCGCCCTTGGCCTGGGCTTTCGGCGGGGCGTATTGACGCGCGTCAGGTACCCCCTCGGTCTGCTTGTCGGCATCCAGGGTCAGGCTGATGCGCTTGCGCTCCAGGTCCACCCCGAGCACCGTCGCCTCGACGCTGTCGCCGACAGTCAGCACCTCGCTCGGGTGATTGACCCGCCGACCGGCGCCCAATTCACTGATATGCACCAGGCCATCCACGCCCGCGGCCAACTCGATGAAGGCGCCGAAGGGCTGCAGGCGGCTCACCGTGCCGCGCACCCGGGTGCCGACCGGGAAGCTCTCCGCCGCATCCGCCCAAGGGTCGCGCGACAGGGCACGGATCGACAGGGCAATCTTGGGGCGGCCCTTGCCGTCGGTGGCGGGCTCGATCCGCAGCACCGCGACCTCGACCGCCTGACCGGGGTGCAGCACCTCGCTCGGGTGTTTGATGTGGCCGAAGGCGAGTTCGCTGATATGGATCATGCCCTCGATGCCGCCGATGTCCACGAAGGCACCATACTCCTTGAGCGTCGTGACCGTGCCCGGCAGTACCGCGCCTTCTTTGAGGTTGGCACGTGTCTGCTCGGCGCGAATCCGCTGCTCCTCTTCCAGGATGGCGCGACGCGAGACCACCAGATTCGGATGCCGGCCACCCTCGATCTTGGTAACGCGAAAGTCGAGCTTCTGGCCGATGAACTCAGACAGATCCTCGACGAAGCGGATGTCGATCTGCGAGGCCGGGCAGAACGCCCGCATCCCGGCGATCTGGACTTCCACCCCGCCCTTGATCGATCCGGTCACCTGACCCGAGACCGGCAGGCCCTGGCTGTAGGCCTGCCGCACCTCCTCCAGACCGTGATACTTGTGCCCATGCTGACTGCCGAGCAGCAGAAAGCCGCTGTCCGGGTCCTTGCCGGTGACCGCCGCCTCGACCGCATCACCCACCGCGGCGGTCATCTCGCCCTCGGGGTTGCGCAACACCGACACCTCCATCCGCCCCTCGGTCTTACCGCCCAAGTCGATGAACGCAAAGTCATCGCCGATGGAGACGATGGTGCCGCGCACCATCTCGCCCACCTTCGGCTCGCCCTGTTTTGCGGGCCGGGACTGATCGTGTTGTTTGAGGAGGTCTTCGAAGCTCTCGGGACTGGACATCACTGTGCTCTAAAACGCGGGGACCGGGTAGGGGGCGACAGGCCCCGGACTGTGCCGCGGGAGTCGCGGCTATGCCGCAGTATACCCCGGTATCCGCCGGATGCGCCCTTTGGGGGGCTTGGGGGGGTGTGATCAGAACTGATGGGGCCAGCCCTCTCGGTAGGATGGGCAGAGCGAGAGCGATGCCCATCCTCAAGCGCCGCGGTGACCGGATGGGCATCGCTCTCGCTCTGCCCATCCTACGCGCATCTGCGACCACATCACTTTGGATCGCACCCGGCTTGGGGTGCGATCAATGCCGTTGTGGGGTGAACATGGCATCGCCGTTGGCTCCTGCCCGCGCCACGATCTCGCGATCCGGCGCAGAACGATCTCCCGCCAACGATCGGTGCACCAAGGCCCGCGTCCGCCACAGCTCAGCAGCTCCAAGTTTGGAGGCCAGCAACCAGCATGGAGCCGTCGGCGGGGCTGGGGGTGGATGCGCTTCAAGAAACCCCGTCTGAGCGGAAAACAGGTCCGCACCCTGCGCCGCACCAAAATCTGGTCATTTGCAATGGGAAGGGCTGAACGGGATACCCCGTCGCACTGCGACCCTCCTCGACCAAGCCGTTGTGGCAGGAGCAGCGCATCGGGAGTGCACACCTGATGCACGCACAGCATAAGAATTGCAGTTGCCTGCATTAGCCCGCTGTATAAGGGTTACGCGATAGCCGAGTTATCAACGAAACCAACATAGTGATTTGGTTTTCCAAAACCTGTACGACCTTCCGGCAACCACAGCGCGAGCTATAGTTGATGTAACAGGAAGGCGGATGACGCGCGCGCCGACATTCACCGCGACCGGGCGGGAAGCATGTGGAGAAGGTTGCCGAGCGCGGCTAACCGGAATGCATCGCAATGCTCCGGAGTGGGCTAATTGTTCCAGCATTGATTTGTTTCACCAGATTCAATACGAAGAGGAGGGGCTGAAATGACGAGCATATCGGGAACAAGAAAACTGGTATCGCTGACGGCATTATCGCTCATCATGTTTTTGGTGTCCGACGCCGTTTATGGGAATGCCGAGGGCGTGGCCTTGCTTAGATCGCTACTGACCTACGACACTGGAGAGGCGCCTTACTCCGTGACATCCGGCGATTTCAACCGCGACGGCAAGCCGGATCTCGCCACGGCGAATCGGTTCGACAACTCCATTAGCGTGCTGCTCGGCAAGGGGGGCGGCACCTTCCGGCAAAAGGTCGACTTCGACACCGGCCAGGCACCGTTCGGGTTGGAGGTCGGGGACTTGAACCGTGACGGTAAGCTTGATCTGGTCACCGCGAATCTCGGGGAGGTGTGGAATGGGAACACCTTGGTCGAGGTACTGCCCGGCACGGTCAGCGTGCTGCTGGGGAAGGGGGACGGCACCTTCCAATCCAAGGTCGATTACGGTACGGGCGAGTACCCCGACTGGGTCGCCGTAGGCGACCTGAATCGTGACGGCAAACCGGACTTGGTCACCGCGAACGCCGAGGCCGACTCGGTCAGCGTGCTCTTGGGCAAGGGGGACGGCAGCTTCCAACCGAAGGTGGACTGCGGCACCGGGGACTACCCTTGGGTCGTGGCGGTCGCGGACCTGAATCGTGACGGCAAGCCGGATCTAGTCGCCTCCAACATCGGCGACGACACCGCCAGCGTCCTGCTGGGCAAGGGGGACGGCACCTTCCTGCCGCGGGTGGACCACGCGGTCGGCGACGGCGGTACGATCGCAGCGGACGTGAACCGCGACGGCAAACTCGATCTGATCGCCGATAACTACGACACCGATTCCGTCAGTGTGCTCTTGGGCAAGGGCGACGGGGCCTTCCTGCCGCGGGTGACCTACCCGGTCGGCGATGCCCCCATTCGGGTGGCGGTGGGTGACATGAACCGCGACGGCAAGCCCGATCTGGTCTCCTCCAACCAATTCGACGACACGGTCAGCGTCTTGCTGGGCACGGGCAACGGCACCTTCCAACCGAAGGTGGACTACCCGACCGGCGACGGTCCCTTCGGCCTCGTCCTGGTGGATGTGAACCGCGATGGCAGGCTTGATGCGGTGACTGGGGATATCGGCGATGTCGGTTTCGGTTCTCGGTCGATCAGTGTGTTGATTAACAAAGGCCCCTAGGAGTCCGTGGCCCGTCCATCGAATCCGAGGCTAAGGCGAGATGGAAGAGCAGCGAGCTGTGGTATGGGAGGGCGGCTGCCGAGCAGTTCGGACCGGCCTCCCGTTCCTGCCATGATCGAAGAAGGAGGGTAAATCCATGTGTACGCAACGAAGTGGTCTTGCGAGCATTCCGATCATCTTGAGTGCGCTGTTGAGCGGGGTGCTGACAATTTCTCTGGTCACTGCCGAGACAACAGCGGCGGTGCCGGAATTCACAGAGCATGTCATCTTTACCGATCCTTTGGGATTCGGCTGGTTTACTAGGAATGTATACCCCGCCGATTTCGACGGCGACGGGGATACGGATGTGGCGTTCTGTAACCGCTATGGCAGTCTCTGGTGGTCTGAGAGCTCCGGCGGCGCAGCACCCACGTTTACGACGCGGCTGTTGGATGAATATTACGACTGCCGCGCGGTCTACGCAGCGGACGTGGATGGCGACAGGGACCTGGACCTCATGGCCGCATCCGCGATCGGCCAGGGCGATGTACGGTGGTACGAGAACACCGGCGGCTCGCCTGTCCAGTTTTCGGTGCATGTCATACCGACGACCGGAGTCGATTTCTTCGCACTCCATGCCGCCGATCTCAATGGCGATCACGTCATTGACATTTTAACAGGAACAGGTCCGTCCGGTCCGTCATCCAGCCAACTCGCCTGGCATGAGAATCTTGGGGGGCGTCCACCCACCTTTGCCGAAAACGAAGTGTCTCCTAACCTGGTCTGGGTCACCTCGATCGAGACAGAAGACATTGATGGCGACGGCGACATCGACATCGTCGCCGGATCCAACGACTGGGACGACCCCTCGCTAAGGATCGCATGGTACGAGAATTCCGGGCGGACACCGCCCCAGTTCGAGGAGCACCCTCTTCTAATAGGAGGCGTGGGAGGGACCAGCGTCAGTCCGGGCGACCTGGATGACGACGATCACATGGACATCGTGGCTGCGGTGCGCTATTCGGACGACACCGGTGCGATCTTGTGGTACCAGAACGGCGGTCAGTTGCCTCCGGTTCTTAGTGAACGCATCCTGCGCAGCAGGCAAAGCGGATTTTTCAACTTCGTGTTACCCGCCGATCTCGACGGCGACGGTGACTTGGACTTGGTCGGCGCGCAGACGTTACCGTCAGGCGACGGCTCGGAGACAGGGCAGTTCGAGTGGTACGAGAACAACGGCGAATCGCCGCCTTCATTTCAAGTACATACGATCGCGAAAACAGACGCAGCGGCGGATCTCGTATTCGTTATCGACATGGATAACGACGGCGATATGGATGTACTCGCGCGAGACAGGTTATATCTGGAGCCGGCGAGGCTGCTCTGGTATGAGAACCAGGGATCGGAACCGACTCTATCTTTCGCCGGCCTGCGCGCCCTCGGCGACACCAACCGCGACGGCACCCCCGAGATCGCCGTTGTCGCCCGAACGGCCGACGGGAAGAACCTGGCGACCGTCAAAGACGCCGCCACCGGCAGCCTGGTTGCCCAATTCGAGTTTAGCGCTGCCCTGCAGCCAGTCGACGTCACGACCCTGCCCGCCCCCGATCCCAGCGCCGCTCCCGGTCTGGTCCTGCTCGGTGCCGCGCCGGCCCGCGCGGAGACCCGCGATGCCCTCACCGGCCAACTGCGGGGGAGCGTGGCCTTCGATCCGAACGCCAACCCGGTGGATCTGACTGTTCTCCCTGATCAGAACGGCAACGGCATCCCCGAGCTTGCCCTGCTCGCCACCGGCTCCACCACGGTCGAGATTCGCGACGCGCGCGATGGTACATGGCTCAACACCCTGTCCTTCCCGGCCCAATTCGCACCGCGGCAGGTGCTCGCGCTGCCTGATCTCAACGGTAACGGCAGCGCGGAGGTGGGCGTGGTCCTGTCCGAAGAGGGCAACGCGGACCGCGTAACCGTAAAGGATGGGCGCACCGGCGCAGTGCTCAAGACCCTGTGGTCCGGGGCCGACTTGCGGCAGGCCGAGCCCGTTGCCGACCGTAACGGCAACGGCGCGCCCGAGGTGGCAATGCTCTGGCAGGACCCGGCCGGGCAAACCACCCACGTATGGGTGGTCGACGCCGGTACGCAGCAGCGTCTCGCCTCCTTGGGCAAGTTCAGGCAAGGCGCCGATCCGCTGAAGCTGGTACTAGTGGCCGACCTGACCGGCAATCGCGTCGAGGAATATGCAGTGCTGGGTCGCAACCCCCTCACCGGCGACGTCGCCGTGACCGTTCTGGATGGCGCGACCGGCCAGTGGCTCAATCGGATCAGCTATAACCCCAATTGCACCCCGCTGGACCTGGCGAGCATCGCCGACACGAACGGCAACGGCGCCGCTGACCTGGTCATGCTCGGTCGTTGCGGCGCTGATCGAACCCTGCGCACCTTCGTCAAGGATGCGAAGACCGGCGCGTTGCTGCAGCGGTTGAATTTCTGAGTCGCGCGCGGGGAATCAAGCGGAAGAGCCCTAACGACGGTCACGCCGCGCGGGTGCGGATGGGGTACCGACCCGACTGGCGTTTGACCGTCGGCACTCCGCAACCTACAGCGAAACCGCGCCCAGCGCGGTATGCGATGTTTTTGGATTGGCTCGACCCCGGCAGATTCGACGATTGATGGAGTTGGCGCGGTTTAAAGTTTTGAAGAGCATCAATTTTAAACCGCGTCTCCACCGAGGTTGGTTAAATCCCCAAGGCCGAACACAAAATAAAAATTACGCATTTCGCGCCGGACGCGATTTAGAGGCTCGGAAGAGAATCAGCGCCTGAGGGAACAACCCGCCCAGCGCAACCGCCAGCGCTGCTCAAGCGCTCCCTGTAGGGGCGAATTTATTCGCCCCTACAAAAGGGTGGACTCACGCGCCTAGTCGCTGTCCGCCCACGGCCGCCTTCTGGTCTTCCAGTTACTGGCGTGGCGCAATGAGGCCATGCCAAGCCGCCACACTCAGACCAAGCGGTCAACGCGACCACAATTTGCCGACATCGAGCGCGATGGTGCACTCAGGTAACACAATAGGGCAGGTTTCGCGCTGGAAATCGCCGACTTTTCGATACTCGCCATCAACCAGCCGATACACCTTGGCCTTGGTCTGGCGGGGATAGAGCAGCAGGTAGTAGCCGACGCCTTCGTCGCGGTAAAGCTGGAACTTGGTCCGCTCGTCGCGACTGGCGGTTTTCGGCGAGATCACCTCGGCGATCAACGCCGGCGCGCGCACAATGCGCTCGCCTTCCAGCGCACCGCAAACGACGATGACATCCGGGCGCGTGACAGTGTCCTCGGAAAACTCGACGTCGATCTCGTAAAAGACTTCGCACGTTGGGCAAGCGTCGAAAAACTCATCGAACTGGCGCAGCAGACGCCGTGCGACCCGCTGGTGTTCGACACCGGGCGAGGGCGCCATCGCCAGCGGCATGCCGCGAATCAGCTCCCAGTCGCCCTCCCAGCGCCGGTAATCGTCGAGACAGTAACGTTCAATCGGGGTATTGATCGGCGCGGTGTCGGACATCGATCCGGTCTCCGTTGGGCCTGGTTGAAGAATCCGCGGTGCTGCGCTAGTAGTGGAATCGCCCTTGAAGAAACTCGACGCGGTCATGCTTGACCAGGTAGACGCAGCGGTGCTCCGCGGTGATGCGGCGCGACCAGACGTCCCCGCCCAGATATTTCAGCGGCTCCGGTTTGCCGATACCCGAGTAGGGCTCTCGTAACACCGCCTGCACCAGATCCAGCAGGCGTTTTGCCGTGCGGCGATCGGTGGTGACCCAGTACTGCAAATCCTCGATGAAACCCGGCTGAAAGACGGCGAGCCGCGGCGGCTCAGTCTTCAAGGCCCACCGCCTGAGCGAGCGCCTCGACCGACATGGGCTCGCCGATGCCTTGGCGGGCACTGGCCAGCGCGGCGAGCAGGCGCTCGGCATTCCGCGGCGAGCGCAGCAGATGCGCCGTCTCCATCAGGCTCTCCAACTCGTCGGCCGCGATGATGGCGACGGCATCGCCACTGCGGCGTCGGACCATAATCACCTCGCGGTCGTCCACGGCGCGATCCATCAGCGTCTTCAGTTGCTCGCGCGCCTGGCTGTAGGTGGTTTCGATCATGGCGAAGCCCGAGGAGAGTTGGACAGGAAGTCTGTACATTATAGCGAATTCCGGGGACAGTGCGGCGTGGCAATCTCGCGCGAACGAACGGATTTTTTGCCGGACCATGAGCCGGATCGGGTCGGTGTGAGGACGGCGGTCCCGACTCGGCTGACACCCAGCGCGGCGCAGCGTCCCGAAAGTGCGCGATCGATTCTCCGCACAACAGCCGCCCCGATTTAGCGTTGCCGGCTCTGCAGGGAACAACGATGCCCCGCATGTAGCGCGGAGGCGGTACCGCCGACCAGCACCGCCCCCGGCAGGATCGCCTGCAAGTGCGCGGCGGCGGCGAGCACCCGCTCCCAGTCAGGCAGCGGTGCGGTGGGCTTGGGCATAGTGCAACCAGAAATGGTGGCGCTGGGCATAGGGGTCCGCGACCCGCGCCCGGCAGACCTGCTCCACCTTGTCGAGCAGCGCGGGGTCCGCGAGCACCGCCTGGCGCAACGCTGCCCAGTCATCCCAGCGCCCGCGGGCGATCAGGTCGTCGATGGCGGCCAGGGTCAGGCGCTGGTGGTTCAGATGGCGGTGTTGCATGGGGTGTGCCGGGTGGGGGGATCGCTGAACCGATATCCGCCGAACCACGGCGCGATCCATCAGCGTCGTCACTTGCTCGCGCGCCTGGCTGTAGGTGGCTTCGATCATGGCGGCGCCCGGGAACGTTGGACAGGAAGTCTGTACATTGTAGCCCCTCACCGACCCGTCAGGCGGCAACCGCCTCGCGCCCAGTGCGCGGCCCAAGCTGCGCCAGGGCCTGCCCGAGTGCGGCCTCCCGCTCCGACACCCAGCGCTCCGCGGGCAGGACCTTACCCAGGCCCAGGTGTTCGAGCCGCTGCCTGGGTTGGCCGTGGCCGACGGCGAGGTAGACCTGGGCGCCTTGGGCGAGCGCGTCGCGCACCGTCGACTCGATCGCCACGGCGGTGGTCACGCCCAGGTGCGGCACCTGGCGCAGGTCGATCACCACGGCCTGCGCACCGATGAGCTTGGTCGCCTGGCGGTCGATGGCGACGGCGGCACCGAAGATCAAGGGGCCGCTCAGATACAGGAGCTTGAGACGGCCGCGGCCCTGGGCCAGCAGTGAGCGCTCCTCGCAGGTGAGGCCGGCGCAGGGGGTCTCGTCGGCCTTGCGCCGGGCCGGCAGGGTGCAGACAGACTCGGCCTGGGTGTCCGCCAGGCGCCGGATGGTGAGCATGTTGGCGACGAAGAGGCCGATACCGACGGCGGCAATCAGGTCGACGAAGACGGTCAGGGCGATGACGCCGTACATGATCGCGGCGCCCTTGATCGACACCCGATGCGCCCGGCTCAGGAAACGCCAGTCGATGATGTCGATGCCGACCTTGACGGCGATGCCGGCCAGAACGGCCAGCGGGATCTGGGCGGTGAGTCCACTGGCCCAGATCACCACCACGGCGAGGATGGCGGCGCGGGTCAGGCCCGAGAGCGCGGTGCGTCCGCCGGCCTGGATGTTGACCACGGTGCCCATGGTCGCACCGGCGCCGGGCAGGCCGCCGAAGAGCCCGGAGACCAGGTTGCCGATGCCCTGACCCATCAACTCCTTGTCCGCCGCCACCGGTTTGCGGGTCAGGCTGCCGGCGATTACCGCCGTCAGCAGGGCGTCGACGCAGCCGAGCAGGCCGAGCACGGCGGCATCCACCACGATGGTCTGCCATTGCGCCAGCGTGAACACCGGCAGGTGCAGCGACGGCAGTCCACTGGGGATGGCCCCGATGCGCCGGATGTCCTGGTCACCCAGCCACAGCACCGCGAGCAGGGTGCCCGCGACCAGGGCCAGCAGTTGCGGGGGCAGGTAGCGCTTCACCTGACGCGGCAGCAGGAAGAGGATCGCGAGCGTGAGACCGGCGAGAGCGGCTTCCTGCGGGTCGATGGCGCGGACCAGGTCCGGCAGCGCCTGCAGGGCGCCCAGGACGCCGCCGCCCGGGGCGGCATGTCCAAGCAGGCCCGGCAACTGCAAGATGATGAGGATGAAGCCGATCCCGGACATGAAACCCGAGATGACGATGTAGGGCATCATCGTGATGTAGCGCCCCAGCTTCATGGCCCCAAAGGCGATCTGAAACAGGCCCGCCAGCATGACCACCGTGAAGGCCATGGCCAGGCCTTGCTCGGGGTCGGCGGCTACCAGGTTGGTGACCACCGCGGTAAAGACGACCGTCATGGGTCCGGTCGGTTCGGAGATCAGGGTCGGGGTGCCGCCGAATAGCGCGGCAAAGAGCCCGATCAGCACCGCGCCGTAGAGCCCCGCCTCCGGGCCGGCGCCGGAGGCGACACCGAAGGCCAGCGCCATGGGCAGAGCGATGACCGCGGCGGTGACCCCGCCGAAGAGGT
>Ga0247840_10008557_pt1 | contig 13655 bp, 13 predicted proteins | sample LaCruzMarch2015__FD_192404 | JGI IMG/M metagenome (GOLD analysis project Ga0247840, IMG submission 192404) | Freshwater microbial communities from meromictic Lake La Cruz, Castile-La Mancha, Spain - LaCruzMarch2015_17m | ecosystem: Environmental > Aquatic > Freshwater > Lake | place: Spain...
TAAAACTTTTATAAAAATCATTAATATTTATCACAAAAAACTATATAATAATCCTAATAATAATCCTAATAATAATCCTAATAATAATCCTAATAATAATCCTAATAATAATCCTAATAATAATCCTAATAATAATCCTAATAATAATCCTAATAATAATCCTAATAATAATCTATTAATAATCTTATAATAATCTTATAATAATCCTAATAATAATCCATTAATAATCCTAATAATAATCCTAATAATAATCCATTAATAATACTAATAATAATCTATTAATAATACTAACAAAAAACTATATAAGAATAACTTATATTTATTAAATTATTTAACTAACCATTCCATTATTTTTATTTACCTTTAATAAGCAAATTATTAATCGTTGAAAAAAAAGTTCATTTATTTTTCTAAATTGATTTAAGAAATAAAACGAACATAAAATATTTTTCGAAAAAACACCAAACTTTTAACTTTTTGATTTTACTATAATCATTTAATCTTTTATTTTTATAAACTAAATTATAAAAAAAATTTTAAAACTTTTATAAAAATCATTAATATTTATCACAAAAAACTATATAATAATCCTAATAATAATCCATTAATAATCTTATAATAATCTTTTAATAATACTAACAAAAAACTATATAAGAATAACTTATATTTATTAAGTTGTTTAACTAACCATTCTATTATTTTTATTTATCTTTAATAAGCAAATTATTAATCGTTGGAAAAAAAGTTCATTTATTTTTCTAAATTGATTTAAGAAATAAAATGAACAATAATTATTTTTTGAAAAAATGCCAAACTTTTGACTTTTTGATTTTACTATAATTAATCAATATTTATGACAAAAAACTATATAAAAATAACTAGTTTTTATTAGTATTCTTATAATAATCTTAATAATAATCCTAATTAGATAAATGTAATAATAATAAATATCATTTATAATTAAAATGGACCCAATAGAATATTCAATAATTATTACTATTGCTATTACTGTATTTGAGATTTCTAATGTTTTATATTCTATATTAAATTTCTTTATTCTTACTCCTTTATTTGGTATGGAAGGTATTGTTGTTCCAACTGAATGGAGTAATGCTATTATTGGAACTTCTAATCAAATCGCAGCTATCTTACTTCCAATTTATATCCTATTAATCGTTTTCTATATTATTATGTATATCATATATTTAATAATTATTTATGTTATTCCACCTACTGGTTTTGCTACTCTATTTATACCTATTAGAGAAATATTATTAAAAATACCTCCATTACCATCATTGATTAATTATGGTGTATTTAAATTATTTGATAGAATAATAAATGCATTGGGATTAAGTAGTTTTAAATTAAAGATAATAACAATAATTGGTTCTTTATTTGATTTTTCAAGAGAAAATATTAAAAGAATTTTGATAATTTTAATGCCGAATTATGCCGATGAAATAAATAATTATAATAAAGAAGAAGAGGAAAAGAAAAATGATAATAATGATAATTCTAATAATAATAATGATGAATCGGAGATTTATAAACAAATAGAACAAGATAAAAATATATGTATATCACAGAATACAGAATTAATAACTCCTGATAATACACCAATGGAAAAAATAAAAAAGAATTTTTCAAATTTATATAAAACTATTGATTGTGAAGGAAAAGCAATAGGTAATTATATAAAGTCAAATAAATAAAACTATCATAATATAGAAAATATGATAAATATTAAAGGAACTATAGATGATATATTTACTATCATTTCAAAAAAACAAACTTTATTTGAATTCTTATTAAATTTATCTTTTGTATTAATAATTTTTGTTATAATTATGATATTTTATTGGGATAGTATCAATCGTTCTATTATAAATAATAATAGATGTAAAGTTAGTATCGATAATTCTGATTTAACCTATAATCTTCAAGTTAGTAATAAAAATAAAGATAATGCTAATATATTTAATATTAGTTATGATAACACACATAATATTAAGATTGATTGTTCCTGTCCCGTAGGTGAAACATTAAACAAATTTGAATTTCCATATTATAATAATGTTAATAAGAAAAATGATAATATAATTAAATATTGTTATTGTGCTAAAGATTATCAATATATTAATAATACAAATTTAACCAATTTAGAATTAGATGGTGATGCATTTTTAGTAGATTATTATGATGGTTTATTTAAACATTATGCAGGTGGAAATTCAAATATGGAAGAAAAAATAGTATTTCCAAAATCTTAATTTATTTATATTTAAAGGATTTATTAAGAACATTTGTTAAATTGTTTAATTCATCAGATTCTAATTTAGGATAACTGATGATAAATTCCAAAATAAGATTACCTTTTTTATCAGTATTTAAAATTGGTAATCCTCTATTTTTAACTATATATTGTTTAATGGGATTAATAATTCCATATTGATTAATATTAAGTTTAATTGTATCATCAAAATAAGGAATTGAAATATCCTTACCTAATATACTTTCAGTTAAAGTAATATTTAATTTATATAATAAATCATTTCCTTTTCTAGTAAATAATGGATGGTCTTGAACTTTAAGTTCTAAAATAAGATTGCCGGGTTGTTGATTATTTTTTTTAGGTTGTTCTCCAAAATTATTAAAAACTGTTTTCATTCCATCTTCAAAACCTTTAGGAATTGTTAAATTACATACATTCTCTGTTTCATATTTACCATCTCCCTTACAATCACCACAATTCTTATTATTTCTAATATAAACACCTGACATTTGACAATTATTACAAGGAATACTAATAATTTGTGTGAAAGGTCCCATTTGAATTATTTGTTGTCTTTCACCATTACCATTACAAACCTCACAAGTTTTATAACATTTCTTACAATAATTAGTAATTTTCAAATTAAGATTTTTATTAATTCCAAAATAAACATCATCTAAACTTACATTAAAACCCTTTAAAATATCATTACATTTATTATTCCTATTTTGTCTATTATTTCTACCACCAAACATATGTTGGAACATCTCGTGAATATCAGAATGATTAGAATCATCATTTCCACCACCATTAAAATTATCATCCCCCAATTGATCGTATTTTCTTTTTTGTTCATCATCACTTAAAATAGAATAAGCATTGGAAATCTCCTTAAATTTAGCATCAGCATCAGGATTATTAGGATTTTTATCAGGATGAAACTGAAAAGCCAGTTTTTTATAAGCTTTCTTAATTTCATCTTGTGAAGCATCCTGAGAAACATCTAAACAATCATATAATTTATATGTCATATTTTAATATAAACAATAAAAATAAGTTTTAAATAGAAATTCTATTTATTAAATTAATAATTCTATTATTTAAAATTTCATTAAATTTATCTTTAGTTATTTCTCTTTCTTCTTCTATTCTATCAAAAAAAGATGTAATGAAATCTGGCAAATATATATTCTTTTTCTTATAATCTTTCTTTAAATCATTTAATTTATTTGAATTCTTATAATAATTATAATTTGAATATAAATTATGTGTTTTCATCTTTAATTCATTATTTATATATTCTTTTATCACATCCATAATAATATCTTTCTTTAAATCATTTTCAGTCCATTCGATTTCAAAATATTTATTTAAATTAAGAGAAAAAACTAAAGTTTTTATTTTTTTATTATTAAATCTTTTTTTATTATCTTCTTCATTATTATCTTCATTATTATCTTTACCTTTACAATTCATTAACAAAAAGGTATCAATTAAACTTTCATTTAAAATTTCATAATAATTTAATTCAATTAAATTTGGTTTAATATAAATATTAAAAACGTATTCATCATTATATGCAATAATTGAAAATGTTTTATATAATTCTAAATCACAATTAAAATAAATACTAATTTTATGATTTAATAATATTTTTAAATCATTATAAGTTAAAAAAAAGTTTTTATAAATTTTAGTAATATTAGTCATATCTTGATAAAAATTTTGTAAATATTTATAATCAGTATTTTCATTATTTATTTCATTATTTATGAAAAATCGATTACATAAACATTTATTATGACCATTTAATTTATTATTAAAAGCATTATTGAAATTATGAATAATATTATATATTTCTGTAATAGATATATTTAAAGAAAAAGGATTATTACAAACATCTTTCATATATAATAATAATATTCTTTCAATAGGACATAAAACATAATAATGATTATTTTTTAATTTTTCTTTAATATTATAAATATTTTGAATAATAATATTATAATAATTATCATTTAAATTTATAATCGGTATCGTTTTATATTGAACTATATTATTATCTTCCATTTTTGCAATCTTAATATCATTATTTTTTTTCAAAATTTTATTATATTCTCTCCAATTATCTGTTTCTTTTATTTTTGCAATCTTAATATCATTGAAAATTGCATTAATCTGTTTTTTATTATCATCTTTAATTGAAGTAATTATAAAATGTGTATATATACAAGCATATCTAATATTATGATGAGACATATCAATTATTTTTTTATTTTCATTATCATCAACAAATTTATAATCTTTATATATTGTATCAATAATAATATTTGTATATAAAGAATTATTAATTTTTAAAATATCAAATTTGATAAATTTAGATATTATAGGAATATTATTAGTATCTGTTATATTTGATGAAAATTTATCATAAATATTATCATTATTATTCTCTAATCTGATATATAATTTTTCTTTTTGTCTAGTTAATGCTACGTGTATAAGTGAATTATAAACTAAATTAAATTGACCATTAGTAAATCTTAATAAACCATCAGTTGTTAAATTAATAACAAATACAACTTTTCTACCATCTCCTTTAGATGTATGAATTGATACAATTCTTGTTTTATCTAAACTTTCATTTAAATCAATACAAGTTCCAGTTTCAGATTTATGAAATAAAACAAATTGTTTATATAATTTTTCTTTATTTTTAATGGACCAGAATAATTGAATAGCTCTTTCTAAAGCTTCACAAAACCAATTTTTACTTGTAAAAGGAGTAATAATTAAGAAATCTTCAGGTTTTCTATGAAAATTAATAACTTCATATTCATAATAATATATAATATCATTAATAGCTTCATTTATTTTATCTTCTTTTTTATTATCTGTATTTAATAAATTTTGAATTGGTGGTCTTGCTAATATATTAAGATTATTATTATTATCATTATCATTTTTATAAGGACTAATAGGTAATAATTGATATTCATTAAAAGGTATTATATTATTTATAAAATCAATAATTGATTTATTTGTAAATCTTCTACATATATTAGTATCATCATATTTAATTTTATTGATATATAAACCATCAAAATCATTTTCAATTAAATATAAAAATGCATTTTTTTCATAAGAGATTGATTGGAGTTTATCACCAACAATATAAGTATCAATATAACTATTTTTAATTATATTAATAATGGCTTTTCCATAATCATCAGATAAATCTTGTGTTTCATCAATAATTAAACATAATTCTTTATTTAACTTAAAATTAAGAGAATTATAAATAACCTTATCTTTATTAAAATCAGTTATAATGGAATTAATGAGACCTTCAAATTTATTTATATAACTATTATTAAAATTACCTAACTTAAAGAAAAGTGAATCAATGGTACATATAACAATTTTACAATTATTATTATTAATTTTATTATAATAAGTTATGATATATTGTTTAGCTGTTTCAATAAAATCAATATTTTCAATATTTTTTAATAATCCAGAATTATATTGTTCTTTAAATTCATTATAAATAATAGTTTTGGCACTGTGTTGTTTACTTACAATAATAAAAGATTTATATAATAAAAAATCATCATTATTATCAATTGCTTGAATAATACCAAAAGTTTTACCATTACCTGCTCCTTGTTGTTTTATATATAAATTAGATTGAAATGGTATATCTTTACTTATTTCATTAACATTAGTTTTTAGAATATTAATAAATTCTTTTTTAATATAAGGTTTTATAACATCAATCATATTATTTTTAATTAAATTTGGATAAATAACATAAATTTTCTCATTTATATCAATAAATATAAATTTATAATCTTTAAAACTATCATATTTCCAATTTGAAAAACCTTTAAATTCTAAATAACATCTATTATTTTTATTAATAACATCTATCTTATTATTACCATCAATAATCCATAAAATTTCTTTATTATGAATATTATAATCGTGTTTTCTATTTCTAACCTCTTGTAATTCAATTCTAGAATGTTGAAGTTCTATAATAAAATCAGTATTTTTAAGATAAATATCAGCTCTTCTAGACTTAATCTGTTTTTCATCTTTTTTAATAAAATCTATTTCTGTTTCATCATCATTAAAATTAGATTGAAACTGTAAATGCCATTTAGACATAGAACAATTATTAAAATCATTTGAATTTTTATGTCTGAAATATGGTTTTATTACAGAACCATTACAGAATACTAAATCGTGATTAAGAAAACATTTAATTTTAAATAAATCCTTATTTTCTATATTAAGATAATCATCAAAATCAATATCTTCAATATAATCATCTGTGCTTTTATTAAATAATAATGCACATTTTAAACATTCCATTTATAAATAAATAAAATGACAATAATAATATTTATATTTCTGAAATCCTTAAATATCTAATAAAAAAATGATATTTAATTTATAATAATTTTTAATTAAAAATGGAATTAAATAAAAATGCAATTATTATTCAGAAATGGTTTAGAGGCTGTTTATTTAGATTAAAAAGATTACCTTTAATTATGTATGAGATACAGAATTATTTAAAAAATAATAATATAAATTTATCAAATAAAACAAATGATGGTAGAATAAATAGTTATATTGATGAAAATTATATTATTGATTTACTCATTGAAAAATTTAATAATAAAATTAAAAAACCAAATATTCGTATGTGGTATGATATATTAGCATATGATTATTTATATGGTTGGATACCAATTAATATTAAAATTACAACTACTTTAACTTGTGATAATGTTGGAAATTTAACTATGTGCGTATACTCATATACAAATGAATATTTTAATATATTAAATGAAAAATCATATGATAATGGATTAATGAGTAAAATACTTGTTGATAAAATAAAAAATAAAAATTTTAATAAAATTAATAAAAAAGATTATTATTTTATAGTTATAAATAAAACAAAAAATAATGATATTATTATCAATAGTCTTAAAGGATTATCTGTATTAACATCAAATATAAATAATTTACCATTTCAAATATGTTGGAATAAAAATAGAATTTATAAATATGAAAATATAAATATAAAAATAAAAACATTTATTGAATGCATACAAAAATCTAAACCAAGTTGGAAAGAATCATTTATTATAAATATGAGAAATTTAAAATAATAAATAACTATTTTGTATAATAGAATTACTTAATTGTCTATGACCTATTTTAAATCTTCCTGAAAACATAAATTGATTTTTGAATAAATCACTATTTAAATAGGAAACTATTTTATTTAAATCATATTCCTTTTTTGGTTTTAACATTAGTAAATTACCACCAAAATAATTAATTTTACCTATAAATGCTATTTTTTCCTTTCTTGTTAAATTATAAATATATATACAATCCTCATTTTTATTATTTATCATTACATTTATATTTCTGGGTGCTCCCCATTTGAACCAATTAGTTTCATTAAATTTAATAATTGTTCTTGTTAATAATTTTGTCTTATTCTCCAATAAATAATTATTTATATCATCACTTTCACACGGATAATTTTGAATATATATATATTTATCTATTTTATTTTCTCCATTTATTACTTCTATATTTCCTAATTTATCATTTTTATATATTTCCTCTTTTCCACTTACTAATCCAACATAAACATCAAAATAATCTTTAATCATATTAGAGTTATTTATTTGTGGTTCTAATGTAAATGTAATTAAACCATTATTATTATTTATATATTTAATTTCATCATTATAATTTAATCTCTTTTCTAATGAATTATTCTTACAATAACGAAATATAATAACATCGATATTTGCTTTTTCAAATAATTTCTCATTATGTGGATGATATATATGTGTAAATGTTCCATTCATCATCATCTCCACTAATAATCTTGAACTCGATGTTAATTTGAAAAAATCCGATGGAACTATAAATATTAACTCTCCATCATTTTCAAGCAAATTATAACATTTATTTATAAAATCAATATATAAATTACCTTTTTTTGTTCTGATATAAGGCGGATTTCCAATAATTGTCCTATATCTCTTTGTTATCATTTCATTTAAGAAATTAGCAAATATAATATCATCTTTATTTATATTATCTAATAATTCAATTGTTTTATCAATTTCATACATATCAAATGTAATATCTTTTATTTTATCTGATATATATATTACTAAATCACCTCTACCAATACAAGGTTCCAATATATTCAATGGTTCATTTAATATAAACTCAAATATTTTATTTTTTAATTCAATATTTGTTGTAAAATATTGACCTAATTCAATATTTCTCATATTTATTATAATTATCATAAATTTAATATCATTTTTTTATAATAAAAATAAAAATAAATTAATAATTACCTCCTCTCAATCTTAAAACTAGATGTAATGTTGATTCTTTCTGTATATTATAATCCGCTAATGTTCTTCCATCTTCTAATTGTTTTCTTGCAAAAATTAAGCGTTGTTGGTCATTAGGTATTCCTTCTTTTTCTTGAATCTTGGTTTTAATGGTATCTATCGTATCACTGCTTTCTACTTCTAAAGTAATCGTTTTTCCTGTCAAGGTCTTTACAAAAATTTGCATTATTATTATTATATATATGTTTTTTTTATATCTTTTATTATAATTAATATTAATAATATGGGAAATTCTGCATCCAGACAATATACATATCATCAATATTATAATGTAATTAAAAATGATAAATCATTTGATTTTAAGAAAATTAATTATGATAATTTAGATCCATATGAAGTTTTACAAGTTCCTAAAAATTTTACTTGGTCCGAATTAAAAGATTCTTATAAACAAACTGCTTATATTACTCATCCTGATAAAGATGGTGGTAATGAAATTGTTTTTAATTTCGTTACTAATTGTTTTAAAAAATTGGCTTATGAATATAAAGCAAGAAGTGATGGTAAAATTCATTCAGAATTAAAACAAAATGCTAATGATTATTATAAAAATGAAGAAAAAATAAATCCTGTTGATATGAAAGAAAATTTTCACGAAAAATTCAATAAAACCTTTAATATGTGTAAATTAGAAGATGAAGAACAAGATTTTGGTTATGGTGATTTAATGGAAAAAAGCACTAAAAATAGAGAAGATTTTGAACAGGAAAATCTCTTTAAATCCAAGAAATTTAATAATGAAAGTTTTAATTCCATTTTTAATAAACATGTTCCTGCTCCTTCTAAAGAAATTATTAAATATATTGAACCTGTACCTATGATTTTAGCTAATAAAATGAATTATACTGAACTTGGAGGAAAAAGACCAGATGATTATAGTAGTTCAGTTGAAAAAGATGGAAAAAATAATTTAATTTATACTGATTATAAAAAAGCTTATACTAATGAAAAACTTGTTAATGAAAATTTAATTAAAAAACATAAGGATTTTAAGTCTTTAGATGATTTCCTCGAATATAGAGATAATAAAACTAAAAAGAGTTTATCTTCCAAAGAAAAACGATTAATAGAAGATAAACAATTAAGAGAAGAAAAAGAAGAACAAGAAAGAATTGAAAGGATTAAAGCACAAAATCTTAAAATTCAAATGAATAATGAAAAAGCTACAAGATTATTTATAAAATAATAATAGATATGATTAATTTATTTCTTTCTTTTATTATTATAATTATTATTCTATTTTTGACTTTTAAAATTTATACTATAGAATCTTTTGAAAATACTAAAATTCATCCTGTTATTGAAATAGCTAAAGAAACCAGTTATTTAGAAACTTTGAAAAAAGAAAATAAAGAAATTAAAAAAAATAGTGAGGAGTTAAAAGCTAAAATTAAAGAAATGCAAACAAAATTAGATGATTTAACCGTTCAAAATAAAATTAAGGAAAATGAAAAAATTAATATTGAAAGTAAAATTGCAGATATTAATAAAGAACGCGAAATTAATTTGACTATCGCCGAATTAGTTAAACAATCCATTAATAAAACACTCAATAAAGAAGAAGAACTTAAGAAATATGAAAAAGAAATTGAAACTAAAAAAAATCAAGAAGTTGTCGAAAAAGAAAATAAAAAATTATCTGATATTCTCCTTAAATTAGAAGAAATTAAGAAAATTAATGATTTCTGTAGTATTACTAAAGACTTTCCACAACCTATCTTTAAATCATATAAAGATAAGGAAAAAGATTTAAGTTTTGAATGGTGTAATTGTGATGATAATAAAACTAAGAAGGAATGTATTGATTATCAGACTTGTAAGAATAATTATGATAATTATAAGGATAGTACAGCTTTAGATGGTGAAAACTTAGTTTTATATTTCAATTGTCTTAAATTATATCCCGAATTTCCAAGATATTTAACAATAAATAATTCAAAAAAAATATAATCTATTATTAGTATATAAAAATGGAATTAAAAGCAATATTAACTGAATTTTTAGGCACCTTCTTTTTCTTATCTGTTATTTTAAATGTTGTTGCTGATGCTTCATTAGGTCCCATTGCCGTTGCTGTTGGTCTTTTGGCTGCCATTTATTTTGGTGGTAAAGTTTCAGGCGGTCATTATAATCCCGCTGTTAGTGTTATGATGTATGTTAAAGGTAAATTAACTGGTGATTTAGCCGTTCTATATATCGCCGCACAAATAGTTGGTGCATTATTCGCATTATTATTAAATAATTTCTTATATCTATGATAATTATTTAAAGTTATTTTTATTATATAAATTAAATGAAAATTTATACTAAAACCGGTGATAGTGGTACTACTTCATTATATGATTGTAGTAGAGTCTATAAATCATCTATATTAATAGATTTATTAGGAGATATCGATGAATTAAATAGTTTCATTGGTATAATTAATAGTGAATATTTATTAAATGATATTCAAGTATGGTTATTTGATTTAGGAACTATTATAGCAAATCCCAATAAAAAATATTTATTTGATTGTAATTTGGAATTTACAAAGATTCTAGAAAGTGAAATTGATAAAATGACTAGTGAATTACCCCGATTAAATAATTTCATCCTTCCTTCCGGTAATATTCACCTTTCACGTGCTATCACTCGCAGATGTGAAAGAAAATTAGTTGATATTACAACCAATTATCCTAAAGATTCTAAACATATTGATGCTAATTGTCTGGTTTTTATTAATCGTTTAAGCGATTACTTATTTACTCTCGCCAGATATGATTATTATAAAAAAGGATTTAAAGAGAATATTTATAAAAAATCTTTAATTCTCAGTAATATAGTAGAACAGAATGGAAAGTAAATTTAGTAAATTATCGAGTTCATCTAAGTTTCATAAATCAAATTTAATTAAAAGTAGTGTAAATAAAATAATTAATTTTATGAAAAAGTTTTTAACTATTTATTCTAATATAGTTAATGCTAATATTGCTAATTATTGTAAAATAATTACTATTATGATTAACAGTCGATTATTTGTTAAATTAGTTTTTAATAGAATATTTCATCATAAATCATTGGAAAATAAAACACATAATAAATTAATAATTACTCTTCAAAATAAATATCAAGAAAAGAATATAAAAATAAGTAATAGAGATAAAGAACCAATAATTATATTTATAAATAAAATCAAAAAAATATTATTAATATCATTTGATAATAAAATAATACATTCATTAGATGCAATTATATTTACTATTATTTCAAATATAGAATTATTAACTATTAAAGTGGATAGTTTAAGAGCTATATTTGATACTAAAATAAAATTGTCTTAAGGAATTTAGATGAAAAAATCTAATAATGAATCAGTTTTATTTTTTAATAATCTATAAATATAATAGATTATTATGAGTAAAAAAATTAAAAAAAAATCAAATGAAAAGAAATTAAGTAAGAAGGAATTAAATGAAAAGGAATTAAATGAAAAGAAATTAAATGAAAAGAAATTAAGTAAAAAGGAATTAAATGAAAAGAAATTAAGTAAAAAGGAATTAAATGAAAAGGAATTAAATGAAAAGGAATTAAATGAAAAGGAATTAAATGAAAAGAAATTAAGTAAGAAGGAATTAAATGAAAAGGAATTAAATGAAAAGAAATTAAGTAAAAAGGAATTAAATGAAAAGAAATTAAGTAAAAAGGAATTAAATGAAAAGAAATTAAATGAAAAGGAATTAAATGAAAAGAAATTAAGTAAGAAGGAATTAAATGAAAAGAAATTAAATGAAAAGGAATTAAATGAAAAGGAATTAAATGAAAAGGAATTAAATGAAAAGAAATTAAATGAAATTAAATTAAATGAAAAGGAATTAAATGAAAAGGAATTAAATGAAAAGAAATTAAATGAAAAGAAATTAAATGAAAAGGAATTAAATGAAAAGGAATTAAATGAAAAGGAATTAAATGAAAAGAAATTAAATGAAATTAAATTAAATGAAAAGGAATTAAATGAAAAGGAATTAAATGAAAAGAAATTAAATGAAATTAAATTAAGTAAAAATGAATTAAATGAAATTAAATTAAGTAAGAAGGAAAAAAAAATAAGTGAGGATAAAATAACAGAATTTATTAAAAATATAGATAAATATGAATTATTATATTTAGTAATTAAAAATGGTGGTTTAATGGTTCTTAAAAGTTATGCTTTAGTACCATATCCAGAATTACGTAAATTTATAGGTTATAATTGGATGGCTTATGGTAGTGTAGATATATTAAATAATCTTAATGATAAATCTAGTTTTATTAAAACAGATAGTAAAGGAAATAAAGTTAGAGCAAAAATTAAAATAAATCGAGATGAATTTAGAACAGCTATTAAAAGATTTACAAGTCTAACTTTAAAACCATTAAGTTATTTAAATAAATCATTAAGTATAGTTTCAAATTTAATTATGTTTCATTTTGTTATTATGTTAATTAATAGTTATACAGGGGGTAGTGTAGTACTATTGGGAAGATATTTATATGAAATATTTAAAGATAATCCTATTATAATGAAATTAATAAATAATATAGATATTCAAAAAATTCAAAATTTAAGTATTCAGGATTTATATGGATTATTTAATGTATTTAATTCCAAAAATTAATTTTTATCTTTTTTAGTAGACAAACAAAAAATAATTTGTAATTATAGATTATAATGAAAAAATTAAAAACCAATATTAAACACAAAACCAATATTAAACACAAAACCAAAATTAAAACACAAAAGCGAAATTAAACACAAAAGCGAAATTAAACCGTCATTTAAAACTTGATAATTCTTGATACTACTAATTATCACAAATTATTCATTTTAATGTATTTTATTATTTTTAATACTAACATAATAAAATATATCAAAATGTAAATAATTAAGT
>Ga0247840_10008559_pt1 | contig 13654 bp, 12 predicted proteins | sample LaCruzMarch2015__FD_192404 | JGI IMG/M metagenome (GOLD analysis project Ga0247840, IMG submission 192404) | Freshwater microbial communities from meromictic Lake La Cruz, Castile-La Mancha, Spain - LaCruzMarch2015_17m | ecosystem: Environmental > Aquatic > Freshwater > Lake | place: Spain...
CGAAGCGGTAGATGAAGCGATCTAGCTCCTTCTTCTTTGTCTCCTCGTTCTTCTTCGTGAGTATTGTGATCGTCCCGTTTGGACATGCCGACTCGCAGATCCCACACCCTGTGCATTTGTGTGTGTTCTGTCCCAAGTCGTGCGGCATGACGACACGCCCGCGAAAGCGTTCAAACATCTCGAGGCTGTCTCTGTTTTCAGGGTATTGCTGGGTTACGACAGTCTTTGGGTTTATGAAATAGCTAAACGTAAGACCCATGCCCTTGAGCAAGCTGATGAGCCCCTTATAGATTCGGACTGGGAGAGAGAACTTGTCGTCTGTCTTTAAGATCACAGTTGCCCCACGTCTTCTATGAGAAGAAATAAAACCCGCTGACTACAACGATAGCAGCGAGCGAGATATTGATTAGCCCAATAGGTATGAGAATTTTCCATTCGAGGTTCATAAGCTGGTCTATTCGCAGTCGCGGAAACGTCCAGCGAAACCACATCATCAAGAAAATTAGCAAACCTGTCTTACCGAGGAACCAAATCTTTGTCGGGATGAGTGCCATGATGGCATTGAATGTGTCGAATCCAGGTATAGACAAGGGCAGCCATCCGCCAAAGAAGAATGTCGCAGAGAGAGCTGAGAAGATGAACATGTTTACAAATTCAGCCAGGAAGAAAACAGCGAAGCGCATACCTGCGTATTCTGTGTGAAAGCCGGCTGTCAGCTCTGACTCCCCTTCTGCTAGGTCAAAGGGTGTGCGGTTGCATTCGGCTGTAGCGGAGATCGTGAAGATAACAAAAGCCACGAGCATCGGCAGGTGGCCCCGCCATATCCACCAGCCCGCTTCTTGAGACGCGACTATTTCGCCGAGGTTTAGAGTGCCTGCAAAAAGCACAACGACCAGCATCGATAGAGCAGCCGACATTTCGTAGGAGATGATTTGCGCTCCATTTCGTATGCCGCCCAGGAGAGAGTATTTGTTGTTTGAGCTCCAGCCCGCGAGCAAGACGCCGATGACGCCTATAGAGGAAATCGCGGAGACGAAAAGGACTCCCGTATTGACGTCAGCCATTGAAACCGAGAGCGGCCAAGGGATGAAGGCTAAGACCGCAAATGCTGCCGTCATCGGGATGAACGGCGCTAGCTGGAAGAGAAGCCTGTCCGCTCCTTTTGGAATCGGCGACTCCTTAAGCAGTAGCTTAATCGCATCGGCAACGGGTTGTAGGAATCCGTGCCACCCAACTCTCATAGGGCCGAGCCTACATTGGAAGTGGGCGCACACCTTTCGCTCAGCATAGATGAGCACAAGCGCCAAGACTGTGACGAAGGCCAACATACCAAGAGTTACACATATCATTTCTATAAAAGCGTCGAGCATAATAGGTGAGTCCTGTGTCCTATCGATCTATGTCCGGTATAACCAAGTCCAGAGTTGAAATGATCGCGACGAGGTCGGCGATCTTTAGTCCCTGCGCCATCTCGTTGATCGCCTGCAAACAATTAAATCCAGGGGATGTCAGCTTAGCTCTATAGGGCTTGTCGCTTCCGTCTGAAAATACATAGCAGCCAAAGCTCCCACGCGCAGTCTCCATTAGACTGTAGAATTCTCCCTGCGGTAGTTTTATTTTTCTCGGCGTCAATGCGCAGAAGTCTCCTGGAGCTAGCATGTCGAGACCTTGCCTGATTATCTTCATAGATTCGCGCATCTCTTCGATGCGCACACGATACCGATCCAGGCAGTCCCCCTTTGTTCCAATCGGGACTTCAAAATCAAAGCGCTCGTAGATCCCGTAAGGCTGTATCTTGCGCACATCGTAATCCACTCCAGATGCCCTAAGAACTGGGCCTGAGCAGCCGTAAGCCAGAGCTTTTTCTGTGGAGAGCACGCCTATGCCTGAGCATCTCTCCTGAACAATCACATTCTCGCTCAGCAATCGCTCGTGCTCTTGCAGAGCTTGCGGAAAGTAGTCAAGGAATTTTTTAGTCCGTGAGACAAAGTTCTCATGGAGATCCCAGACAAGACCGCCTATTCGAAAGTAGTTCATTGTAAGGCGAGCCCCGCACGTCTCCTCAAAAATGTCGGTTATCTGCTCGCGGTCTCGGAACCCGTATAGGAATGGCGTGAATGCGCCGAGATCCATGCCGAAGACTCCCCACCACAGGAGGTGAGACTGAATGCGCTGAAGTTCAGAGATAATGACACGTGCAACTTGTGCGCGCTCGGGGACTTCCAAACCTATAGCGCGCTCGACCAAGTCTATCCAGCACCAGTTGTTTATGTGAGCAGACAAGTAGTCGAGGCGATCTGTGAGATGTGTGATTTGTGGATATGTCTCATTCTCGCAAATCTTTTCTATGGAGCGGTGTATATAGCCTAGATGCGGTGTTACCTCTAAAACCGTTTCTCCGTCGAGTCGTATAACGAGGCGCAGTACTCCATGCGTCGATGGGTGCTGAGGCCCCATGTTTACGAGATATTCTTCTGTGTGGATTTTAGATCTTTTGTTCTGTGTGCTCTCGTCGATGCGACTCATGATCATGGCCGGTATGGGATGCAAGGAGCGGCAAGAGCAGGGCGCATGAGCACCGCCTATTTGCGCCTTGGAGTGAGTATCTGTTTGTCCCTCGTCCATAACTGCCTGAGTCTCTAGTATGGTTTCTTAATAAATTCGTGTTCTGGATCTTCGTATTCCTTCCTAAGAGGGAACCCTGTGTAAGTGCTATCTAAGAGCAGCTTTCTCGGATCTGGATGAGAGTCGAAGACAACACCAAAGAGCTCAGCCGCCTCTCTCTCGTGCCAATTAAAGCACTCAAATACAGATGCGCTCGATATGATGTGCGGATTTTCTCTCGGTACAAGAGCGTGAATGGAAACTCTGGCATTTGAGCAAGAACTTCTTAGTTCATAGACCAGCTCAATCTGTTGCTTATCTGGCCAATCTATCGCGCTCATGTGCAGAGGCAATGAAAACGGCCTCGGAGCTTTGCACTTGAGCCAAGACAAAACCTCTATGAGATCTTGAGACTCGATCATAAAAGCTGGGACTTGGGCGCGATCAAGAGGAGTTGTATTTGGAAACTGCTTAAGGAGTGAGAGGCTAAGACTCTCATCGAGCTGGCTTGGATGCTTGTTCTCTGGAGGATTCGCTACGGGCTTTCCTTTCTTTTGTGGCTTGCCAGGAGAGTATGGGAGCTCGGGATCAAAGGAGCCGCGCTCGCTCTGCCAATTAGCAGATTTGGGCGCACGTGGCTCCCAATTGCCGTCGATACTTTTCTGACCTAGAAAAGAAAGTATCTTAGAGACTATGCCGCGCTTTCTTGGCTTAGGCTTTAGGGACTCCTTGGTAGAAAGGTGAGCATGGCGTTTGTCTATGTCTTCAAGAGGCATGTGTCTTACTTTTATTAGTCTAGTCGCTGATTATTCTAAGGAGCGGGTGAACCTTATCCGCCGGGAGACGATCTTCTCGCGCTTCGAGGATCGACTCACCTTGAATCTTTTTCTGCAATTGCATGATCCCGTAGAGCAGAGCCTCTGGTCGAGGAGGACAGCCCGGGACATAGACATCAACCGGTATGACTTTATCGACTCCCTTAACTGTAGAGTAAGAGTCGTAGAAGAAAGGCCCGCCGCTTGTAGCGCAGGCACCCATAGCGATAACGTATTTCGGCTCAGGCATCTGCTCGTAGAGGAGACGCAGGCGAGGTGCTAATTTGTAGACTATAGTCCCCGCAACTACGATGAGATCCGCCTGCCTCGGCGTTGCTCTCGCTACCTCTGCACCAAAGCGGGCCCAATCGTGACGAGATGCCCCAGTGGCCATCATCTCAATCGCGCAACAAGAAGTCCCAAAAACAAGAGGCCAAAGTGAGTTTGACCTAGACCAATTAACGACCTCATCGATGCTAGTCACAAAGACAGAACCCTTGAGCCCCTCGGGAACTTCCGGATTTTTCGAAGCGCCTTGTTGATCCGCAACGTCCATCACACCCACTCCATGACTTTCTTCTTCAACACATAGAGGAGACCAAGTGCAAGCACAAAAACAAAAATGCCGACCTCAATGAGAGCGGGAACACCGACTTCTTTAAGAACAGCAGCACACGGAAATAGGAATACGGCCTCTACCTCAAAGATTAGAAAGACCAAAGCAAAGAGGTAATAGCCGACGTTAAACTGAACCCAAGCCGACCCTATAGGCCGCTCACCGCACTCGTAAGGAGTAGATTTTTCGTCAGAAGGTTTCTTAGGCGAGATCGGACCAGAAACAACGATGCCCCCCAAGACGAGGAGAAAGCCAGTGATAGCGAATAAACCTATATAGAGATATGCCATGTCACCGAGTAATTGTTGAGTAGCAGTTTGGAACTACTGAATAACTTTCATAGAACCTAACCCAGCAGATTGTCATTGAGCAAGCGTTATTTGCCGCCTCAATGCGGGAGAGCCAATCGGCGGGTTCGATGCGAGGGGAGAAAGTCGCGGAGTTCTCCCCGCATGTTGGATGCGGGGATGGTGGGTTTTGATGCTGGGATTTTTTTGAGTGGGGTGAGGCGTGAAGTGGGGTGGGTTGGAAAAGGAAAGATGTGGAACCTTTTCGGTAAGATCCCTGAGGTAGATGATGTGCATGACTCGTGGTAGAAACTAGCGGGTATAAAACTTCGTCTTCATAGTTCGCAATAAACCGCTGGACAATCCTTAGAGGAGAAGCATGAGCAAATACGATCTCAGTAAAATATATCTTGGGCTGACGGTATACGCGGAATCTCAGTTGCGTTCTTTCCGACACGTGCTTACTGTCCTCGAAGAGAAAGAAAACTTGCTTGCTGGTATATTGCCTTTCACCATTCGCGATGAATTACAGCTCAATGAGGCTGCCATTACTTACGCTGACAGGTCCATATCGTTGCTAGAATTCCTGAAGAAGCATAAATCCGATATTCCAATCAACGAGACACGGTGTAGTAGATCCATAACCCATCTCCTTTTACGAGAATATAGAAACGAGAACCATCATCATACCTACCTGCCGTTTGTCGCTTGCGATGTCACCATGGCAAAGACCCGCAAATTCCTAATATGGCCGATATTACGTAGTTTGACACGAGTCAAAAAGCGACACCCAGTCTGGTGTGAGACCGCGAATCTTGTCGAGCTTGGAGAACTCCTCACTAAACATCAAGATCTGATCGACGATCTTAAACGCGAGGCTTTAGCTTGTATAACTGATTCCTTGGGAGACACACAGATACTTGTTTCCCTATCTCCTAGCGGCTTGTTCCATCCCGGCCCCAGTCCAATATCTAATGAAGATTCATGGAAGCTCTGATTTGCCCATTCCCAGAAAAAAAACTGCCACCTTTTAGGTGGCAGGCTCCCCTCACCTAACCTTCTGGTACTTCGTTGCCGGCCCTGAACCCAGCTTAATCAAGCGGCCGGTCTCTTGCCATTTAGCTAAAATGCGCCTGGTGGTTCGGCCGCTAGTTGCGGACTCTTTTTCGATGAATGTGCGATCAAATACTTGCCCTTGGGTGATCGCCTCGAGTAGCTTTTCGACGCTCGCTTGTTCTGGTTGTCGGAGGGTAGATCTATAAGTTTGCTCTGCCTCTTCGAGTTGTCGCTCAAGTCTTTTGTAAGCTAGATTCAGCTTGCCCAAACAAAAGTTCATCCACGGATTGAAGTTATGCCCAGCTGATTCCCATTTTCGGGAACTCTTGTTCAGGCAATCGTAGTAATTGCCTTTGTCGCTCTCGATAAGAGCCTCGAGTGAGACATAACGGGCCACATCGTACCCTGACTGCAATAGTAAATATGCGTGAATAAGTCTTGCTAAACGACCATTCCCATCTTCGAGTGGGTGTATGCAAAGTAGGTCGAGAATAAAAGCGGAGATCACTTGGTGATCAATTAGAGAGTCATTTTGAATAAGCATATTGAAGAGCTTGCAGGAATCTCTCAGAAGGCGGGGCGTCTCTCGCGCAGAAGGTGGGACAAAGCGCACAGCTTGAAAACCATCTGGAAAAGTGAGGACAATCTTGTTGTCCTTCTTTTTTAAGCCTGCCTTGTTCTTATCATGAGCCCATAAAATGTTGCTTAGCTCGACTATGAAATCCACGCTCAGATCATCATGCTTCTTATAGACGTAATCGAGCCCACGCTTATAAGCCACGACATCTTCTTCGTCGCGGTTGCGCGGGCGCCAATGCGAAGACTTAAGCAATTCTCTCAACCGCAGATCCCCTGGGACCACAACCCCTTCCATCAAGGTGCTAGCGCGCACAGATTCAATCATTGCCGTGTCTAATAGTCTCTCTAAAGTTTCAGGATGCTGCTTGAAGAACAACTCCTGACGCCCTTTGCAAATCGCGAGGTTATGCAAGATCGCCTGCTTCTGACTAGGAGTGCTATACCCATCACAATTCAAAATTTCGTCTTTCTGAAAACATCTTAGGGCCATATTTGAAAGTTACTCAATCGCCAATCCTCGCAATACTTCAGTATTGCTGTGGGTTGGCTCAATCGCAACTTCCAAATATGACCCCAATCTGCTTCCAGAGAAAACGAAATTTTGAATTGCGATGGGTATATACCCGCGTTCTTGGCTTCGCAGAAGAGTATACCTTGTGGCCAGATGTCCTCAACTGTGGCCAGAAATTTGGCCTTATGAATTAGCTAGTTAGCTGTGACTCTTGCCCAATAGTAAGGATTATCTGGCCATGCGTCAAACACTCGCGATGCCTCACAAGAAAGGCGTGACCATTTATACCCATCGCAAATTCACGTGAGGAGACTAACTTCTTTCACGCCGACATCGGAGAAAGTGAGGCTTCCAAGGGGTGTGATTTCGGATGAGGACATGAACCCTAGTCCCCAATAAGTGGGTGCCGCAGCAAAAACCCCTGCCATTAAAAGCAGAAGACCTATGCATAGTCCCGTCTGAGGTCCCTCTATCAGCCACCTTTATTGGCACCGGTATTAACGGCACACTCGTGACTGCTTAACGAGGGCATTTCATCTAGGCCCAGAGGCAGCTCCCTTTTTTATCTTATCGGTTCACTCGCATCGATAAATCACACCGCTACAAATTGGAAGCCTCGAGCGATTATACACAGTAGCCCCTTGCTAAACCAAGCTCAAACGTAAAGAATCAGCAGCACTTTCGACACTTTGTTTTTTTACCCCCCACATTTAGTCTTGCAAGTGATTCAAAAGAGACAACAGATCGCCGACAATTGTCGACTCCTAGCGGTTGATCCTAGCCTCACATGTTCAGGTTGGGCCCTATTTTCACTTAAAGAAAAGAAACCTATTCGTGTTGGGATCCTTGGATCTCAATCCGCTAAGTTCACATTGGCACAGAGGTTGTCGGGCATTCAATCGAGGGTCGACTTGCTCTTTGAAGAGCTATCGCTTGGCAGTGACGACTTCCTAGTATGTGAAGGGCCAGCACCGCTCATTTTAAATCCGCATACCGCTTTGAAGGTCGAACAAGTTCGTGGGATCTTCGAAACCTTAGCTAGAAGCAGAAATGTAAGGGTCGCGGGAAGAGTCAATCCTAGAACTGTGCACACTGAATTGCTTGGGTTAAAAGGAAAGCAGTTGCCTCGTGATATAGTTAAAGCCCTCGCGCGTCAGGTAGCCGAGCGCCTCTTTGGGCGGGAGCTAAAATGCCTACTTGAAGAAGGCATGGCCGGATCAAAGAATCGAGATGTTCCTCAAGATATAGTCGATGCAATCCTTGTTGGAACCTTGGCCGCTTCGCGTTTAAAAAATGGCATCGAGACCGGCATGGCATTGGAGCTGTTATTCCAACCCAAACTCAGCTCTGGTCGAAATAATGTGAGGTCACGACAAGCGTGGACCAAGAGCATAGAGACGAGAATGACCAAAAGACCAAGATGAAAGAGATCCTCAATCTGTGCCTACTCATTGCTATCAGCTCTATAGCCAGTATCTCCATCGGTCTCGCTTCCTGTGAGAGCCAAGCCTCTAATACTCGATCAGAAACAATCGGCGACAACGCGGACCCAGCTGACTCCATAACACTGTGCTCACAAAACCTGTTTCGTTTTGAAGCAAAAATAGGAAACAAAAAAAGCATGACACAGGAGAACTTCCTCGTGCAACGCTTCATAGACGCCCAATGCAACCTGGTCGCAGTTCAGGAAGTATTTGGAGAAACCAAAGAGCAGGCGCAAGGGAACTTAAATCACATAGCCGTCCAACTGAGTTCTAAAGCGAGAAAGAAATTCACGGCTCTCGTAGGTGAGACGAATGACAAGACTCTTCGCAACGGCTTTATCGTAGATACAACCTCGCTTGAGATCTTATCTCAGGAGAGTTTCAACAAGCGACCCCTGCGTTCTTTAGATCCATTATCTCCACCTGGACATTTCAGCCGTGGCCCATTCGGGGTAACGATAAAGCTCAAACACCGAAACAGCAGCATGTCACCAAAGACTTTATTCGCACTATCCTTCCACTTGAAGTCAAAAGCCAATGCCTACAAAGACCCGACGGGTTATTCTTTTGAACCGCTTCGCATGGAAATGGCGGAGACACTGCGCAGACTCGCAGAAGAAGAGTTGAAGAGAAACCCAGACTCGATTGTAGCCATCCTCGGAGACATGAACAGCCCACCAAAGAGTGCGTCTTCTGAGATCTTAAGAGGAGAACTCACACTAGCTGATTTCAGAAAAGGCAAGTGCAAGCTCAACAGTCTCCTGGAAGCAACATGCGATAGGAAAAGAAATAGACGCGCCAAATTTAAGGGCCTGATCTACAACAAAACCAAACGAAAACAGCTCTGTGGGGATGCGACAGGAACCTATAAATATAGGGGTAAAATCGAACTAATAGATGACATCACAGTCCCAACATCTCAGCTAAAAATATATACACCACCTTCACTCCTGGGTGATTTCAACAAGGGAAGCGATCACCTGCTAGTAAGGGCCACATTCAATCTCTGAAAATAGCCGCATTTTATACCCATCGCGAATGAGAATTCCCGAATTGTAACCGTTCAGTCCCCCAAAATTGAATGATCCTCAAGGGGCATTCGGGGTGTTTGAAATTGATGGACTGAAGGGTTACATGATCTGTTACTATTGATCCGCCCTAAATTTACAGAGAGAGTGCACATCGCAATTTTTGCATTTGAATTTTGAAGGTGAGGCCACTGCTTCCATCTCTCCTTCTGTTATAGCCCGCATCTGTCTAACCAGCTCATCAAGCCAGAGTTTTTTTTCCGGTGTGTATAGCACTCTCGAAGATCTGGCATCTTGCCCGACAATCAGCAGTCCATAGGGCGATGGTCTTGCCTGAGTTTCCTCTATGATCCTCAGATGAGTTATCAATTTGGCTACATGGCGATCTCGTATTTTTTTGCTAAGCGGTAGGCGATCAACCGGTATCAGGAAATTATCTTCTTGCATGAGCGCATCGGGTTTACTCTGGAGCCTTAATTGCTCGCTCCTAAGAACTGCAGCTTCAGGTGCCGCCCCTCCCCTAGAAGCTACGACTTTATTGCCTTTTGCAATGCCTGATGATTTTTGCAGCCGTTGTGTGTGCCGATCTACCATATCCCAAACGACAATGATCGCACCGACCAATAGCATGATGAGGACGATCTCTGTCGGAACTCCAAGGGATGTCTCTTTTTGTGCGATCTGCCAGCGAAATAAAGAGATGCCCGTATCGTGCCAAAGGAAGATTACAACCACGAGGAAGACCAACAAAAGATAAATCGTCTTACCGTAGTGTTTAAGACTCGACGTTAGCTCGTTTGCCTTAAACCATTCTTGCCTGATTTGTTTGCTTTGTTTGCCGCGAGAGGTCTCCAAGCGATCCGAAGAACCCGAACTTGCTTTGATCCGCCAAGCTTGCGGGCAAACAACGTAGTTCGCTATGTCATTGTCTGAAATTAGCCTTTCATTTTTTTTCATAGTGGACCAGTTGGGTCTTGAGTAGAACTATCACTTGCCGCTAACGACAAGCCAAAAACAAACACACCCATCGCAAAAAGAGCGATGAGGATCGAGCGCACAAACTACCGTCTCTGTATACCCATGTCCAATATCACGCTTTGACCCGATCTATTTTCGTAAGCGTTCACGTCATAGGTAAGTTGGGGCCGCATTGGTGTAGATCACAAGAACGGTATATCCATCGCGACTAAACCACCCTCGACTGAAGTCGAGGGGTTTGAGGAACGGACTGAAAGTCCTACCACCGGCTTAAAGCCGGTTAAAGTTTTAACACAAACAAATCGTCGGTTTCGTTCAGATAGAATGCCAACGTCTCGCCATTGAGAATAGGCAATATGGAGCCTTTGTTTTCTTTCTACACACAGCACCAGCTAGCTGAAAGCTATCCGTCTAAAGACGGAGGTTTCAACCTTCCTTTCGGACGAATGAGAATTCCCGAATTTCTGGAAGTAGCTTGAGGTCATATTTGGAAGTTACGATTGAGGCAAACCGCAAGCGATACTGAAGTATCGCGAGGATTGGCCGATTGAGCAACTTTCAAAGATGGCCTCAAGATGCTTTCAGAAAACAGGAATTTTCATTCGTGATGGGTATAGTAACTCGATTGGAAACGGTTACTTGTGGGAGGGTTCCTTTTCATTTTCAATGTGGCTGGCACTTTTAGATTGGCACTTTTAGATTGGACTTGTAGAGTAAAAATTTGCCCCGTATTGCACCACGAACACTGGGCATAGACTATAACATAGGGGGAGACTGGCTTGATGCTCGTGTCCGTCGTTGTGTTCGTATTGTAGAAAAATTAGCAGTTTGTGAGGCTGATAAAAAGCAATGCGTGTAGTGCAATTCACAGATCCGCTAGCAGCAGATAGAGAAGATCCGACTCGTAGAGTTCACAGGGCCACTCATAGGGTAGCGCCAATTCTGGGAACCCGACCGCGCGGTCGAGTCGGTGACCAATCCGCTCGGACTAGTCCTGCGCAACTGCAGGCAGGATCTCCGGACCCCACAATAGACACAAGTCAAGGTAGTACAGCACAAAGTAGAACTGCGCCTTTAGTGCAGAAAGAAGCTCCTCGAAGTTCAGGCATTCCAGCCTCGAAAACAGCTGGGGCCTTATTCCGACTTGTTGGGCAAGCCTTGGGGTTTGGTGCACGTTGGGTTCCTCTAGTAGGTGCAGCCATTAACGCCATAACGCCAACGTCAATGGTAGATCAAGAATCAGAGGATGCCGCCCTGCGGATATCCGCAAGCGGGGAATTGCAATCACCTCAAGAGCGAGAGCCACCACAAGAAGCAGGAAAACCGGATCATCTAAGGCGACTTGGGCATTCTGGCGACACGACTGTTTACCAAGATGCAAATGGAAATGAGGTCATAGTAAAAGGTCCAGACTCACACAATCCGGCATTGGCATCCCTGGCAATGCCAGGAGTGCCCGGCACTCCTGTAGCTGGAAACGGGGCACAGGCAAGCTTGAGAACTATGGGCCAAAGATCCGGGGGGCCGGACATCATAGGCACCGACACCGAAGATGAAGCGTCACCTACTCAGGGAGATGCTATTACAGTTTCAGCTGAGGGAATTATACCGACACAGCTTAGTGGGCTGCCCTATAGGCTTATAGATGTCAAACGATTAGCAGATATCCTCGCTCCTAGAATTAAGCAATTGTCAGAACAGCTCGAAGCTTTGGGCTTTAATGAACTTACGCCTATTAGCACGTCTCCAACGTCAGGTGGTGACAGTCCCGTTACAGCAGCTCGGGCCCTAAAGACAGCTAATCTTCCTGCTTTGTTAGGTGCCCAACCAACGTCTCTAGGTAAAAAAGAGAGCCGGTTAGTTATTGCTGCCGGCGCATTTATGGTGGAAGAAGTGCCTAAGAGCACGGCGTCCCATGACGAGAGCCGGACGGAGGAAAACGGTCCCCTACAATATCCGACAAAAAAATTAGTCCTTGACCCATACGGCATAACTGAAGTTGGCGAATTACAACTATCCGAAGCAGCAGCCATCGCAATATGGAGTCTCCTTCTTAAACAAGCAGCTGAGTCGGTTAGACACGACCACGTGACGCAAGCGCGACTTCAGGCAGGGGGTGTAGTAGATGGTGCTAAACTGCAAGCACAACGGCACTACCCCCTCGTTCCTGATATAGAAAGACGTTTACCCCGAAGAGTTACAGCAGGCATCGATAACACACATATCGACCTTACCGCTGTAAAAGTTCATATGCGTCTTGGTTATCCCCCAGGACCGAGTCGCTGGATAAGCCCACCAATTTTTGAAACAGATTTCTATGGAGGGTTATTACTGCCATCAGTATCTCCAAGTGCCGTAGCGGAAATCAGGGCCCAAGCATCGGCTGCATTGCTTACTGTCATGGGTTTAGCGAGAGATCAATATGGTGATCCCGTTATTCCTGAGGAGACTCCCCCAGCAAGGAGGAAAGAGTTAGAACTTGCAATCATGATTCACGACGCTCTGCCAAGAGATGAGGGAAACAACCGGTATGTGCCAATATCTCAGGAACTCCTTCTCGGGAATTTAGTAGACCTGTTGGGAGAGCCACGTCCTACTATCCTACAAGGAACCGGCCGATCGAATAGATGGGCAACCTCGATCGTTGAATCGTTACCCATAGATGCGGCCGGTAAACCTGTTCTCCCCGATAACCCTAGTGCAACTCTGATACGAGCATTAAAGATTTATAGTCGAATCCACCGTGACTCGGGTGGAGGCCTCGTTACAGCCGATGAGGTAACACCCCTGGTTAGATACCCAGGTATTCCCCAGTCAATAATTGGAACAGTAGAACCCGCAAGAGTGCCGGTTGTCTCCTATATAACGACTGAGAGTGAAGAGGTTCGTTTATTTGTTCATCCACTTCATGCTCAAGGTTCAGACCATTTGCCGTCTCTCCCTTAAAAGGTTCCATGTCGTTTTCTTACCCGGTACCCAGGTAATCTCCCGCCTGAAAAAGGTGCCCTGGAAAAGGTGCCAGGACGTTTTTTCAAGCGTATCTCAATCAGCAAGTCGCGAATGATTTGCAGCGCAAAATGGTTTTTGTCGGTGGGCGTCGGCAGGTCGGTAACAGATAACGCCCAGTAGCTACTTACCCAAGGCACCTAATGCATCGGCAAGAGTTCGATACTTCCCATATGATTCTACGCTGCGAGCGTATGTTCGGCCCTGATTGTTTGCAGCTAACTCATTAGTCGCATCAATCGCCCTCATCTGCGCATTAGTAGCATCTCTTTTATAAGAAGCCTGTGGATCGGGCTCCACGTCTTGGGCGATAGGGGGGGAGTAAGCCCAGATCGTATATTGACTGGTCTTGCTATCAAACCTAATCTCATCGGCATTAAAGTCGATCTGCGGATCATTGGTTCCGTGTGGGGGACTAATAAACTTCCCTTGCCCAACTTGTTCAGGACTCAGCATCAGGAACTCCTTAGCGACTTGCCGTTTGACTGCAGTATCTGAGAGCACACTTCTTACTGCATCAAGATGAGACTGATTGAACCGGTACTGCAGCCGCTGCCGTCTAGGCTCACGACATTCCACCAATTCATCGAGCGTGGAAAGACCACCAAGCCCAATCTCGGCTTGCAGACGTCCGCGCACACCTTGGTCCAACAACAACACACGTGCTTCTTCAACTGATGAATTATTCGA
>Ga0247840_10008561_pt1 | contig 13650 bp, 11 predicted proteins | sample LaCruzMarch2015__FD_192404 | JGI IMG/M metagenome (GOLD analysis project Ga0247840, IMG submission 192404) | Freshwater microbial communities from meromictic Lake La Cruz, Castile-La Mancha, Spain - LaCruzMarch2015_17m | ecosystem: Environmental > Aquatic > Freshwater > Lake | place: Spain...
GATCGCTGACCGCTGATCGCTGACCGCTGATCGCTGACCGCTGATCGCTGACCGCTGATCGCTGACCGCTGATCGCTGACCGCTGATCGCTGACCGCTGATCGCTGACCGCTGATCGCTGACCGCTGCCCGCTGCCCGCTGCCCGCTGCCCGCTGCCCGCTGCCCGCTGCCCGCTGATCGCTGACCGCTGACCGCTGACCGCTGACCGCTGACCGCTGACCGCTGACCGCTGACCGCTGACCGCTGACCGCTGACCGCTGACCGCTGATCGCTGATCGCTGACCGCTGATCGCTGACCGCTGATCGCTGACCGCTGATCGCTGACCGCTGACCGCTCTACTTAAGATAAGGGTTGGACCCCATGGACCTGATTTTCTTGAATCGCTTTTTTTCTCCGGACCATTCCGCAACCAGCCAGATGCTGACCGATCTCGCGTGCTATCTGGCGGCGCAGGGGCATCGGGTGCGGGTGATCACCGGTCGCCAGGGTTACCTGGACGCGCAGGCGCGGCTGCCAGCCCGCGAGTCGGTGCAGGGGGTCGAGGTCCACCGGGTCTGGTCCAGTCGCTTTGGACGGGCGGGGCTGATCGGCCGGGCGGTCGATTATTTGAGCTTTTATCTGAGCTCGAGTTGGCGGCTGCGGCGGCTGGCGGGTGCGGGCACGGTGGTGGTGGCGATGACCGATCCGCCGCTCTTGTCCGTGCTGGCGTCTTGGGTCTTGGCGGGGCGGCGGGTACGGTTGGTGACCTGGTTACAGGACCTGTTTCCGGAGGTGGCCGTCGCGCTGGGCGTAGGCGCGCTGGGTGGGTTGGTCGGCCGCTGGGTCCAGCATGGGCGGGATCTGTCGCTGCGCGGGGCGGCGATGAACGTGGTGATCGGGGAGCGCATGGCCGAGCGGGTGCGGGCGGGCGGGGTGTCGGCGCAGCGGGTGCGGGTGATTCATAATTGGGCGGATGGCGAGGCGATTGCGCCGCTTGCGCCGACGGAGAATGCGCTACGGCGCGCCTGGGGATTGGCGGAGGCCTTTGTGGTGGGCTACTCCGGGAACCTGGGGCGGGCCCATGCGTATGAGACGGTGCTCGATGCGGCGGCGCTATTGCGGGCGGAGTCGGCTGCGGGCGATACGCCGGTGGTGTTTCTGTTCATTGGTGATGGTCAGCGATTGGCGGAGTTACGGGCGGAGGCGGCGCGGCGGGGTTTGGAGTCGCTGCTGCGGTTTCATCCGTATCAGCCCCGTGAGTCCTTGGCCCTGAGTCTGGGTGTGGCCGATGTACACTGGATTTCGCTGCGTCCGGCGCTGGAGGGATTGATCGTGCCGAGCAAGTTTTATGGCGTCGCGGCGGCCGGTCGACCGGTGTTGTTCGTCGGCGATCCGGATGGCGAGATTCCGCTGCTCCTGGCGGCGCATGACTGCGGCCTTTGCGTCAGGGAGGGGGATGGCGCCGGTCTGGCGGCGGCGATACGACGGTTGCGCGACGATGTTGCTTTGCGCGAACGCCAAGGGGCTCATGCGCGACGGTTGTTGGAGGAGCGGTTTGAACAGCGGCGGGCGCTGGAGGCTTGGGAGGGGGTTTTGAGGAGCATTGAGTTTTAAAAGTCTGTGGCGATCTGCGTGCAACCGTCCGGTGGCTGGCTGAGCCGTTTCAAGCGGCGACTGATAGACCGCGCCGCGTCCGCTGCGGTGTAAGGCTGCCTCGACAATCTACTGGGGCACCTTGCGTATCGACAAGCTACTGTGGCAACTGGCGTCTCCGCTGGGTCTGTCGCTGACCCTGTGCCTGCTGGGGCTGCTCTTGCCGGCGTTGGGGCGGCGACGTTGGGGTCTGGGGACGCTCCTGGTGGCGGTTGTGTGGTTGGGAGTCTGGTCGCTGCCCGCCGTCTCGGATGCGCTGCGCCAGTCGCTGGAGGGACGTTTTGCCAATCTGCCCGTCGCGGAATTGCCGGTCGCCGAGGCGGCGGTGGTGCTGGGGGGGGCGATCGATGCCGGGCCGCCCGGCTGGCCGTATCCGGACCTGGGTCCGGCGGCTGACCGGGTCTGGCAGGCGGCGCGGATCTTTCATGCCGGCAAGGCCAAGCGGCTGATCCTGTCCGGCGGGCGCCTGGCCTGGCAGGGGGAGCGACTGCCGGAGGCGCAGGCCATGGGTCGGTTGCTGGCCGATCTGGGGGTGCCGGCCGCCGCGTTGGTGTTGGAGGAGCGCAGCCGCAGCACCCGCGAGAATGCCCTCTACAGCGCGGAGCTGATCCGGGCGCTGGGGATCGAGCGGGTGCTGCTGGTTACCTCGGCCCTGCATATGCCGCGGGCGCTGGCGAGTTTCCGCGCGGCGGGGGTGGAGGCGATCCCGGCGCCGACCGATTTCGAGGCGATGCCCCAGCCGGCCCAAGCGCTGCGCTGGCTGCCGGATGCGGGGGCGCTGGCGGGCAGTACGCGCGCGCTGAAGGAGTATTTGGGCTGGTGGGTGTATTGGTGGCGGGGCTGGGCGTGATGACGCCGGGGCGGGAGTTGCGATGGCGGCCGCTTGGTGGCGCTTTTTTTGATCATTACTTCGGCCACCCGGCCTTTGCGGTAACCCGTCGCGGCCGGGGGGCCGCTCCTACGGCGTTGGCGCGGCCTCCGTCATCGATGGGGTGGCCAAAATCTTGGTCCAGGCTGCGCGCCCGTAGGGTCCGCGGTGCGGACCGACGACCGCGCGGTGGCCACGGTTGCTGCGACGATGATCCGGGCCGGAACCGGCCGCGATCGTCGTTACGGTCACGGAGCCCTCAGTCCGTAGGGTGCGCCGCGCGCACCCGTGCCGCCGCGATGCCCTTGCATCCTTATGAGACGGCTCGCTCGGCGCGATCCACTGCATCGTACCTGGGAGCTGACCCCGGGCCGCTTGACGATGACCGACCGCATCGAGGGTGCGTTCAGTGAGGCCACTGCGCGGTTCCATCTGCACTGGATCTTGACTGGGGTGAAGCGAACTGAATCATGGTTTTAGAAGGGATCGCAACCGGAGACTCTCATCGCCTGGTCAGCGTCGTCTGCGTCTGGCGGCGGTCGGCGACGTTCCAGGTCGGCACCGGGCGGCGCGGCTGGACGCCGCCGAAGTATGGCCGTCGTGAGTCGAAAATACACGAGGAACGCGGCGCCGAAGCTATAGAACTGGACATAGTGGGGCACCTCCAACCCGTTGGCCAGGACGCCCAGGCCGCCGGTGACGAAGGTGAGCGCCAGGATGAGGGCGGTGACCCGGCCGTCCGTCAGGCCGCGGGCGAGCAGCAGGTGGTGCAGGTGCTGGCGGTCGGCGGCGAAGGGGTTACGCCCGGCCATGATGCGGCGAACCATGACCGCCACGGTGTCCATCAGCGGCAGGGCCAATAGCCATACGGCGGTGATCGGTGCCATGACCGCCGCTTCGCCCGTGGACAGATGGACCGAAAACCAGCTCAATACGAACCCGAGCATGGTGCTGCCGGCATCACCCATGAAGACGCTGGCGTGGGTGCGCCCCGGGTGGCGCAGGTTGAAGGCCAGGAAGGCGATGATGACCGTGGTCAGCGCCAGCAGGGCACCGAGATCGCCGGCATGGGACGATGGCGTGCTCAGGCACAGGACCAGCAACCAGCCGGCGACGACCAGCGCGGTACCGCCCGCCAGGCCGTCAAGCCCGTCGATCATGTTGAAGGCGTTGATCACCCCGACCACGCCGAACAGCGTGAACAGCACCGCCCACCAGCCCAGCACGACCGGGCCGAACCCGAACAGATCGCCCAGATTGCCCAGCACGATGTCGCTGCCCAGGGCCATCAGCGCGACGGCCCCCGCCTGGTACATGAAGCGTGTCACCGGCCGACTGGAGTGTAGATCGTCATAGAGACCCACCAAGGTCACGACCGTCATGCTGGTCAGGAGGAGCTGCCAGTAGTGGGGTTTCTCGGGCAGCAGCAGGACACTCAGCCCAAAGCCGGCGGACATGACCACCCCGCCGACCAGCGGGACCGGGTGGCGGTGATGCTTGCGGGTGCCGGGATGATCTTCCCAGCCCAGGGTCCGGGCGAACCGGGCCAGCAGCGCAATCATGCCGACGCTGAACAGGAGGGTCCCCGGCAATAACCAATGCAGCGGCAACGAAAAGGCGTTCATCCGAACGGGTTGCTCCTGTTTTCCGGTGGAATCACAAAGACGGGCGGCGGTCTGAGCTTCGCGCCGGACCCGTCCGGCCGCCGGGAACGGCGTCCTTCTTCGGTCAGCGGCCGGTGGAAGAACACCGCCGCCAGGAAGGCCGCGAAGACGGCGTTGGCCGGGGTCCGCAGGTTGTAGTCGGTCATGCTATGCAGCATCATCGACAGCAGCGCAATGCCCGCGCCGACCTGGGCGAAGCGAAAGGGCGTCCATTCCCCGCGCTTCCAGACCCGGCCCCACTGGCGCAGATACAACAGCAGCCAGGCCGCGATCAGCACGCCGGCCACCAACCCGAATTCCAGCAACCACTCCAGATAGTCATTGTGGGCGCGGTTGATGGTCACCCCGGGAAGATCGGCCGGATGAAAGCGGCGCAGTACCTCGAGGAAGGTGCCCCCGCCGCTGCCGAGCGGGAAGAATTCGCCAATCGCCTGCAGCGTGGGGGCGACGATCTTCCAGCGGCCATCCTCGAACGGGTCCGCGTAGGCGAACCGGCTCCAGACCGGCAGCAGCCCGATCAGGCTGGCCAGGCCGAGCCCGGCGGCGGTGAAGGTGCCGATCAGCCCATACGCGTTACGCCCGCCCAGCCGGAAGGAGAAGATCAGTGTAGAGAGCAGGATCGCGAGCATCGCGAGCCCGATCCCGGAGCGGGAGCGGGTGAAGATCAGTCCCAGCAGGATCGCCAGCGATAGCGCGCCCAGGGCCGCGGTCTGGTTGATCCGCGCCACACTGAAGCGCGCCAGCCATTGACGAAAGGTGCGCCGACGGCGAACGGGGGGATGTGGGGGCCGACCCTGCCCGAGGGTGGCGGCCACCAGCGCCAAGCCGACCGGCAGCGCCATCTCCAGCAGCCCGGCCAAGTGGTTGCGGTTGGGGTAGGTGCCCATGGCGCTGTCGCCGAACTGGCCGTACTGGAACAGGCCCAGCAGGGCCTCGGCGGCGGCGATCCCCAAGAACACCACCACCAGCACCAGCAAGCGCTCCCGGTCGAGCCGGACGGCCGCCAGAAACACCGCCAGCGGCGGCAGCAGCGCCAGCCAGGCGGCCTCGGTCGTGCTCGGGATCAGCGAGATCGCCCGCCAGTCGCTACCCGCGGCCGGGGCGCCCGCCAGGCGCATCGCCTCGGCGTAGTAGGCGCGCCCCGGCAGCGCTCCCCAAAGCCCGGCCGGTAGCGGCAGCAACTGGACCAAGGGGAGGAGAAACAGCAGGGCAAGAACGATCTGGAGCGGCCTGGAGAGCGGCTTGGCGCCGCGCGTCGACCCGGCTCCCGGACCCGATGGGACGCTCGTCGCTGCCTGCCAGGGCCAGAACAGACCGGCCAGCAGCGCCAGCGCCGCCAGTTCCAGGATCATCAGCGGCAGCGGCCGCCAGGTTCCGAGGAACAGCGGCGCGAAGGCCAGCAGGGCGATCAGCCCGAAATAGATCGCCGGCCCGTTGGGGGCAGGGCGCCGGCTCCCCGGACCGTTCTGCGGTTCCGCGAGTCCGTTCATAATGGCGCAGATAAACCGTTATTCAGCCCGCGTCCGCGTGGGCCGAGTAATTGGCGAGGTTCCAGGTTGCGGGAACCGGCCTTGATAATTGTTTGGGCCAGCGGCTCTCGCGGCGCGGAGCGCCCGATAAATCCGCATTGCGTTTCCATGATCCTGAGCCTCCTGCGATCAGCCCACGGGTTACCGATACGGGCTACTGTCTATCCGGCTGCTGCCACGGGGTGCGAGCAGAACTGATTTAGTCTCGGTGACGACAAAGGGTGGAAAAGCGCAGCGCATCCACCAGCACCGCCGATGCCTTAGAAACGATTCACTGATAAGTCAAATAAGTTCATTAGGCAGTGCTGGTCGCGTCGTTGTCGTTGTCGTTGTCGTAATCGAGGTTATCGTAGCGCCCCGAACTCTCTCGCACACCAAACTGCATCGCTTCTCCGATTACGACTACGATCACGACAACGACAACGATTGCGCTGTGTTTAACTTGCTCTTGACTCATCACTCAAAAGCTGGTGGATGCGGCGCGCCGAAGCGACGTGCCCGGTCCGGGGCGCTGTGCCGCGCGCGGCCTTGATCATTCCGGCCACCTCTGAGGATGACATCCGTCGCGGCCTGGGGGCCGCTTCTACGGCGTAGGAGCGGCCCCCAGGCCGCGACGGGCGCCGCAAGGGTCTGTCGCCGGAGTTATGATCAAGGCCGCCGCGCGCCCTACCCAACCTACGATGGGCGATTTCGCCGACCACATCCTCTTTTGTCCACACCCCATCGTGTCAGGTAAAGGGCCGCGCTGCGGCGCTCCGGACCTTGGTGCGCCGCACGGCAGATAGGCCAAAGAGGCCGATCAGCGCAAGCGCGAGCGAGCCGGGGGCGGGGGTGGCGAAGACCTGGACGTTGATGTCGCTTGACTTGTCCCACCCGCAGAAGGCCGCATCGGCGGGCACCCCGCTATCGCAGTCGTAGATCTCCATTAAGTCACCCGCATTGATCTGAGAGAACCAGCCATTAGCGCCCTGCTGCGGCGAACCGCTGAGGGCCGCGTTCGAGGCATGGTTGTACCAAAAATCGTCACCCATCGCGTCGATTCCGAACTCGATCAGGGTGAGTGGATCGACGACCCAATTGAGATGGGTAAAATCGACCTGCCAAATCTGGTAGTCCGCCGTTTGACCCTGGAAATTGGTCGTGCCGTTGTTGTTGTAGTAGACCCGGGTGAATTGAATATGCGGGTTGTCGCTGGTGTTGCCGGTGATGTTACCCGTGCTCAGTTCGGGGAGGGGATTGGCGCGCGGGCGATCCTCATAGGCTCCGGCGTAAAGAGTAATCGAGTCGTAGATGTCCCCCAATTGGTAGGGGTTCCCCGATGGCGCATTGCCATCCGGGATGGCTGGAGACCAGATGCGGATCGTGTCGATCGTCCATTGCTGCCCCGCGGACAGATCGGGCATGCGGAAGGTATCACCGGTGAGCCAGAAGACAGTGTCGGCGGCTGTTCCAGTCGGGTAACCGCCCCACGCGATGTTACTGCGGTCCGCCCCGGCCGCATCGTTGATGTTGATGATCGGCAGCCCTCGGTCGACAACCAAGTCGGCCGTGGCGTACACCGGCCCGGCCGGAGCCACCCCTAGCAACAGCGCGATTCCCAGGGCCTTTAATTTATTCAGTGTCATAGCGGCTACTCTTCGATCAAGTTGTTCGGTCCTGGACGTGGCGGATAGGGGACCCGTGCTCATAGTGCTCCAACGCGAACGCGCAGTGCGCCCGCCAAAGCCTTAGGATGGCCGCGGTCAGCGCGAGAGCTTCGAGCCTTCGACCGGGAGGGGGGCGCCAGGCGGCCGGCTGCGTTTTGCCGGGTCCACGGTGGTGACCGCCTGCGTGGTCTGGACCTGGGCCTGAGCGCTACTGCACTGGGTTACTCCGCCGACGGTAAGCATACTGTTGGCCGGCATCGTCACGCTACAGCCGTTAGTGTACACGACCGTTGCCGCGGAGGAGCCGACGACCGCGATGCGATCACCCGTGGAGAGCGGCATATCAACCTGCGCCGGAACCGTCGCCGTGGTCTGCGTGACCAGCACCCGTCCTGCCGTCTGGGCCACCCGGGCCGTCGCGGCCCCGGCGGTGACGCCGTAACCCGCCAGCACCAAGGCCAATCCGACCGCTGCGTCTGATATTTTCATCTGTTCAACCCTCTTGATCGACCGCCAGAGGAACCGTTTGCGTGCGAATTATCCCGGCCCCCCTCGTGGCTGATGGCCGTCGCGGCCGGGGGCCGCTCCTACGCCGTAGGAGCCCGGCCGCGACGGGTTGCCGCGAGGTGCGTGGCCGGAGTGATGATCAAGGCCAGATTAGGCACGGACCGCGTTTAGCGGCAATAACATCTTTCTCTTAGTCTAACTGGCGACGGACACCAGCGCCGTTAAAATTGTGTTAAGGCGTTGCCCGGTGTCAGGCAACGGGCCGAAACCCGCCGTGTCCCGCCGACGCGGGGCATCAGTCCCGGCGGCTGATCGCCAGGTCGTCGAACCAGACCCCGCCCTGGCCATCGGGACCGCTGCCGACGCGCTCCCCGTGTTCCAGCCGCAACACCTGGAGCGGGCAATCCGTCGCCGGCACCTCGAAATCCAGACCGAAGACCTGCCAGTCGTCCCTGCCGATGAAGGGCTCGGTCATCGCCAGGGGGCGCGGCTCCGGCCAGCCACAACCGACCATCCAGCGCAGGCCGTCCCCGGGTGAGAGCCCGTCCGGACGCACCCGACCCTGGAGCCGATACCGTCCGGGATCGAGGAACAGCGGCTGCAGGACGTGCCGGAAATGGGCCGACCGGCTGTCGAAGGCCACATGCAGGGCGCGTCGGCCGCGGGTCCCGTAGGTCTGGACGGTCTCTACCGTGACCCCGGGGGGCGGCTTGATCCTCCAGTCGAGTCCGATCCCGGTGATGGGCAGGTCGAAACTGCCGTTGTACAGGTGTCCCAACCCCCGTCGGGCCGGTTCGTCCAGCCCTCCCAGCCAGGCGAGATAGGCCTCCCGCCAGCGGCCCTCCTGCCATAAGCGGTCCAGGTAGACGCCCTGTTCGTCCGCGGTCGGTAAGTCCTGGCCGCGGTTGCGGGCCTGGTAGAGGAAGATCACGGTCTCCAGGCGCGGCTCCTGCCGCGCCGCGTGGGCGAAAAAGCGCCCCCACCAGTCCGGCGGCCGGTCCAGGAACGGCTGCAGCAGCGGGCGGGTGGCCGGGTCGTCGGCGAATGCGAGCAATTTCGGGAAGAGTTCGGCCGCCGACTCGGGCCGGTTGTGCAGCAGGGCACTCCAGCGCTCCAGCGCCAGTTCCGGGCGGCCGTGGTCGAACCAGAAGGCGGCCGAGCGCGCCAGCGCCGGAATCCGCATCGGGCCCAGGGTGTCGGCGATCTCCGCCAGCGCGATGGCGGCCGGCAGCCGGTCCGCCGCGGCCCACAGGTCAGCGAGCGCGAGGTAGGCCAGGGCGTTGGTGGGGTCGCCCCATAGCGAGGCCTGGAGCAGGGGGCCCGCGACGGCGGGGGCCGACGCGAGCGATGCCTGCCCACGCAGGTAGAGTGCCGTCGGCTGGTTGGCACGCCAGCGCAATGCGGCCGCGGCTGCCTCCGGTGTCTCCTGCCCGGCGTAGTAATCGGACAGACCGACCACCAGGATGCGCCAGGACAGGACCCCAAGCAGCAGACCGAGGGCCGCGAGCCGGAGTGCGTGGCGCGGGGGCCGCGGGGCATTCATCAACAACACTCAACCGTTACCTTCCAGCTTTTTCGGGGGCGCGCCGACATCCTCGCCATAATAGCCGGTGTGATGATAGTAGTAATAGCTGCGGTAGTAGCCGTAGGCGCCGGCGCGGGCCTCCAGTTTGGTCAGGATGGCGCCCAGCAGGGGCACGCGCGCCGCGCGCAGTCGTTTGACCGCGCCCAGCACGTAACCGCGCGGGGTGCTGCCCATTTCCACCGTCAGCAGGGTGCCCTCGCACAGGTTGCCGATGATCAGTGCGTCGGCCAGGCCGAGCAGCGGGGGGCTGTCCAGGATGACCTGATCGAACCTTGTGGCGGCCAGGGCGAGCAGGTCGAGCATCCGGGCGGAGGCCAGCAGTTCGCCCGGGTTGGGCGGCAGGGGCCCGGACGGGATGGCGAACAGGTTGGGGATGTGGGTGGGCTGGGTGATCTCGACCGGCTGCGCCTCCCCGCCGGCCAGGTAATTGGTCAACCCGATCTGGTTGTCCAGCATCAACATACGGTGGACCGCGGGCTTGCGCAGGTCGGCATCGATCAACAGCGTCCGCTTGCCGGACTGCGCGAACTGGATCGCCAGGCTGAGCGCGGTGGTGGATTTGCCTTCGCCACTCAGGGTGCTGGTCACGGCCAGCAGCCGCGGCACACCGCTGGCGGTGGAGAACTGCAGGGCGGTGCGTACCGAGCGGTAGGCCTCGGCGAAGGCCGAACGGGGGTCGTCGTGGCCGATCAGGGCCAGGGCCCGGTCGTCGCCGCTCGGCAGCGGGGTCTTCGTGATGACGCCCAGCAACGGCAGGTCCAGCAGCCGTTCCAGTTCCTCGGGCCGGCGGAAGCTGTCATCGAGGCGTTCGAACAGGAAGGCCAGGCCGACACCACCCAGCAGGCCGAGCAGCAGCGCCAGCAGCGCGTTCTTGCGCAGGTTGGGTTTGTAGGGGGAGGACGGGACCTTGGCCTCGTCCACGATCGAAATGTTGTTGGTCCCGACCCCGGCCGCCACCCCCACCTCTTTGTAGCGCTGCAAGAGTCCGTCGTAGAGCTGGCGGTTGGTGTCCGACTCGCGGCGCAGGATGTTGAGCGGGATGCTGCGGCTCTGCAGCGACAGCACGTCCTGTTTCATCCGGTCGAGGTTGGCCCGCAGCATCGCCTCCTCGGACTTGGCGGCCTCGTAGTTGGAGGCGATCGCCGCCCGGATATTGCCGACCTCCTCGGTGATCATGGCATCGACCTGATTGATCTGGTTGCGTAACTGCACCATGGTCGGGTAGGCCGGCTTGTAGGTGCTGAGATCGTCCTGGTACTGCGCCTCAAGCTTGGCCTTGCTCTGTTTGAGGTCCTGGATGATCTTGCTGTCGAGCACCGCGGCCAGCCCCTGGCCGCGGGTGCCCAGCATCTGCCGGTAGATCGATTCGGCTGCCATCCGCTTCTTGCCGGCATCGATCAGGGCGGCGCTGGCCGCGGTCAGGTTCCCGGTGATGACGCTCTCCTTCTGATCGACGGCGATGATCTCCTCCCGGCGCGAGAGATCGACCAGGTCCCGTTCCGATTCTTCCAGCTTGGTCTTGACCTGTTGCAGGCGCTCTTGCAGGAAGTTGCGGGCGTAGGTGGTGGCGTCGAAGCGCCGTTCCAGGTTCAGGTTGATATAGCTCTTGGCCAGATTGTTCAGGATGGCGGTCGCCAGCCGGGGGTTGGGGCTGTCGTAATACAGCCGCACCAGCCGGGAGTTGCGCACCGGCGTGATCGTCAGGCCGCCGAGCAGGCCGCTGATGGCGCCCTCGATGCGGGCGCTGTCCGCCGCCGGATCGGGCGAGTCGCCGGCGGGTAGGTCGGCGCCGCCTCGCGTCACCCAACTGGTCAGCCAGTGCTTGGCTTGGGCCAACGGCGACGGCGGCGGCGTTTCCTCAGGGCCTTTGGCCAGGCCCATCTGGTCGACCACCCGCTGGGCCAGGCTGCGGCTCTTGAGCAGTTCATACTGTGTCTGCAGATAGTCCTGACCGCCGCCGGAGCCACCGACCGGCGACACCTCCTCGATCTTGACGACCTTGATATCCTCGCTGTCGATCTGCAGGACCAGGCCGGAACGGTAGATAGGGGTTTCCAGATAGGTGGCCGTCACTGCCGCGGCGACGACGATGGCGGTGAAGATGATGATGGTCCAGCGGCGCTTGAGCACTATCTGCCATAGCTCGCGCAGATCGAGGCCCTCGCCGTCCGCGTCTTCCTCGGGGGGCTGCGGCGGCGGTGCCGGAATGGGCAGGCCGGGCGGGCGTTCGACCAGGGCGCGGCCCGGCGGGGGCAGGCCGAGACTGGCCGAGAGTGGCGGATCGGGGGCGTTCATAGCGACTTTCGTTTCACTTCGGGCCAGGATGACAAGCCGGCGGTCGGCTCAGAAGACGGTCGATAACACCCAGAACGGGAGGATGAATTCGGATGCCTGCTTGATGGCATCCTTGACCAGGGAGCTGTCGACCTGGACCAGGTCCTCGCCACGGATTTCAGGATCGGGGGCGCGGCCGTCACGGATGGCGGCCAGGTTGTACTCCATCAGCTTGCGGCTGCCGTTGGGTTGGAGGCGCAGGATGCTGACCGAGCGGATGTTGGCTACGCTGGTGGGGCCTTCCGCCCCGGCCACCACCTGCAGGAGGGTGGTCCGGCCCTTGACCGGATAGACCCCCGGCTTCCTGACCGCGCCCATCACGATGACCCGCTGGCTCGTGTATTCCTCGATGAAGATGATGACCTGGGGGTGTTGCAGATAGTCCTTGGTGAGGCGCGCGGCGATATCGGTTGCCAGTTGTTCGCTGGTCAGGCCGGCGGCCTGGACCAGGCCGATCAGCGGCAGGTCGATCTTGCCGGTGGAACTGACCCGGACCAAGCGATTCAGCGCCTCGACGCCGAACACCTCGATCTTGAGCAGGTCCTGCGGGCCGATCAGATAATCCTGCGTGCCCCTGGCGGTGAGGGCCGGAGTGGCGGTACCGGCCGACGCTGGTGCCGGGGCGGCGGCCCGCGGCTCGACCTGGCCGGGGGCGGTCCCCGCGGCATCGGACGGCTGGCCGGTGCCGGCGCAGGCGACGATGCCGAGTGCCGCCGCGCACAAGAGCGCGCGCGCGAACCACCATGCGCAAGATGAAACGGCGAAGGCCGGCAATCGTTGATCAGGCAAACCGCATTCCTCCTAAGCCCGCGGCGACTCAGCGACGGGCAAACCACTTGGCTAACGACGACCAGCCCACGGGGGCCGGCGTCGCTGTCGCGGCCAGGCCCAAGGCGGCGGTCAGTAATTCCGGCGCCGAATTTTCTAATATACCACGCGGGCGGGTCGTCACCAGATGACCGGCCTCCGTCGCGCCCACCCAGCGTTCCGCCGCGCGCCGACCCTCGGCCAGCAGTGGTGGGCGGCCCTCGACGCTATGCGCGTCGGTCGCCAGGATATGCACCCAGCCCTCGTCCAGCAGGCGTTCGGCCCAGTGCTGAGCGGCCGCGCCAAAACGGCCGGTCAGGCTGCCGGCCGTGACCTGCAGCCAGGCGCCCTTGCGCGCCAGTTCCACGATGGCCTGGTAGCGGTCCGCGATCCAGCTCAAGCGTTCCGGATGGGTGATCACCGGCACATAGCCAGCGGTCAGCAGGTTGAACACGGTTTCTTCCAGACGCGGCGGCGCGACATGGTGGGGCGGTTCCAGCAGGAAATAGCGGCTGTCGTTCAGGGTCGGCACCCGACCGGAGCGCAGGCCCGCGACCAGATCAGTAGCGATGTGTGTATCGGCCCCGTGGGTCAGCCGCAGCGCAATGCCGGCCTCATCCAGGCGTGCCTGCAATGCCGCCACCGCGTCGCGGATGGCCGCACCCTGATTGTCATACAGTCCCGGATAGATATGGGGGGTGCAGGCCATGATCTGGATGCCATCGGCGACGGCGATGCGCGCCATGGCCAGCGAGGTTGCCGGATCGGGCGCGCCGTCATCGACGCCGGGCAACAGGTGGGCATGTAGGTCGATCATCAGTTGGTTCAGCACCGATCTCAATTAGGAACGGTTCATCAATAAGTTAAACAAGTCCATTAGGGAATGTTGTTGGCACCGTTGTCGTTGTCGTTGTCACTCCTCCACCGGCTCCGCCCACAGGTCGTGGTCTCCGGAGTCGGTCACCACGACCTCGATGAAGTCGCCGGGGTCCAGTTCCCAGGCGCCGGGGATGACGACGACGCCATCGATCTCCGGGGCGTCCCCGACGCTGCGGGCGATGACCTCGTCATCGTCCA
>Ga0247840_10008562_pt1 | contig 13650 bp, 14 predicted proteins | sample LaCruzMarch2015__FD_192404 | JGI IMG/M metagenome (GOLD analysis project Ga0247840, IMG submission 192404) | Freshwater microbial communities from meromictic Lake La Cruz, Castile-La Mancha, Spain - LaCruzMarch2015_17m | ecosystem: Environmental > Aquatic > Freshwater > Lake | place: Spain...
GATCTCGCTTCCTTAGGTAGGCCATCGCTTTTTTTATGTCTTCAATCATCCTGATATGTTTGATCAGCTCATCCTTATTCATGTCTAAAATGTTGACAGATTTCGGCCGACCTTTTCTTGTTATACCCTCAACCTTCCTTCCTCTTCCATCGACGAGTCGTCCATGTTTCAGTCTCATATCCCGCCACTCTAGTACTTTCTTTTTATCTCCTAAATCGTAGTCTCGGGCTAATTGATTGGCTGAAAATTCTCCGCTTAGATATAAGTCCAAAATCTTCTCTTTCTCTTCATGTGTATACACGGCGTGTTTAATCGTTTTTCTCTCTTTCATTTTTCCTCCTTGGATTTAGCCTATTAAAAAACACACTAGATTTCAAGTTTCTAATGTGTCTTTTATTTATCTGTCCCTTTTAATCAAACTAACTCATTCAGCGGGTTTTCTTTTGTATCTAATGCATTGATCATCCATTGCTTTTAACAATATTTAATAAAAGTAAATCCATTGACAAATAAAAGTACCCCATGCTATATTGTTAGGTGTCTAACATTTTTAGGAGTAAACAAATATGAATGATTCAATAAGTATCGGTCGTGAAGTAAATATACTCATCAACAAAATAAACAGAATCGTAAGTAACAATATGAGTAAATTTGAAATAACTGGTGCACAAGCCCATATGATCAACTTCATTCAAAATGCATCTTTAAAAGGAGCTGTCTTCCAAAGAGATATTGAAAAAGAGTTCGATATTCGTCGGTCAACCGCAACGATTGCCCTTCAAATAATGGAAGCGAAAGAACTAATCATAAAACAAAGTGTCCCAACAGATGCACGACTAAAGAAGATAACCCTTACTGAGAAAGGCATGGCAGTTCAAAAAATCGTAAATGAAGTCATTGTTCAATCAGAAATGAAACTAAAAGAAGCTCTAAGTGATCAGGAATTTAGAACATTATTGAGTGTCATCGAAAAATTATCCAAGATAAACTTTACACAGGAGGCATTATGAAACGAAAACTAATATTAGTCGGAAAAATTTTAGGAAGTTTACTTGTTGTATTGATTATAGGAATCTTCTCTTTATATTTGTATATCTGCCGAACAATATCTATTCCCGAATTGACTCAAGAAAGCCCAACCAATGGTTCTTATCTGATTGTTGATACAGCTCAAAGCTCATTCTGGAATGATGGAAACAATGAGATTTCTTTACCTTTACCAGGGGATTCATTCTTTGGACAAGATGCTCAATATAGCAATAATTTGCCCTCTTATACGAATAATGGAGATGGTACCATCTCAGATAATGTCACAGGTTTAATGTGGACACAAACACTAGATCTCAACGGTGATGGAACCATCGACTCAAACGATAAACTTACACTAAAAGAAGCACTATCTAAAATCACAAGTGTAAATACTGGTGCTTATACCGATTGGCGAATACCTACGATTAAAGAGCTCTATTCTCTCATCAACTTTAATGGGATTGATCCTAAATTAAACCAAACAACAAATCTTCAACCGTTTATCGACACAAACTATTTCGAATATGGTTACGGTGACTTAAGCGCTGGAGAAAGAACCATTGATGCTCAAGTAGGAACACAGACTGTATATGTCGATAAAACATTCATTGGTTTTCAAACGATGTTTGGGGTTAATTTTGCAGATGGTCGCATAAAGGGTTATCCACTAGCAGTATCGATGTCAAGTATCGGTGATAGTAAATTCTACTTCTATTATGTACGAGGCAATAAAGCCTATGGGATCAATAACTTTAGTGATAATGGAGATAAAACAATCTCAGATACCGCAACCAACTTAATGTGGTCTCAAGATGATAGTGGAAACGGAATGAATTGGGAAGAAGCCTTAGTTTGGGTTCAAGAGAAAAATGCAGCTAACTATCTTGGCTATAATGATTGGAGACTACCTAATGTTAAAGAACTTCAAAGCATTGTAGATTATTCTAAATCTCCCGCAAGTTCTGACTCAGCTGCACTTGATTCAGTATTTAACATCACAAAAATTAAAAATGAAAATGGCGTTGATGATTATGGCTATTTTTGGTCCTCAACGACACACATAGCTGCAGGCAATAGATCAGATGAGGTATCTGGCTTACAAGCTAACTATGTCATGTTTGGACGAGGTATGGGGAAAATGTTTGGTTTTTGGATGGATGTCCATGGGGCAGGCGCTCAAAGAAGTGAACTTAAAACTGGTAATTCTTCTGATTATCCTGATGGTTTTGGACCACAAGGAGATGCGATTAGAATAGATAATTATGTAAGACTGGTTAGAAGTATCCAGTGATAAGAAAAGTTTTGAAATGGATCATTTGAGAAAAAATTGAAATGATTAGAAAGCATAAATCCTGGATTTATATGGATTAGAGCGAGTTATAAACGAATAGGAAAACTATTGAGAGTATCTCATGTCTTCCGCCATAGTAAAGAATACCCGCTGATTCAGCGGGTATTCTTATGGTTTAATCATAAAGTAACCTAACAAATTGGACCAAATTCTATTAACATATTTTCCCTCTGTTCAATTTCAAATTGCCTATTTTTAAAGGACATCCTCAACTTGGAATAGTCCACAAATTGTAGAATCACTATTCGCTCTTATATGCGAACTAAATCACCTCTTTATTAAATCCTAGATGATTAGTTTAGCAAAGAATAACTAAGATCAGGTTTATGAGTAGTTCTTTGTCTTTGGGGTCTGATGCTGCTATTAGAATGGTTAACGCTGCAAGTGTCTCGTCATTGATCCTTTTACTTCCTGAGATAAACAAAGCTTTGTTTCTGTCCAGAAAATACAAGAAAATCGTTGAAGCAATTCGCTTGTTCCCGTCGATGAAGCTATGATTCTTTGTGATTAAATAAAGCAGATTAGCCGCTTTCGTTTCTAAAGTCGGATAGAGTTCCTTGCCGTCAAATGTCTGATAGATTGTGGATATACTTGAGTTAAAGGATTGATCACGCTCTCTGGCAAAATTATCACTCTTCCCTGTGAACTTGCTTCGATGAATGATTTCCATACATTCACTGTAGTTAATACGATAGGTATCCCTGATTCCCTCAGGTTTCTTAAATGTTCTGTGATCATAATCATCCAGAATTGAAAGACCTCTATTATATGAGATAAGGAATTGTAGGACATCGTTACCGCTTAGGTTTAAATCGCCGTCAAATTGACGATATGCATCTAACATTTTAGTAATCTCATCTAAATTAGGAATCCTGATTTTGGATTGATTAATAATGTATCCTTTTTTTAGGTAGTCAGATAATATCCCATTGACCCATTTCCTAAATTTATTTGCCTGCTTCGATTTCACTCGATAACCGACGGACAAAATAGCATCTAAGTTATAGTGTTTTATCTGTCTTTTAACCTTTCGATTACCTTCGTTTCGAACTACCGAGAAATCCTCGGTAGTTGAAAACTCCTCAAGTTCACCTTCATCAAAAATGTTTTTTAAATGAAGCCCAACATTATCGATGCTTGTTTCAAAAAGATCGGATATCTGCGCTTGTGTCAACCAAACAGTCTCTTGAGTAGGATCAAAATTTACGTCTAAACTTTCGTGACCATCTTCACTTTTAAATCTAACTAAAATATTGTTAATAACAGGTTCTTTCATGGGTTAATTATAACATTAAAGATTTGCGAAATAACGAACATATTCCGTATTATACAGTTTTCTGGACACCTTCATTTCATAATCTTTAATAGATATAATGGTCCTTTCTCTTACCTTATCGGTTAGTTGTAGGTTTAATTAAATAGATTGGTTGACCAGACAAAATATAAATGAGTGCCCATTTAAGGGCACTCATTCTATTGAATAGATTCAAGTAATTTCGCAATATCCAACTTTTTCATCTGTAGCATCGCATCCATGGCTTTTTGAGCTTTAATGGGATCAGGATGATTTAGAAGTTCACTTAAAATGGATGGGACGATTTGCCAAGAGATGCCATATTTATCGATTAACCATCCACACTGACTTTCTTCACCACCTTCAGTTAATATATCCCAATAGTAATCAACTTCTACTTGATCAGTACAATCGACATACAGTGATATCGCTGGGGTAAATCTAAAATATGGACCTCCATTAAAGGCAATATATTGTTGACCAAAGAATTCAAAAGAAACAGAGGAGGCATCGTCATCGATTTCATCGATGATTTTAGCATCTTTAAATATGGAGACATAAAACTTTGCAGCTTCAACTGCTTGATCATCAAACCAAAGAAATGGGGTTATTTTTTGCATAATGTTTTCTCATTTTATTATTAATGACTAAGCAGTGTTTCAACATAATCTTTGAATCGATTTAAAATGGCTTGCCAACCTTCTCTTTGTTTTTCTGCACTATTCTCATCTTCAGTTTCAAACGATTCAATAACCTTAATCAAAGATCCTTCTTGAATAAAGTGGACTTCCATTTTACGTCCATCTCCCATTGTACTTTTAATGAGCCTATTAACTTGAACCTCATCATGGATTCCCCAGAAATCAAATCCAAATTGACCATCTCTAGATTCCATCCGAGATGTAAATCGTCCCCCAACGCGTAGATCATTAGTGGCTGAAGGCGTATGCCAATCATCCGATGCAGCGTTCCATTGGGTTATATGCTTTGCTTGAGTCCAACATTCCCACACCAATTCGATGGGTGCAGTTACAGTGGTATCAATTGTTAAGGATGTTTTCATAAAATTTCTACCCTACTTTCTAAAATTACTATGCCAATTAAGACAACCTTTTTCAAGCAATATACTCTTAAGTGCTTAATTTGACTTTTAATCCTTCTACTATCAACTTCTCGTACTACTAAGAAAACCTTAGTAGTTGACTGATCATCTATTTCAGAATCTAAACAGTATTTAGAGGATGCCCTGTTCATTCTCTATTTTTGCTTAAAATAATCAGCGATCTGTACTTGCGGTTTCAAACCGGTTTATGGACAGAGGATAATTCTTTTCAAAAACCTTTGGACCATCTTCATCTTTTAATCTAACCAGAATATTGATAATGGGTTCTTGCATATTTGGATGATAGCATTTCAAGAAGACTGATTAAGGTGGATTATCCTACATTTGGAGATTTTTGTTTATACTAGCTTGATTTATTATTCTCTTAAGTATTAACTGTCTCATTTTTTGCGACATTTCGGCATATAAAAAAACTTCACTTCTGTGTATTAATTGCATAGAAGTCTGCTATCTTAAACCATCAATTATTTAAACTATAAATCTCACAGTATATTTAATTATTAATCAGGTTTATTGAGTTGTATGATACGATCACAGCGTTGTGCAACAACTGGATCATGGGTCACAATAATAATCGTTTTGCCTTCTGCTTTCAGCAGTTGAAGTAGATCCATAATGGAGTCTCGATTGACAAGATCCAAGCTGCCAGTTGGCTCATCAGCCAGGATTAGATCACAAGGTTTTAATAGCAATCTAGCCACCGCAATGCGTTGTTGTTCTCCACCTGAACATTGATAGACAATCTTCTCTTCAAAACCTTCTAAATCAACGATTTTTAAAACTCTTTTAATCTCGTCTTCTTTTTTACTGGTTTTCATTTTTCTAATGGCCAAAGAAAGATTATATTCCACGCTTTTATTGTCGATTAGGGCATAATTTTGAAAGAGAAAACCGATTTGATTTCTTAGTATGGCACTAGCCTTAGCACTGAATGGTTTTATCTTGGCTTGACCAAAAAGCTTTAGAGTGCCCGCATCACTTCTTTCAAGTAAACCTAGAATGTTCAGTAAGGTTGATTTCCCACTTCCTGAAACACCCATGATAGCCACCATTTCTTGATGATGGATTTCAAAATTGATATCCTGCAAGACAATTTGCCGTCCGAAGGCTTTGTGGATGGATTGAGCTTCTACGATTTTCATTGGATACTCCTAACCGTTCTTAAGCGCATCAAGCGCTTGTCTCTTTTCATTGAAATACAAATAGAACCATGCCAAAGTAAAATCAATGATCACAGCACTCATAGCCAGCATTCCAGCTGAGATTAAGGTCTTGCCCATTGCAGTCAGATAGAATGTCAATAAAACAAAGATTGAGATATCCTGTAAAACTATATAGCCGCTTCGGCTGATAAACGAGTAGCCTAGAGTATAGCGAATTGATATTTCTTTCTTGTTGAGTTGATAAAGCACTGTGATTCCATGTTGAATGACTAAAATCAGAATCATGAAACTCTGTAGGAAAATAATGAAAACATAATACCAATATTGAAGGGTTGTTGATAAAACACTTTTTAACATGCTTTCATTATTGGTAAAGATGACCTCATTATTCGTCAGTACGTTTAGTTCTGTGATTATGGTTTTAGCTTCTTGAGGTGTCTTATTGAGTATCATCATATTATCGGGAAAGGAATAGCGAATCTGACTCAAAGTTGGATAGATAACTATAATTGGATTATCATATGTTGGCCGTACCCAAAAATTTCTAAAACTCGGAATCGAATAAGAATCATCCGTATATATAATCTCACAGTTATTACATACATCCATGATTGAGAAACCAAGATGATCTTTCATTGAGTTAGGAATAACAATGACCGGATCAGAGGTGATCGTAAGTGGTGATCCATTGACCATAATTGGATAGTAATTTAGGATTTTAGCATCCGCTCGGAGGTATGCATATTTAAGGTAAGCATTAGATGTTGGATCCATTTCAGATGGAGCATCTTTGGATGAATACTCTAGATAAAAGGAATAGCGATTGAGCAATATTGCTTTCACTCTTTTTCCGATTGCACTGAATCCCTCATCCGAACCAGCATCCATTGAGCCAGGATTGATCCCACTCATATAGACAACGGATTGAAGGGTTTCATTGTTGCGCATTAATCCTATGGATTGTTTTGTATAGTCAATCGCTTTCTGAGAATTCATGATAAACTGGGGAAACAGAAAAACAATGAAGATGATTTTAAGTACAAAATTGAAATTGAACAGTACCTTGTTGAAGTTGCGATTCTTAATAATGCTTACAGGTGATATGAAGAAAATGATGGTACCAATGATCCCCAACAAAATTACAGATAATAAATTGAGTAATACAAACAATCCAAACAACTGTTCAATGAAAACAATTGTATATTGATTTATCGTTTTGATCAGGATTAGGTAAGAGAAAGTAAAAGATAACAATGAACTTATCATGATTGTCAGATTAAATGATGCGAATAATGAGAAAAGGATCTTGTAGAATGGTTCTCCCATAGATTTTCTCAATGAGATTTCTTTCATGTTTTTGGATACTTCCATCAGAAGGATGAGTAAAAATAAGATGAGTGAGATAAAGAAGATATCCGTTTTAGTGTGAGTATCAGGATCAGCAGGAGATCCATTATCAGTCACGAAAACCTGATTCGGCAAAACCTGTTGAAGCTCGCTAATAAACGATGCTACTTCAGATTTATCTCGACCACTGACTTGATACCATCCATAGACAGATTTCACACCACTCATTACTGGTTCAAATGTATGAATCTGAAAGAGTCCGTATCCATACGAACTCACATTATAAAAGTATCCAGATGAAGCAGTATCATTGGCATCCGATGAATAATATCCAATTGCATAGGGATCACTGAAATCAATCGGTGAACCCTTTAAAAGTGGAAGTTCATTCAGTTTAAGCATCGGATCTTCCAATAAAACATAGATATCGTCATTCCCTTGACTTAAATAATGCGACTGAATATTGACATGATTATCAGCAGCAGTTTGAACGAAAATTTCAATAATTTCTGCACTAGTATGTTCACTAGAATAAGTTAAAGTAAAAGTGACCTCGTTGATCGAACTTGCCATCATCTTTTGCCATAGTGAAGTATTAAATACTTGCATAGCAAAAAAGCTTAATGTAAAGCAAAGAAGGATGGTAACTAAAGTCACTTTTATTTTCATATTATTTGATACTTTTCTTTTATGGGCAGGTTAATCCACTATATGAAACGTAGGATTGCCATGTTTCACCTTCATCATGTCCGGTTACTCCCGCTATAGCCCTACACAAGTGTACATGGTTATATCCTGTTTGAATCCAAATATAACTGGTTACAGTTGTAGTCATATAAGCGCATTCGGATATACCATAACCTGAATTTTGAACAGCTGTTGTAGCACAGGCTGTATAATTGCTTTTTGCTTCTTCATAAATAGTAGCATGGTTATTAGTACCGCTCTGTAATTTCGTAATCCTTCCATATGTAGTTAAATAAGTACCCGTATTAGCTAAAACCTTTATAACTGGCACAAAAATCAATAATACGCCAATTATTAACAAATATAATTTAAATTTCATTTTTCTCCTTTTTGATTTTTTTAATTTTATATCTTTTCTTAATACTAGATCCAATTATGTACAAACAAAATGAAGACATTCGATAGCCGGCTTAGGATGAACATTAATTACAAACAATATGTTTAGAATCATAATCAAGGTTAATAACTTTCTCATAAAATCCCCCCTTTTAACAATTATATCAGTGGGATCTCTGCTTATTAGACTTAGAATAATCAAGTGAAATTCGGCTATAAGTCAACGTTTTTCCTGCTATATTCTACTTTTGAATACCATTGTCAAAATCATAAATCAGTTTATACTGCCGGTTCTCCTTCGCTATAACCAAAAGATACTTTCTAAATAATCCAATATAAGGATGGTCAGAATGTAATGCCTTCAGTTTTGGAAGAAGTTTATTGAATAGAAAGATGTGGAAGCTATCAGAATTGTAATTGTTTATGAGGTGATCAATGAATTGTACAAATAGAGCATTAATTGGATCAAATCGATTAAGATGCTTTTCGCTAACCACAAGGTACTTCTGAATAGGATTATAATCTCCTAATTCATAGAAACAATCCATAAGATAAAAGAAGGAGAAAACAGACATCTCAGGGTTTAAATCGATCGCCTTTTCGAAATGGGAAATGCTATCCAAATATAGACTATTGATATAATATTTACGAGCCCAAATAAACTCAATTCTTGATGTTTCATATTTACTAATCATCGATGTTTTGAAATCAAATTCAGGCAAACCATATTCAGCCTTTGTAAAATCATGGTCCATTTGATTCATCATGATATCTAAACGATATAGCCTAAATTGCATTAACTTATTCAATTGATCAATTGGAATACCAGAAATAATTTTCTGAGATTCATGTTTTTTGTCAATCCTATATAAAGTAAGGGCTTTAATACTGTTAGTAAAATGATCATTAGATTTCAACTTCAAAGTGAGATCAAAGAGTCTTTTAGTTTGATTAAATTCAGAATAAAAGAATTCGATTTGATATGTAAATAAATCCAAAGTTAAAATAGCTAATGGTTCACAGAAAGCAGGTAAGTATCCAAACATTTCATCGATCCATTCATTTTGAGGAAGGTTCTCATTGAGATAGTAATCAAAGCAATGATCAATTATTGAATTCATTTCTGATAAGTAGAAAACAGAATCATTTATTTTCAAAGTTGCTTTATATTCATCAAATAAATCAATTAATTGTTTTCTAAATCCAAACTGCAATATATTTATGAATTGATAGCAAAATGATTCATATTGTAAAACAGTAACACTATAGTTTTCAGGTTTTCTATCGAGTTTTCTGATTAAGCATTCAATCTCTTCTGGATATACTTCAACCGTATGTCCATTTTCGATTTTAGAAAGCTTTGACTGAGAACAAATTTGTCGTTTACCATCAAGGATAAAATTATTTTGTTTAAGTTTTTCGTTGCCTTCTTTAACTTGTCTATTTTTTCTAATCATACCAATGAAAAGCCCAATATTACGATAGATTTGTTTATCAGTTAACATGTGTATATTATAACAAATATAGGAATTATATGATAATGATTTATAGAACTGTTTTCCTATATATTTAATAATTATACTTCTTATGAAAATCATTAAATTGAACATAGTTAATCAAAGTTATGTTTGATTGGATTCAATTGTTTAAATCTTAGATTGCTAAAACAGTTATAATATATTTATAAATTGATTACTAACAAGGAGTATACCGATGGATTATGAAAACAAGTTGGTTCAACTGCATAATGATTATGGGGATTGGTGGAATAAAGGATTTGAAATCCCTAAAATGACTTCTAAGCTTTATCCTTATGATAAAACTTTCAGTCCGATTCAAGTCAATCGGATTACACTTAAGAATCGTTTGGTGATGGCTCCAATGGGAAACATCAGTATGTGTGATGAGACTGGACGTCCCAATACTAAGATGCTGAAGTATTTTGAAGAGCGGGCTAAAGGTGGGGTTGGATTGATTACCTCAGGTTTAGTTCCTGTCTCATTTAAACAAGATAAGAGTCTCTATGAAAGTGACAAGCTTACCTATTTTCCCCGCATCGATCGAAGTCGCACTGTGTTTGCTGGATGGCGTGATCTTGCGGCCATTTGTCATGCACATGGTTCACACTTTTTTATACAGCTAACTCCCGGAGTTGGACGAGTAGGCAACCCTCAGTGTTTAGTCAATCGATTACAATTTCCTCGTAGTTCCAGTTTCAATCCAAACTGGTATATCAAAGAAATCCCTTGTCTTCCAATGAGTGATCATACTATTAAACAGATCGTAAAGAATGTTGGACAAGGCTCGGCAGACGCCAAAGCAGCCAATATAGATGGGGTTTATCTGCATGGTCATGAAGGTTACCTGATGGAACAATTAACCAACACAGCCTTTAATCGACGCTTACTGGGACGATACGCCAATCCAATGAACTTTGGCTTGGATTGTATCAAAGAAATCAGACAAAGAGTAGGGAAAGACTATCCCATTATGTATCGCATCGATTTATCACTGATGTTAAATGTTACCTATGGCGATCATTGGATGGATAAGACGTATATGAAGAAATTTAAGCATGAACGCAGTATCCAAGAGACTTTAAACTATATGAAAGAATTGGTTAAAGTTGGGGTTGATATGTTTGATGTGGATCTTGGATGTTATGACAATTGGTGGCTGCCTCATCCCCCATCATCCATGCCTTCTGCTTGTTTCTTAGATATCGCACAAATAGCGAAAGACTATTTTAGTGAAAACAAGATAAAATCAAATCAAGGTTTAGATGTCCCCATCGTAGCGGTTGGTAAACTGGGTTATCCCGACTTAGCTGAACAAGCTCTACGTGATAATAAGTGCGACATGGTCATGTTAGGTCGTCCTCTACTCGCAGATCCTGAGTGGCCAAATAAAGCCTATAAGGGTGAATGTAAAACCATACGGCCATGCATTGGATGTCAGGAAGGTTGTTTAAATGAGTTTGTTGAGGGTGGTCATCCTCAATGTGCCATCAATCCTCGTACCGCATTTGAGGATGAATATTCCTATGAGATTTCTAAAGCAGTGATTAAGAAGAAGATTGCTGTCATCGGTGCAGGTCCTTCTGGGATTACCATGGCTGAAACTTTATTAGCCCGAGGTCATCAAGTGGATTTATATGAGAAAGAGAAGCAAATTGGAGGAGTCGTTGTCCCTGGCAGTGTCCCCAAAATCAAATATGAAATCAAGAATTATCTTGAGTGGTTAAGCGGATCTGTCGATACAATGAAACTCAATCCAAATTTCAAGCTTCATCTAAATACAAGTATGAATGCCTTAAGTTTGAAACAGAAAGCTTATGATGTAATCGTGACTGCCAATGGGGCTTCACAGTCTAAACCTCCAGTAGAAGGCATCAACAGTAAGCATGTCTATAGTGCCATCTCCATACTCAATGATGCCAGTCTAATCAAAGATGCGACTGATGTGGTCGTAATCGGTGGTGGAGTCGTTGGTGCAGAAGTCGCATACTACTTAAGTTATGAATTAAGTAAGAAAGTTAAAGTCGTTGAGATGGACAAATACATTATGAATCATGTCTGTACCGCCAATCGTGGTCATATGATTCATTATCTTGAACTATCTAAAGTCGAATTATTAAATATGACAAAACTCATTAAGATTGAAGATGATAAAGTGATCGTTGAACAAAACATTCATAGAAACGTTCCAAATCCCTATATCACCTGGTCCCCTATCTTACCTGAAAACATCCTAAATCCATTGGATAAATTACATGTAGTTAAGAATGTAACTAAGATACGTGAACTGAAGGCGGATGCCGTCATCATCGCAACCGGCAGTCGCAGTCAAAATGAACTATATTATGACTGTGTGAACCAACATGCAGCTATGGAAATCTATAATATTGGAGACAGTCTAAAGAGTGGCCGAGTATTTGAAGCCGTTCGTGGGGCCTATCGTAAAGGTCGAAATATCTAAGAAACCCCATTATAGTAAGTGTATAAGAGTATGTAATATAATGAATTCTAAGTGATTTTATGCGTTTTGTGTTATGATAAATTTAGATTAAACATTCTGTTAAACAGAAAGGAGGTTTCCCAAAATGAAAGGAAACCAAAAATTGATTGATGCTTTGAATTATCTTCTAAGTGATGAGCTTACCGCGACTAACCAGTATATCGTCCATTCTGAAATGAATGCCAACTGGGGTTATGACAAACTTCATAGCCGTATCGAAAAAAGAGCCATTGATGAGATGAAACATGCTGAGAAATTGATTGCCAGAATTCTGTTTCTAGAAGGAATCCCAGTCGTCTCTAAATTGGGTTCAATTAAAATTGGAAGTGATGCAACCAAACAACTTGAATCAGATCATCACGCTGAAGAAGGTGCCATCAAGGCATACAATGAAGCCATTAAACTGGCTGGAGATTTGAATGATTTTGCTACCCGTGAAATCTTAGAAAGCATTCTAAACGATGAAGATCGTCACATCGATGAGATTGAAGAGTTACAAGATCAAATCTCGCATATGACACTTCCACTCTTCTTAACCACTCAACTATAAGCGCTATTAACTAAACCATCAATCTAAGTTGATGGTTTTTTAACAAATCTATTAAACGCAACCAAAGTTGCGGAAATGAAAACCACACTTGATGGTAAATATGAAACCATTACTTTATAATCAATGGTATGGAGGTCAAATCAATGACAACAGGCGAAATCATACAGAATAAGCGAAAGCAGTTTGGATGGTCACAAGATCAACTCGCTGAGAAACTAAACATCTCTCGTCAATCGATTTCTAAATGGGAACAAGATTTGGCTTTACCTGATTTGGAAAATGGCGTTAAACTCTGTGAAACCTTAGGAATTACAGTTGAAGAGTTATTACATCTTACTAACAATAACCAAGCAATGAATACTGTACCAGAGAATTCATTTCAATCAGCTGAGAAGTTTTTCAAGAAAAGCTGGCATTACTTTGGTATATATTTAGCGGTAGGTGGGAGTATATTTGTATCTTTTGGCTACTTATTTAAATTCATCTCGACTGCCTCATTTGATCAATTCATGAATATTGGTGGAGGATCATTTGAGATGTTTCAACCCAACCTATTTGAGAATTTCTTTGGACCTATCATTGGAGTGATTATTGGTTTGGGTGTTGTTCTCATTATAGTTGGACTAAGCATCTTCTTTTATGGCCGTTATCGTAAACAACATTCCCTTAAAGCCTAACGATTCTTATACACTT
>Ga0247840_10008570_pt1 | contig 13645 bp, 12 predicted proteins | sample LaCruzMarch2015__FD_192404 | JGI IMG/M metagenome (GOLD analysis project Ga0247840, IMG submission 192404) | Freshwater microbial communities from meromictic Lake La Cruz, Castile-La Mancha, Spain - LaCruzMarch2015_17m | ecosystem: Environmental > Aquatic > Freshwater > Lake | place: Spain...
GATATTCACTTTCCTTACCCGACACAGCTACGGTTTGATAACCATTTTGAGCCAATAAGTTCAATGCCACCGAGCCCACACCACCTGTAGCACCGGTTACAACAACTTTTCCATCGACAGGTTTAACGAGTTCGGTAAGACGCAAAAGCGACATGGCAGCCGTAAAACCTGCCGTACCAATAATCATCGACTCTTTCAAACTCAATCCCACAGGTAGTTTTACAACCCACTCGGCAGGAACACGAATGTATTCGCCAAAGCCTCCGGCAGTATTCATACCAAGGTCGTAGCCCGTTACAATCACGTCATCACCAACGCTATATAGTGGCGAAACCGACTCTACAACCACACCAGCAGCATCTATTCCAGGCGTATGTGGGTAGTTTTTAGTTACCCCTTTATTGCCTGTAGCCGACAAAGCATCTTTGTAATTCAACGATGAATAACTCACTTTCACCAACACTTCGCCCTGCGGTAAGTCATTGGTATCTAACATTCTCAGAGAAGAAATAAATTCGCCTCCCTTTTCCTCCACAACAAAAGCTTTGTATTGCATTTAAATTTTAATCAGGAAATTATGAAAATAAGAAATTATGAAAATGAGGGCCAATGGTCAGGGACCATCGGGACATAAATTAAGTAATATGATTCAATAAAAAAACGTCGAAGTTTTCTATTACTTCAACGTTCTGTATTAATTTATTCTGCATGTTAATCAACCTCTACTTTAACCACATCGCGCATAGAACACGAACCATTAAATATAGCATTTGGTTCCACAACAAGGATTTTAGTTCTCACATCGCCTTTTATTTGCGCGCTACTACGAAGCGTTAACGTATCCGAGACTGAAACGTTGCCGTTTACTGTGCCTACAATTTCGGCATTCACACACGTAATAGTTCCTTTGAGTAGACCATTTTGCCCGATTATGAGTTTACCGTTGCACGAAATTTCGCCTTCTACTTCTCCATCGATTCTGAAATCGCTGTCGGCAAAGATTTTTCCTACAATTTTACTGCCGTGAGTTAGTGCGTTGTACATAACGCCGTTGTTGTTTGTTGTATCTTTGGCCATGTGTTATTGTTTTTCAATTTGAGAGTCCAAAATTACAATTTTCTTTCGAAAAATGAAAATTTTAGACTCTAAAAAACGAAATTTTTATTATTATAATATACTAAGCAAAGAAATTTTTGAACGCAAATTACGCAAATCACGCAAATTTAAACAATAATGAATTTACATAATATGCTTATTTACAATTACTTATTTAATCATCATTCTACTTCAGAGTTGACTTATTAAAATTTATTTTTTCAACGATTTATTAATGTCGTCGATATAAATCAACAGTTCATCTCTCCCCACGCGTTTTTCGGATGAAGTAATAAAAATGGGCGGCAACTCTTCCCATGTTTCAAGCAAACTCTGTTGGTATTTTTTTACACTTTCGCGGGATTGCACTGCCGACATTTTATCTGTTTTTGTAAAAACAACAGCAAAAGGGATTCCATTTTCGCCCATCCATGCCATAAAATCGAGGTCGATTTGCTGGGGTTCGTGGCGGCTGTCTATTAATAAAAACACCGATGTTAATTGCTCACGATAGAGAATATACGAATCGATAATATTTTTTAACTGTACGCGCATTTTTTTGCCCGTAGTAGCATAACCATAACCAGGTAAATCGACTAAATGCCAATTGTCATTTATCAAAAAATGATTGATAAGCAATGTTTTACCTGGTTTGGACGAAGTCATTGCTAAATCCTTTCGGTTACAAAGCATATTTATGAGCGACGATTTACCCACATTCGACCGCCCAATAAATGCATATTCGGGCAAATTTCCGGGTGGACATTTCTGGAAATCGGTATTACTAATGATAAACTCAGCTGATTTTACATCCATTATTTAGTTCAATTTAGACCCCCAACCTTCGTTTGAGGGCTGGGGGTCAATTATAAGTTTGATTTTATTTTTTAAAATTTAATACCAAATGTAGCTACAATATTATTATTGGAAGTTTTGACATTGGCAGGTGTTACCTGCCGATTAACTGGCAAATCGACCGAATTATATGCAAAGTAATCTTCGTCAATTACTTTGTTAATGTATGCAAAATCGAAATACCAGTTACTTTCGCGATAACCTAAACCAAAAGTTGCGTAATTTGTACTATTGTGCGAAAAATACTCCGGATCGGTACGAACAGTTTTTGTATCTAATATTTTTGCAATATTTGAATTCGCAATACTGCTTGTATTAGCAAATCCCGCACGCAGACTAAAACTATCAGTTAAACGATACTCACCGCCAACTTTAATTGTTCTGGCATTTTTAAGCATACCATTAATATCCTCATTATAAGGAGTATAGTCAAAGTTATCATCAATAGCTATAAATTTCATTCCGGTATAATTGTTATACACATATTCAGCACTCAGAAAACCGCGTTTGTCGAGAATAAAAGCCGTACTGACATTAAACTGCAGAGGAGTTTGAAGCTGATACTGAGCATAATTATCAGTTGGAGTAGATGTATTGTCAATCGAATTTCTAAAATAATCAAGACTTGCATAGTTTAACTGCTCCATACTATAAAACATAGGTGTATGAAGCGATAGGCCAAAACGAATAAAATCGACAGGCACTGCAATTATTCCAATATTCACATTAGCACCTGTACCGGTAGTAATAAGCGTATTTTGTAAAGTCATTCCATCATTGTCATTTTGAAATAACTCTTTGTAATTACTAACCGACTGATAATCTATTGATTGCAAGTTTAAAGTTGCACCCACAAAAAAACGATTACTGAAATTTCCTGACCATCCAAATGAATACTCATTTATACCACCCGTTTCCCTAAGTTGGTATGTAGGGCTAACCTTTTCGCCATCAAATAATAGCGATGACCATTTTGTAAGCTCAGTTCCAGCATAAACAGGATTTATCAATCTCAATCCATTCGCCATGACCGCCATCCACGAAACATTAGTATTTAAATATGGAGAGTCATCTCCCGAATAACTATCCCACTCCAATAAATTTTCAGGAGTCGTTCCAGTAAAATTGGCAAAATAATGTGTCATTGAAGACTCCATTTCATTGCCCTTAACTGTAATATTGCGATTGAAATTTTGCAATTTGTTGTAGGAGAACGAAAAATTTGAATTCACTAAACCGGCATAACCACTTTCGGCACGCCATGTTTTTCCGGCTAACACCAATGATAAGTTATTCATTCCCACCGAATACTTACTATCAGTGGCTTTTTTAGTGTTCCAAAGCGCATCGGCCGTCTGCATTTGAGCATCCACAGTAGCTGTAAGTTCCGATTTACGGAAAATACCTAACCCTGCAGGGTTGTCTTTAATAGCCGACACATCGCCACCGAGTGCACCAAATGCACCTGCTACACTCATATAACGAGCTGTACCAATAATATCATTTTGTGAAGTTTTAACGGCTTCGAAAACGGTTTGCGAAAAAACTGTGCTTGCCAATAGGAAGGCAAAAGCTGACAATATATTACGTTTCATAACTCAATAATTTTATATCAAATATCTGTTTTTAAATCCTCAAATTTTCAAATTAATTCTATCTGCGACCACCACTTGATCTACTACTTGAAGAGCTACTACTCGAACTGCTGCCACCCGAACTACTTCCACTCGAACTGCTACCCGAACTATAACTTGGAGTAGAACGATACGAACTGCTCGAAGATGAATTAGATGATGAGTTGTACGTTGAACGTGTTGAAGAGCTCGGTGAAGTTGAACTGCTTGTACGTGACTCGCGCGATACAGAAGGTGTACCGGTAGAATAACTCGAACGTGTAGCGCTACTGCCAGTTGAATAACTACCACGTGCACTCTGATTGGTTTGTACTGAACTTCCAGTGCGTGGGGTTGTTGACACTCTTGGTGAAGTGTAAGTAGTACGTTCACCCGACTCACGAGTTGAAATTGAATTTGTTGTACGCGGCGTACTTGAATTAGTATAACCCGAAGTACTTCGTAAATTAGATTCGGTAGTGCGAATTCCGGTTTTACGGTCAATACTATTAGTCATGCTGTTCGAATTCCGTTCTGTTATTGAGCGATTAGTTGAAGTAGCCGTTGACGTGCGATTTTGAAAATCTACAGCCGAACGAATAGAACGTGTGCCATTTGTACTTACCACTCCACGATTGCCTTCGCCAAGAGCTGTGTAATTTGAATTATTACTTACACTACCTGTACGTCTTATTGTTCCACCTCCACCAATTGTAGTTCTCAAGTTATTTGGGTCGCGTGTTATTTGTCCGGTATTTCTAATTGTGGAATTTGAGTAACCACCGTTATTATTAAATCCAGAATAATATCCATCGTAAAATCCATGATAATACCCACCATAACCATAGTAGGGATAACCCATACCGTAGCCATACATACCACCATAATAGCCGCCGTAACCACCCCAATAATTATTGTACGACCAAGGATAATTGCCCCAACCATAATAGTTGCTATAACTTGGGTAGCCGTAGCTCCAACTATTCCATCCCCAGTAACTATTGGAGCGGAAACTATAATCGAACCAATATGGATTAGTCCATGTTGGAGTTACGTAGGCGTAACTATCATCAACATACACATTCCAATCAAAATTATTTAGGAAATAAATGTCGTTGTAGGCAGGGTCGCCAATAAAAACACGATACTTAGGATTGTGAAATTTACGAATGCGACTGGCGTATTCGAGGTCGGATTGTGAACCATTAAAGCCATTCATATAATAGCCTTCTTCCGTTTCTTGTTCGGTACTATCGTTTGCTTCGCCGAGCAATATAGTAGTATCGGGCGTTTCAATTTCCACTTTTTGTCCGCGCTCGATAAAAACAATTTCCTTTGCCCCATTTTTATAAACCGGCTTCTTGACTATCTGGCGCTCTGTTTGTTTAACAACATCACTTGGTTTGAAATAAATATCGTCTTCAACGACTTTTAACTGACTAAAAACAGGAATAACTGCCATTGTCAGCATTGCGAATGCTATTAGATATGTTTTCATAATACAACCTCCTATAAAAAAATAGAATTAATTTTACTTAAATCAAACAATAATCGTGCCATGCAAAAGCACTTATTGCGTATACAACAATTAATACTCATATTAGTTGATAAAGCCTGTTTTACGATGAATTTATATTTCTTTTCAATTGTCTTGATATAAAGCAGTATATTTGCACTCGATTTTACTTCTATAATTTATATAACATGATTACTATTATTATAATAGCCTTAACGGCTATTGTTTCGTATTTTGCATTTAACAATAACAGTATTGTCGATAAATACATTTTTTATCCGCCGGCTATAAAAAACAAAGAATGGTATCGTTTTATTACCTACGGAGTTTTACATGCCGATTTTTCGCATCTTATTTTCAACATGATAGCCCTTTATCTTTTTGGCTCTGAAATCGAAAAAGTATTTAATGATGTTTTTGGAATGGGGTTGGGTGGATTTTTATATGTGTTGCTTTACTTATTGGGCTTGGTATTTTCAATTTTACCCACTTGGTTTAAAGAAAAAGACAATGCGTATTACCGCAGCCTGGGAGCTTCGGGAGCTGTTTCTGCATTAGTTTTCGCCTACATTCTGGTTTATCCTATGAACTTTATGGGCATAATTTTTATTCCTATATTTCTACCTGCATTTATTTTCGGAATTATTTATGTTTTGGCATCTATTTATCTCGAAAAAACACAAAATGGCACAGTAAATCACATGGCACACGTTACCGGAGGTCTTTTTGGTATTGTGTTTATGTTCGTTGTATTTAAATCCATTGCCGGAATTAATATATTCTACTATTTTGTTCAGAGTATTCAAATAAGTTCTTTCAGTGATTTAATTAAATTCGGATATTAGCATTTCAGAAATCTACAACACTAAAACTTTGTGGTACTTTGTGTAAAGTTTTGTGAATCTTCGTGTTATAACTCTTTTTGCTATTACACAAAAATCACAAAGCAGCACAAAAGGCTCAAAAAAAAACACCAACTAACAAACACACTATATTTATGAATTTTATTCAGGTTGATTTTTGCATAACGCCTTACGAAGAGTACGTTGCCGATGTACTTGCTGCCGAATTGGGCGAAATGGGATTCGATACTTTTGTACCTACAAGCGATGGTTTACAGGCATTTATTGCCGAGGAACTATTCGACGAAGATGTGCTGAAATCGCTCATTTCTGATTTTGTAATTGAGGCAACCATCGATTATAGTGTAACAACTATTGAATCGAAAAATTGGAACGAAGAATGGGAAAAACATTATTTTGAGCCAATAATTATTGAAAATGAATGTGTTATACATAGTTCGTTTCACAAAAACGTACCAAAAGCAACTTACGATATTGTTATCGACCCAAAAATGTCGTTTGGCACCGGGCATCACGAAACAACCAGTTTAGTTATTGGCGAACTCTTACACATGCAGCTTGAAGGAAAAAAAGTATTGGATATGGGCTGTGGCACTTCGGTGCTCGCAATTTTGGCTGCCATGCGTGGCGCAAAAGAGTTGTTGGCCATCGATATCGATAGTTGGTGTACCGAAAACTCCATCGAAAACATTGCACTGAATCATGTTTCGGGCATTGAGGTGAAACAAGGTGGATCTGAACTGCTCGAAGGCCTGCATTTCGATATTATTTTAGCCAATATCAATCGTAATATTTTATTGGCCGATATGGAAAAATATGCAAATTGCCTGACCACCGGAGGCGAATTGTACATGAGCGGATTTTACAGCGAGGACATTCCGCTTATCGAAGCCGAAGCTAACCGAAACGGATTGACTTTGCAAAAATCGAAGCTCAAAAATAATTGGGCAGTCGTAAAAACGGTGAAGTAAACGAGAAATCCGATAGTAAAACTACACACACTGTAACCTTATTTAAAGTTCTGTATTTAAGCATAAATACAGAACTTTTTTATGTTCATTAATCTTAAAAACAAGCTTTTATAAGGCACTTCAAAGGGTCTTTGTCTTAATAATCTAAATTCAGGTTAATAGTTATTAATAGACGATTTTAACACATCAATAATAGCTATTTTTGTTCTGCAAATTAAAACATAATACATAAAGTATTGATTATGGATCAAATTATTGATATTAGAGAACTTAACGAAAGAATTGAAAAGCAAAGTGCTTTTGTTGATGCATTAGTAATGGGAATGGACAAGGTAATTATTGGTCAAAAACACCTTGTTGAATCCTTGCTTATTGGCTTATTATCCGACGGACATATCCTGCTCGAAGGGGTTCCCGGCTTAGCTAAAACGCTTGCCATTAAAACATTATCGGATTTGGTAAAGTGCGATTTTAGTCGTATTCAGTTTACGCCCGACTTATTGCCTGCCGATGTTATCGGTACCATGATTTACAGTCAGAAAAATGAAGAGTTCAAAATTAAAAAAGGACCTATTTTCTCGAATCTTATACTTGCCGACGAAATAAACCGTGCTCCGGCGAAAGTGCAAAGTGCGCTACTCGAAGCCATGCAGGAACGTCAGGTAACGATTGGCGAAAACACCTATAAATTGGACGAACCATTTTTGGTACTTGCCACTCAAAATCCGATTGAACAAGAAGGTACTTATCCACTTCCCGAAGCTCAGGTTGACCGTTTTATGCTTAAAGTAGTCATTAAATATCCTAAAAAAGAGGAAGAAAAACTCATTATTCGTCAGAACTTGTTAAAGGAAAAACCAAAAGTTTCTCCAATTCTAACTCCAAAAGATATTATTAACGCACGTGATATTGTGCGACAAGTATATATCGACGAAAAAATTGAGCGTTACATTGTAGATATTGTTTTTGCAACCCGCTACCCTCAGGATTATGGTTTGGATGGTTTGAAAGACATGATTGCTTTTGGAGCATCGCCCCGTGCCTCTATCAATTTGGCATTGGCTTCTCGCGCGTATGCGTTTATTAAGCGTCGTGGTTATGTAATTCCCGAAGATATTCGCGCCGTTTGCTACGATGTATTGCGTCACCGTATTGGGTTGAGCTACGAAGCGGAAGCCAACAACATGACTTCGGACGAGATAATTACCGAAATTTTGAATACGGTTGAAGTACCTTAATCAATTTCCAATTGAATAATTTCCAATTCATAAAATCAAAAAAATTGGAAATTGGACATTGAATTATTGAAAATTGAATTTATGGAAACAAGCGAGATTTTAAAAAAGGTACGAAAGATAGAGATTAAGACACGTGGTTTGTCGAAAAATATCTTTGCGGGCGAATACCATTCGGCATTCAAGGGCAGGGGTATGACGTTTGCCGAAGTGCGCGAATATCAGTATGGCGATGACATTCGTTCTATCGACTGGAATGTTACCGCACGTTTCGGTCATCCTTACATTAAAATTTTTGAGGAAGAACGTGAGCTTACGGTTGTACTGATGATTGATGTTTCGGGTAGTCGGAATTTTGGTACAATATCGCAAATGAAACGCGACATTATAACCGAAACGGCTGCTACCATTGCTTTTTCGACCATACAGAATAATGACAAAATTGGTGTTATCTTTTTTTCGGATAAAATTGAAAAATTTATTCCACCTAAAAAAGGGAAAAAACACGTACTGCACATTATACGTGAGCTGATTGATTTTAAGCCGGATAGCAACCTAACCAACATTGGTTTAGCATTGCGCTATTTTACAAATGCAATTAAAAAAAGTTCGACAGCATTTATAATATCCGACTTTTTTGATGCTAATTTCGAAAAAGAACTGATAATTGCAAACCGCAAACACGATATAGTTGCGCTTCAGGTGTACGATATTCGCGAAACTGAATTGCCCGATGTTGGATTGATTAAGCTCAAAGATGCCGAAACAGGTGAAAGAATTTGGGTAGATACGTCGGATAAACGACTACGCACATCGTACAAGCACAGTTGGGGCGAAAATCAATTATCGCTACAAAAATCGTTTACCCGTTCGGGAGTCGATTTTGTATCGATGAGCACTTCGGACGATTATGTACGCTCGCTAATGAAATTATTTAAAATGAGAGCATGATTTTCATTTACAATTTAAACATTTACGATTTACAATTTTGTTTTGAGAAAAATGTAAAAAATTGAAGCACTTTTTTTATGAGAAAAATCCTTATTATTTGTCTATCAATTCTATTTTATATAAACTTGCTCGCTCAAAATCTGACAGTGGATGCGCGTATTGATTCAACCGTTATTGTTATTGGCGGGCAAACGGCATTGACTTTTGAGATTAATCAAGTTCCTGGCAAAAAGGTTATTACACCACTTTTTTCGGACACCATAATTGGTGGAATTGATATTGTGGAACCTCTGAAAGCTGACACTACCAAAGCCGATAATGGTAATATTTTGGTAAAACAGCGCTATGTTGTAACATCGTTCGAGGATTCGCTACTTTATATCCCCCCCTACCCTTTTGTGTTGGATGGCGATACCGTTTGGTCGAAATCGCTCTCGTTAAAAGTAGTGCAACCATTTCAGATTGACACAGCGTCCAACCAAATTGCAGATATTAAAACGGTTATGGACCCACCATTTAACTGGAAAGCCATTATACGTATTGTATTAATTGTGCTTTTGGTGCTTATTATTTGTATTTTGATTTTCTTTGTGGTTCGTAGATTGATACAGAAAAAACCAATTTTCGAGAGTGCCACTCCTGAGCCGGAATTGCCGCCACATGTGTTAGCATTGGCACAACTCGATCGCATTCGCAACGAAAAAGCGTGGCAACAGAACCGCACAAAACAGTTTCATACCGATATTACAGATGTTTTACGCGTGTATATAGAAAAAGTATACAATGTGCCTTGTATGGAAATGACTTCGGAAGAAATTGTTTCGAATCTGCATCATTTAAAATTTGAAAACAAACAGGTTTTCAATGCCTTAATGCAAATACTGAAATTGGCCGACCTTGTAAAATTTGCCAAATGGGATGCCGCACCCGACGAACACGAATTGAGTTTAACAAACGCCTATTTGTTTGTAAACGAAACAATAATTGATGAAGAACAACCGGAAGAGCTGCCCCAAACCCCTAAAGGGGCTTAAAGAGTGGTAGTTGAAGTGATTTACAATTTATACTAACAATGAAAAACTAAGAGACGATACTAACTTCACATCCCCTTTAGGGGCTTGGGGCAATTTAATCTTATGAATTTAAAAAAAAATGACATTTAATAATCCCGAATATCTGTTTTTGCTACTGCTTTTGATACCCGTAATATATTGGTATCTGAAAGAGATGCATAAATCGGATGCGAGTTTACAAATTTCGTCGCACCGAAATATACAGCTAAAGCACAAAAGCACTAAAATAAAACTGCTTCATTTGCCTTTTGTATTTCGAGTATTGGCTATACTAATGATTACCATAGCGTTGGCTCGTCCACAAGCTTCGAACTCGTGGCGTACCGAAAATACCGAAGGAATTGACATTATGATTGCGCTCGATATTTCGGGTACCATGATGGCAGAAGATTTAAAACCGAACCGCCTCGAAGCATCGAAAGATGTGGCTACCGAATTTATTCTTTCGCGCCCGAACGATAATATCGGTTTAGTGGTATTTTCGGGTGAAAGTTTTACGCAATGTCCGCTCACCACCGACCACGCTGTGCTTGTAAACCTATTTAATGGTGTGGAATATGGTATGATAGAAGATGGAACGGCCATTGGGCTTGGACTGGCAAATGCCATTAACCGTATAAAAGACAGCAAAACAAAATCGAAAGTAATTATCTTGCTGACCGATGGTTCGAATAACCGCGGCGATATAGCACCAATTACAGCAGCCGAAATTGCTAAAAGTTTTGGCATAAGGGTGTATGCCATTGGCGTTGGTTCGTACGGTAAAGTAAACATTCCAGTACAAACACCACTTGGGCTGCAATACCAGCAAATGGATTCGGAATTCGACGAAAAATCGCTACAAGACATTGCTGCAATGACAGGTGGTAATTATTTTAGAGCAACAAACAACTCCAAACTTCGCAGTATTTATCAGGAAATTGACCAATTGGAAAAAACAAAAATCAACGTAAAAGAATACAGCAAAAAAAATGAAGAATACTATATTTTTGCCTTATTCGCATTTTTGTTTTTATTGGCCGAAATTGTTTTGAGAAATACCATATTACGGAAAATACCATAATTTTTTAATGGTTAATGATAAATGGTTAATTGTTAGTGATAAATGGTAAATTGTAAATGAATTAATTGTAAATAATTATATGTTTCGATTCGCACATCCAGAATATTTATTTTTACTCGTATTAATACCCGTATTAATAGGAATTTTTATCTATTCGCAATATTTGAGACGGAAAAGAATAAAGCTTTTCGGCAATCCTGAACTGATGGCCGAACTTATGCCATTCGTTTCGTACATTCGTCCGCAAGTGAAATTTTATATCCAAATTGCAGCCATTGTATTGATAATAATTGTATTAGCACAACCACAATTTGGCACAAAAGTAGAAAAAGAAAAGCGCAAAGGAATTGAGGTAATGTTAGCCCTCGATGTATCGAACTCCATGATGGCACAAGACGTACAGCCCAACAGAATTGAAAAATCTAAGCAGGTTTTGTCGAAATTGGTGGATGATATGACGGAAGATAAAGTAGGTTTGGTAGTTTTTGCGGGTGATGCTTACACACAGTTGCCTATAACCGTGGATTATGTTTCGGCAAAAATGTTTTTCAGTTCTATTTCGCCCAAATTAGTACCCCGCCAAGGAACTGCCATTGGAACAGCTATCGATTTGTGTTTAAAATCGTTTGGCGAAAACAAAGAAAAAAGCAGTGCCAGTCGGGCAATTATAGTAATTACCGATGGCGAAAACCATGAAGACGATGCTGTAGGAGCCGCCAAATTAGCGAAAGAAAAAGGCATAGTAGTACATGTAATTGGAATGGGAAAACCTGAAGGGGCACCCATACCTGTGGATGGCACCATGAGTTTTTGGAAAGACAAAGATGGTAACGTAGTTGTTTCGAAGCTGAACGAAGAAATGTGTAAAAACATTGCTCTTGCAGGTGGTGGTACTTACGTTCGTGCTGATAATACAAACTCGGCTTATCGCGTTGTAACCAAAGAATTGGACAAATTGGCAAAATCGGAAATTAAAACACAAATGTTTTCGGACTATAACGAACAGTTTCAGTCGTTTGCTATTTTGGCATTGATATTATTGTTGATTGAAACATTTATATTCGACCGTCAGAATAAAAAACTGAGCAAATTGAAGCTTTTTAATATCCGGGATAGGTTTGTTAAGGGTAGAAGTCAGAAATTAGAAGGTAGCCCCGATAGCTATCGGGATTAGAAATTAGAAGTTAGAAGAAAGAGAAGAAATTAGAAAGAAGGAAGAATAATTCGTAATTATGAGAATACAAGTAATTATACTATTAATATTCAGTGCATTTGCACCTTTGGTAGCTCAGGAAGAGTCGGCTAATGTGCGCGAAGGCAACAAGCTTTACAAATCGGAAAAGTTTGTTGATGCCGAAGTGGCTTATCGCAAAGGATTACAAAAAAATCCGAAATCGTTCGAAGGAACTTATAATTTGGGGAATGCACTTTTTAAACAAGGGAAATACCCCGAAGCATTGGAGCAATACAAAAATGCGTTATCGTTGCAACCCACTGCAAAGGATAAATTGGCAGCTGCTTTTCACAATGCCGGAAATGCTTTATTATCGGATAAGAAAATAGAGGAAAGCATTAATGCCTACAAAATGGCTTTGAAAGCCAACCCGAAAGACGACGAAACACGCTACAACTTAGCGTATGCGCAAATGATGCTGAAAAAACAGCAGCAAAACAAAGATAAGAACAAAGATAAAGAGCAGGAAAAGGAACAGAAAAAAGAGCAAGATAAAAATCAGCAACAGCAACAACAGCAGCCTCAGATGTCGAAGCAAAATGCGCAACAGATATTGGATGCGTTGATGCAGGATGAGAAAAACACCATGGATAAAAAGAAAAAACAACCTGTGAGAGCTCGTAAGAGTGCTGAGAGGGATTGGTAGAATATACGACAACGGTCAATAGACAACGGACAACAGATTCGTAATTTGATGTGGTGATGTGGTAATTTAATTTAGATTTAAACAATTGATTTAAAAATTAGTATATGAAACTAAAGCTCGTATTATTTAGTTTTTTATTATTAGCATTTCAAGCTGTTTGGGCGGATGAGCCGGTGCGATTTACAGCTTCGGCGCCATCAAATGTTATTCTCGACCGACCATTTCAGTTGGTTTATACGGTAAATGCAACTGGAAAGGATATGCGCACTTCTGATTTTAATAATTTCGAAGTGCTGGCAGGTCCATTTGAGTCGCGCAGTTCGAGTTATCAGATTGTAAACGGTAAAGCAACATCATCGGTTTCGGTTTCGTATACCTACACACTTCAAGCAACAAAAACCGGCACATTTACCATTCCTTCGGCGAGCATAATGGTGGATGGTAAAAAATACAGTTCCAACGGTTTATCAATCAAAGTATTGCCTGCCGACGATAACGCAACATCCAAATCGGGCAAAGAAGAAAGTCGC
>Ga0247840_10008571_pt1 | contig 13644 bp, 9 predicted proteins | sample LaCruzMarch2015__FD_192404 | JGI IMG/M metagenome (GOLD analysis project Ga0247840, IMG submission 192404) | Freshwater microbial communities from meromictic Lake La Cruz, Castile-La Mancha, Spain - LaCruzMarch2015_17m | ecosystem: Environmental > Aquatic > Freshwater > Lake | place: Spain...
CGCGCCCTGGTGACCGAGGGCACCCTGGTGGGGCAGGGGGACGCGACCCTGCTGACGACGGTCGATCGCATCGATCCGCTCTATGTCAACTTCAGCCAGTCGCCGGCCGAGCTTGCCGACCTGCGCAAACTCGCGGAGGCCGGGGCCAGGTCGGCCGCGCAGACCCAGGTCGAGGTGCTGTTGCCGGGCGGTACCCCCTATCCTCACCCGGGGACTTTGGACTTTTCCGACCTGGCAGTGGACCCGAACACCGGTGCCCTGTCCTTGCGCGCCACCCTGCCCAACCCCGATAAGGCCCTGTTGCCCGGGATGTTCGTGACACTGCGCCTGACCGCGGGAGCCTTGGAGCAGGCCTTTCTGCTGCCCCAGCCGGCCCTGTCGCGGGACGCCCAGGGGGCCTTTCTGCTGGTGGTGGACGGCGCCGGCAAGGTCGCCCAGCGCCGGGTCACGAGCCGCGGTATGACTCGCAAGGAGTGGATTGTGACCGGCGACCTCAAGGACGGTGACCAGGTGATCGTCGCCGGGCTGCAGAAGGTCAAGCCGGGGGACGCGGTGCGGATCGCGGCGCCCCCGCCGCCGGCCGCGGCAGCCCCGGCGCCCGGTCCCGACAAACCCAAGGCGGACGCACCGCCGACCGCCGCGCAAGGGTCGAAATAGCTCATGCCCCGCTTTTTCATCGACCGCCCCATCTTCGCCTGGGTCATCGCCATCCTCATCACCCTGGCCGGCGGTGTGGCCGCACTCAACCTGCCGGTCTCGGCCTATCCGCCCATCGCCCCGCCGCAGATCAGCATCACCGCCTCCTACCCGGGGGCGAGCGCGGAGGTCATGGAGAAGACCGTCACCTCGGTCATCGAGCAGCAGCTCACCGGGGTGGATGATCTGCTCTATTTCGATTCCGTCTCGCGCGGGGTCGGCCAGGCCCAGATCACCCTGACCTTCCAGACCGGCACCAATCCGGACATCGCCCAGGTCCAGGTGCAGAATCGCCTGAGTGTGGCCGAGCCGCGCCTGCCCCGGGACGTGGTGCAAAACGGCCTGGTGGTCGCCAAGGCCAACGCCGACTTCCTGATGGCGGTGGCGCTGCGTTCCAGTGACCCGGCGCTCGACAGCAACGCACTCGACAACCTGATCACGGCCCAGGTCCTGGACCCCATCCGGCGGCTCCCCGGGGTGGGTGGGGCCACCCAGTTCGGCTCCGGCTACGCCATGCGCATCTGGCTCGACCCCGATAAGCTGCGCGGCTTCGGGCTCAGCGCCGCGACGGCCCTGGCGGCGGTCGTCGGCCAAAATATCCAGGTGGCGGCCGGCAATATCGGCTCCATGCCGGCCCTGCCCGGCCAGGGCTTCACCGCCTCGGTGACCGCCGCCAACCGCTTCACGACCACGGACGAGTTCGGCGAGATCATCCTGCACGCCAATCCGGACGGCAGCAACGTCCAACTGAAAGATGTCGCGCGCATCGCGCTCGGGGCCGAGTCCTTCGGGCGCGACGTGCACCTGGGGGCGGACTCGGTGGCCGGCTTTGCCATCCAACTCGCCCCTGAGGCCAATGCACTGGAGGTGGCCGCGGCGGTCCGGGCCAAGATGGACGAGCTGATGCAGTACCTGCCCGCCGGGGTGTCGTGGCTCAGCCCCTATGACAGCACGGCGTTCGTGCGTATCTCTATCCAAGAAGTCGTCAAGACCCTGGTGGAGGCGGTGGTCCTGGTCTTTCTGGTGATTCTGCTGTTCCTGCAGAACCTGCGCGCCACGCTGATTCCGACCCTGGTGGTGCCGGTGGCACTCACCGGGGCCTTTGCCGGCATGTTCCTGGCGGGTTTCTCCATCAATGTGCTGAGCCTCTTCGCCCTGGTGCTGGCCATCGGCCTGGTGGTGGACGACGCCATCGTGGTGGTGGAGAACGTGGAACGGCTGATGACCGAGGAGGGCCTGTCGCCTAAGGAGGCGGCGCGCAAGGGGATGGACCAGATCACCGGGGCGGTGATTGCCATGACCCTGGTGCTGGCAGCGGTCTTCATCCCGATGGCGCTGGTGGGCGGGAGCGTGGGGGTCATCTACCGCCAATTCTCGCTGACCATCGTGATTTCCATGGGCATCTCCGCCCTGATGGCGCTGAGCTTCACCCCGGCCCTGTGCGCCACCCTGCTCAAGCCCGTCCATGAACCCAATTGGTTCCTGCGCGGCTTCAACCGCGGTTACAACGCGATTGCCGGGGCCTATCTGCGCCGCGTCGCCAAGGCGATCCGCCACACACCGCGCTGGATGGTCTCCTTTGCCGCACTGCTGGTGCTGGCCGGCTGGCTCTTTACCCAATTGCCGTCGGGCTTTCTGCCGGAGGAGGACCAGGGCTACGCCTTCGCCATCGTACAGTTGCCCCCCGGGGCCACGATGCAGCGCACGACCGAGGTCTTGCAGGAGATGGACCAGATCCTGCGGAAAAATCCGGCGGTCGACCGCGCCATGCTAGTCGCCGGGTTCAGCTTCGTCGGCCAGGGGGAGAACGTGGCCCTGGGCTTCATCCGGCTCAAGGACTGGGACCTGCGCACCAAGCCCGCGGAGCAGATCAAGGCCTTCATCCCGGCCATCAACGGCGCCCTGCAGGCGGTCAAGGGGGCGCGCATCTTCGTGGTCAACATGCCCACGGTGCGCGGGCTCGGGCGCTTCGGCGGCTTCGACTTCCGGCTCCAGGACCGCGCCGGTCTGGGCCACGCCCAGTTGATGCAGGCGCGCAATACGCTGCTCGGCGCCGCGGGCAAGGACCCGGATCTGGCCGGGGTCCGCCCCAATCAATTGGAGGATGGGCCCCAGGTCCGCTTCACCGTGGACCGCCTCCAGGCCCAGGCCATGGGGCTCGACCTCGCCGACATCTATGGCGCCATCAAGCTTATGCTGGCCCCGGTCTATGCCAATGACTTCAATTACCAGGGGCGGGTGCTCAAGGTCCTGCTCCAGGCCGATGCCGCCTTCCGCAGCCGCCCCGAGGACCTGGCGCGCTATTTCATTCCCAGCCGGGGGGGCGGGCTGGACGACATGGTCCCCTTGAGTTCAGTGGTGAGTGCGGACTGGACCCTGGCCCCGCCCGCCATCGACCACTACAACGGCTTCGAGGCGATCCAGATCAACGGCAACCCGAGTCCCGGTCACAGTTCCGGCCAGGCCATGGCGGCGATGCAGAGGATCGTCGCCACCGAGCTGCCCCCGGGCATCGGCTTCGAGTGGTCCGGGGCCTCGCTCCAGGAGATCATCTCCGGCAAGCAGGCGCCCATCCTGTTCGCCCTGTCGCTGGCCGTGGTCTTCCTGGCGCTCGCCGCGCTCTATGAGAGCTGGTCGGTGCCGGCGGCGGTCATGCTGGTGGTGCCGCTGGGGGTGTTGGGGGCACTCTCATTCACCTGGCTGCGCGGCCTGGAGAACGATGTCTATTTCAAGGTCGGGCTGATTGCGGTCATCGGCCTCTCGGCCAAGAACGCCATCCTCATCATCGAATTCGCCAACACCCTGCGCCAGTCGGGGCGCGGCCTCTACGAGTCGGTCATGGAGGCCGCCCGGCTGCGTCTGCGTCCCATTGTCATGACCTCCATCGCCTTCATCCTGGGCGTCACCCCGCTGGTGATCTCCAGCGGCGCCGGGGCCAACAGCCGCCACGCCATCGGCACCGGGGTCATGGGCGGGATGGTCGGCGCCACGCTGCTGGGGGTGCTGTTCGTGCCGGTCTTCTATGTGGTGGTGCGGCGATTGTTAGGCGATCGGCTGGAGGCACCCGCGGGACAGACGCCGCCCGCGCCTGGTCCCGACCGGGAAACCAAGGGTCCGGGTGCACCCTGACGGGGGTCCGCGACGGCTCACCGCAGGATGGCCCTCCATCCGCCCCGGTTTGGCAGACAGTCCCGGCAGGAGGGTGGACCGATGATGAAGCCCTGGGTCGCCTCGGCTGCCGCGTGGTAATTGGCATTGCCGGCCTGGTTGGCGACGATGGTACAGGTGCCGGCCGCAACCCCGGTGACGGTGCCGCCGTTGGTCCCCCTGGTGAGACAGACCGCGTCGGTTTGACTGGTGAAGAGCACCGGATTGCCGGAGGCCCCGCCGGTGGCGCTCAGCGTGCCGGTGGTGCCGACGACCAGGGCCGGGGCGCTGCCGAAGGTGATGGTTTGATCGGCCTGATCGACGAACTGCCCCCCGGCGAGGGTCCCGGTGCCGACGGCATAGAAGCTCCCGCCGCTGTAGTCGGCGGTAATGCCGTGGCGACCCGTGCTCAGGGTCGCGGGGGTGCAGGTGGCGAGGCCGCCACTCAGGGGGCGGGCGCCGCAGTCGGCGATACCGGCGCCGCCGTCCTTGAAAGCGACCGTACCGGTGGCGGCGGTCGGGGTGACGGTGGCGGTAAAGGTTGGACTGGTGCCATAGGTGGACGGGTTGGCCGAACTCACCAGGCTCAGGCTGGTGGATTGCGGCTGCACGGTTCCGGCAAGCACGAAGGTATAGGGATTGCTGCCGGCGCTGTCGTTCGCGATGCTGACCGTGCAGTTGGAGAGGACCGCGGCGGTTGGCGCATACAGCACCGTAAAGGCGGTGTGCCCGGTGCCGGCGGCGAGCGGCGTGGCGGGCTGGGCCGTGACGCTGAAGGGCGCGCAGCCGGCGCCGGTCAGGGCCACCCGGGGGGTGCCGGTGAGGTTCAGTGCCGCGCTGCCGCTGTTGTCGATGGTGAAGCCGTGGCTGGTGCCGCTGCCGAGCATGAGTGGGCCCCAGTCGGTGTCGTCGGCGGTGCTGGGGGTGCTGTCGCCGGGGACAATCGAGCGGCCTTGGCCCAATACCTCCATGGTCGGGGGCAGTGGATCAATAATCCCTAGCGGGTTGTGCGCCCCGCCCGCCGCCGCGGTCCAGAACAGGTCGGGCTGGCCATCGGCCGCCACCCCGCCGCCGAAGGTCACACCATAGGATCTGGCCTCGTCGATACTCCCGCCACACTGGGTCCGCGCCTGGTTGGTGCCGTAATCGGCCAGATCCGGGGTGCAGATGAAGACCGCACCTCCGTGCCCCTCACCGTTGCCGTTGCCTGTGCCGCCGATGGCGCTGCTGTTGGCAAAACTCACATTCCTCAGGCTCAGGGTCCCCGTTTTGACGAAGATTGCCCCGCCCAGGCCGCCGCCGCCGCTGCCGCCGCCGCCGTGGGAGCCGCAGCCGCTGCCGAAACCACCCGCTTCGCCTAGGCAGTTCCCGCCGCCGCTGCCGCCGCCGAAGCCGCCGCCGCCGCCGCCGCCGTCGTTGCCGCCGCCGCCGCCGCCGCCGAAGCCGCCGCGGCCGCCGTAGTCGGCGGGGTAGCCGCCGATGCGGTAGGCGCCGCCGCCACCGCCACCACCGAAGCCACCGCCGCTGGCGTGGTAGCCGCCGCCGAACGCGCCGCCGCCGCCAAAACCGCCATAGGGGCTTGAGCTGGTGCCGCCCCGTCCGCCGTAGGCACCAGTACCGCCGTAGCCGCCGGCCGCAGAGTCGCTGCCGTTACCGAACAGACCGCCGCCGCCTTTCCCCGGTTGGCCGAACATGCCGCCGCCGCCGCGGCCGCCCCCGGCAGCGTCCGCGAACAGACTTCCACCGGTCGCGTTGTTCGACGTGAAACGCACGTCCTGGATCATCACCGCGCCGCTGTAGACAAACAGTGCCCCGCCCAGGCCAGCCCCGCCGCCGCCTAATCCACTATCGCCCCCCTTGGCCTTGCCATGGCTCAGCGTCAGATTCCTGATCGTCACGGTTCCGGACTTGACGAACAGCGGGCGGTAACTGTCCTTGCCGCTGATGGTGCGGGTGGTGGCGTCGCTTTGCAGGGTGACATCGGAGTCGATCAGCCGCTTCATCACCCCTTGGATCGTCACGTCGGTCCGCAGCTCGATGAGGTTGCCGGTGCAGCCGCCGCCGGGGTGGCCGGATGGGTAGGGGGCATTGGGGGTCGTGCCGTGGTTCGCGGTCATGATCGCCCAACTCAGGGTCCCCGCGGTGCCGCCGGTGCCGTCGTCCGCACGGACGGTGACCGCGCAGTCCAGGGCCGCCCGGGCCGCCGTGCCGCTCAATGCCAACGCGATGGCCAGCGCGAGCCGGCCGCGACGGGGGAGGTGCGATGCGCTCATGGTGCGGGCTCCGGGCGGTCGGTCAAGAGACCGGGATAGAAGGTCAGGTAAAAGTCGCGAAAGTGTTGCCGCAGGTCGCCGGCGATGCGTGGTGGCACCGGGTACGGGTCGGGCGGCTGGATCCTGGTGAAGGTGCGGTGTGGGTACTTATAGCGGTAATGGCTGTCGCTCTCCCCGGGGCGCACCGGCAGCGCATCCGGATCGAAGACCGTCGGGTCGAGCCCCAGCCAGCGGTGCAGGTCCAACATGGCCGCCAAGGGCTCGGCCATCAGGTGCTCGAAGACGACGTAGTAGACCTGGTCTTGCCAGTCGTCCGGCACGTCCTGCAGGGCCTCGATGGACTTGAGCGGTCCGCCGATCAGCCCGTCGGCCGCCAGGAGTTTGTCGGCGCGGGCATAGCGCGAGAGGTGCGCGAGGTGGTCCGGGAAGTCGAGCAGGCGGGTCTTGGCGTGTTGCGCCTCGATGGAGCCGAGGACCTGGCCCAGGTCGCGCACGCACACCAGCATGCGGAACCCCGGGTCGAAGGACTGCACCGTCTCGATCTGCGACAGCCAACCGCGGCTCTTGTCGACCGCCCAGGGGCGTTCGGTCTCCGCCAGCCAGCCGGCGACGAAGCCGCGCCAGGCGTTGGCGAGACGCGCGTAGGCGCGATCGAAATCGCAGTCCAACTGGGCCAGGAGAAAGTCGTTGTCGCTCCACTGATGGCGCAACTGCGTGAGGATCTGGCACAGGGGGGAGGAGTGGCCGGTGCTGTGGATGGCCGGGTGCAGGCCGAGCAATTGGCACAGCAGGGTGGAGCCGGCGCGGGGCAGGCCGGTGACATACAGCAGGCGGGGGCCGGGCGGTGCGGGCAATTCCATCGTGAGTCCCTCTGGCGAGCAGGCGCCCGGGTGGGCAGGTGTGCGCCGATCAAGGATGTTCACATGAAATCGAAATGGAAGTTTCGGCGGCCCGCGTGCCGTGCGGTGCGTCGCCGACCAGGCGCGGGGCGCGCAGGTGCACCGGCGCTTCGACCCACATCAGTCTCGATCGCACCGAGGCGTCGGTGGGCACGGCGGCGCCGTCCACCAACGGCGGCGCGGGGTTCGGTAGACATCGCTCCCGGCCGCCAACCATACGGACAGGAGTCGATCTTGGCGCCGACCGCGGGCCGTCCGCGGGTCTATAATCCCGGCGCAACGACCTGACCCGGCCGGTCTCGGCTTGCGGGGCGGCCGGGTCGATCCAGGCACGACGATGTGGACCCACCGGTATGCTGATCCATCGAGTCAGTCAGGGCGAATGCGTGAGCAGCATCGCGAAGCAGTATGGCTTGCGCGACTGGCAAGCGATTTACCATGACCCCGCCAACCAGGCGTTGCGGGCCAGGCGGCCCAATCCGAACCTGCTTTATCCCGGCGATATCGTCAGGATCCCGGACAAGGCCGCGAGGCAGACCGAGCAGCCGGTCGGCCAGCCGTGCACCTTCAAGGTCAAGGGTCGGCGCATCCACCTGCGCCTCTTAGTCGAGGAGTTCGACGGTACCGCGGTGGCGGGCCGGGACTATCACCTCGAGGTGGGGACCGAGGTCTTCACTGGCCGCACCGGGGGCAATGGCCTCGTCGAACACGAGATTGCGGTCGATGCCGATGCGGGGGAACTGACGGTATGGCTCGACGACGAGCAGCAGAACGCGCTCTACTGGCCGCTGCGGATCGGATTTCTGGACCCGCACGACGAGCCCCCGGGGGCCCAGGAGCGGCTCAACAACCTGGGTCTGGACAACCTCGCCGACGGTGCGACCGATGAACGCTCGCAGGCCGCGATCAAGGCCTTCCAGAGGCAGCACGGGCTTGCCGAGAGCGGCGACCTCGACGCTGCGACCAAGGACAGGGCCAGGGTCGTCTACGGTTTTTGACGGTGCAAGGTGATCCATGGCCGACGTGAGCCGGGCCGGCGACGGCCAACAGAACAAGAACCGGCTCCGCTTCAGGCGGATCAAGGTCTATTTCCAGCGGTTTGCGGGTAAGATCGGAGACCCGGGCCAGCGCGGCATCAGCGATACACCGCAGTACAGGGTGCGCATCGACGGCCGGATCACACAGTTCGGCAAGCTCGCGCCGGATGGCAGTGTCGAGGTGCTGGTCCCGGGCGGGCGGATCGCCGTCGCGATCGAGACCCTGGGCACGACCTACGCCTTGGAGGTCTTGAATGGAATTGCGCCGGAGACGGACCTCGAGGGCCAGTTACAGCGACTGACGCTGCTCGGCTATTACGCGGGCGACCTGACCGGGGGCTTCGATGCCCGCACCGATGCCGCCCTGCTCGACTTCCAGGCGGACAACGGGCTCGACCCGGACGGTGGACTCGATCGGACCCGGTTTCCCGACGCCAAGCTCGACGCAACCACCTACCACAAGCTCAAGTCCGTGTTCGGGGAGTAGCGGCGATGGCCATCAATGCCAAAGTGTACAAGGAGTTGCGCCTGGTCCCGGTGCGCTTCGAGCGCGCGGCCACGGGGGCGCCGGACATCGGCACGCCGGACCTGGACGACCGTGGTCACACGGCCAGGGTCCCGGCGGTCAACGGACTCGCTGCCTCGCCCGCACTGCGCGGCCCGGTGGTGGGGATGCAGAAGGACCAGCGCATCCGGCTGCGGCTGGTGCGCGCGGCGATCGACCCGGCCGCCCCGCTGTATCTGGTCAGCAGCGACGAGACCGTGGTGACGGTCGAGACCCCCGCCAAGGGCGCCCCGGTGGCCGCCGGTCCCCATACCGCAATCACGCTCAAGGGCCAGGCCTACACCGGGACCACGCCCAAGTCGGCCGAGGTCCAGGTGCGGTTCCAGAGCGACCAGGGCCCCATCCTCGGCGTGCTCACTGTCTATGTGTTCAGCCCGCTGCCCGTCGCCGTGACGCCCCATCTCGTTACCATCAACAACCCGGCGGGCAGCGGGGGCGTGGCCCCCGCCATCGACCTCGAGGCGCTCATGACCCAGACCAAGGCGATCTGGGCCTGCTGCGGGATCAGCCTGGCGGTGCAGGCCGCGCGGGCCTGGTCGGTCAACCTACCGAGCGCCAATCTGCTCCGCTTCCCGGACGACTTCAGCCGCCTCGCCGCGGTCAACTTCAACCCGGGCACGATCAACCTCTATATCGTTCGCGAGGTCCTCGATGCCTGCGGCGTGGGCCTGAGTCGCAGCGTCGTCGCGAACCTGCCCGGGTACGCCGGGCTCCAGCCGGGCATCTATCTGGGCGAGGTCTGCGGCGGCGGGCGGATGAGCCCCTGGGGGGCGAACGACCTGGCCCACGAACTCGGGCATTTCTTCTCGCTCTGGCACCCCAGCGACGGGCCCACGACCGGCACCCTGCCCGCCGCCGGCTGGCCCTGGGCCAGGTATGAGACCTGGTCGAGGCGTTTGCTGATGCACAATTGGAACCAGAGCGCACGCCCACCCTACGGTGCCCCGCCCTGGGCCGACTACGACGACGTCGGTTACGGGGCGAACCTTCGCGGTGCCCTGATCCCACTCAAGGAGGTACGCACCGGACGCGACCAGGCCGGCCGCGACGCCCATGGCGTGCTCGCCCGCAACTATGTCAAGTCTGGCACCATCTACTGATACGGCCGCGCCGGGGGCAGCGACCCGGCACCGGGGACGCGCGGCGGCCGCGACCGCCTGGCTCCTGTGTGCGATTGGCCTGTCGGCGGCGCCGGCAGGGGGGGAACCGAGATGTCCGACCTGACGACTGCCGTGCTCGACGGGGACCTGCGGGCCTCGGCCATCGCGCGCGACCAAGGGTCGGGCGCGGTGCCGGAACTGACGCGCTTGCTCGGTAACCCGGACCCCTGGGTGCGCATCGTTGCCGTGCGCTCCTTGGGCGAGATACCGCAGCCCCCGGCGCGCGCGGCGCTGCTGCTGACGGCGGCCGACGCGGACGGTATGGTCGCGCGCGAGGCGATCGAGCAACTGGAACGCTACCCCGACCAACTCGAGGCCGGGCCGCTGCTCGCCGCGCTCGAGCGTGCGCCGGACCCCACCGCGCGCCGCCTGCTGTCGCTCGCGCTCGGGCGCACACCGGTGAGCGACGAGGACCTGACCAGGCTCGCCGCCCGGTGCCAGGGTGAGCGGGTCGAAGAGGCCAAGACCGGCTGTCTCGCCGCCCTCGCCCGGACCGGCAATCCGGACGCGCAAGCGGCCTTTGGGCGGCGGGTCGAGGCCGCGCGCGGGCGCGAGCGGGTGGAGATCATTCGGCTCCTGGAGTACATTGGCCGGCGCTGGGTCATCGACACCCTGAGCGGGATGCTCGACGACCAGGACGATGCCATCTTCCTCAACCTGGAGATCGCACCGGATCAGCCCAGGTTCATGCGGGTCTGCGACCTGGCGGCGGGCGCCATCATCCGGATGACCAGGGCCCAGGTCTCGTTTGCAGCGGCGCTGCCGACCAGGTACAGCGCGGCGCAGCTCGATGAGGTGCGCCGGATCGCACCATCGCTCTTGCGGGACTAGACCCATGCCCACCTATCTCGGCGCAGGGTTCGCAATCGACCTTCCGGATGACGCTATCGACGCATCCGTGTATGCCTTCGCGTTCCCCCAGGGACGGCCGTTTACCCCGACCCTGGTCATCCGCAGCGAGCGTCATGGGACGCCGCGGCCCTTGGCGGACTATGTCGACGGGCAGGTGGCGCTGCTGAAGGGCGCGACCCCGGGGTTCGAGGTCCTGCGCCGCCGTGCGGGGCGGTGGCACGACCGCGCGGCGCTCGACCTGCTCGTCGAGTCCGGCGAGCCGGGCGCGCGCCTGCGCCAACGCCTGGTCTATGTCGATGGCGCCGGTCAGCCGCAGCACCTCTGGTGCCTCACCGCGACCGATACCGCGGACAGCTTCGAGTCCAACGAGGCCCTGTTCAACCGGGCCATCCTGAGCTTCGTGCCGCGGGCGGTCCCGGCGGCCGGCGTCTGACGCAAGGGCAACCGATGCGCGCCACCCCCGAGATCCTGCGCCTGGCCTACCGGGACTTCGCCTATGAGCGGCGCATCTCGCTGTGCTTCGTGCTGGCCCTGATGGCGGTGCTGGCCCCGCTCCTGATCCTGTTCGGGCTCAAGTTCGGACTGGTCGATACCCTGGCCCAGCGGCTGGTTCAGTCCCCCGCCAACCGGGAGATCCAACCGCTGGGGAGCCGCGAGTATGACCAGGCCTGGTTCGACCGGGTCGGGGCCCGCCCCGATGTCGCCTTCCTCGTCCCCAACACCAGACGCATCGCGGCCAGCCTCAGCCGGCTGCTCAACCCGAACACCGGCCAAGACCTGCGGGTCGTCTCCATGATCCCCACCGGGGCGGGCGATCCACTGCTCCCCGCCGGGCTGACTGCACCGACCGGGCTCGCCGAACTGGCGTTGAGCTTCGGTGCCGCCCGCACGCTCGGGGCCCGGGCCGGTGATCGACTGGTGGCGCGCATCGACCGCCGCCGCGGCGAGCGCGACGAGCACGCGGTGTGGGAGGTCGCCGTCAGCGCCGTCCTGCCGGAGGGCGCGCTGGGGGAGGAGGCGGCCCTGGTCGCCCTGCCCTTGCTGGTGGCCACCGAGGACTACCGCGACGGCCGGGCGGTACCCGCGCTGGGCTGGGAGGGCACGGCCGCGCCGACGGCGCGCGGCTTCGCCCGCTTCCGGCTCTATGCCGCGAGTATCTACGCGGTCGCCGGGCTCGCCGCGGACCTGGCCGCGGACGGGGTGCAGGTGCGCACGGCGGCGGTGGAGATCGCCGCCATGCAGGGCCTGGACCGCAACCTGTCGCGGGTCTTCTGGCTGATTGCACTGATCGGCAGCCTGGGGTTCCTCGCCTCGCTCGCGGCCAATCTGCTGGCCAACGTGGAGCGCAAGCGCCGGGAGTTGGCGGTGGTGCGCCTGATCGGCTTCCCGACCCGCAGCCTCATCCTGTTCCCGGTGGCCCAGGCGGTGCTGGTGGCCCTGCTGGGGGCGGGCGCGGCCCTCCTGGTCTATCTGCCGGTGGCGGTCGCACTCGACTCCTGGTTCGCCGCCAGCCTGCAGGCCGGTGAGTCCATCTGTCGGCTCCTGCCGTCTCATCTGCTGAGCGCGCTGGCCGCGACCCTGCTCGGTGCCGCCGCGGCGGCCGCCTGGGCTGGGTGGCGGGCGGCGCGCATCGAACCCGCGGAAGGTCTGCGCGATGTCTGATGAGGAGTTTTGTCCGCAAATGAACGCAAATGAACGCAAATCAAGATCTCCGCGGGCGTACGCGCGGCGGTGCAACAGGCCCCCGGCGGCAACGCGGATGCAGCACTCCAGCGACCATGCCGCGCTTCTTCACTCAGCGCAAACCCTGAGTGGACGCGCAAGCGCCGGCCGATTGCCGCGCGCCATTTCTTCATTTGCGTTCATTTGCGTTCATTTGCGGACACAGTTCTTGCTAGCCCTCGCCGCCCTGTGGTTCGGTTTGACCCCGGCCCTGGCGCAACCGCCCGCGCCCGCGGCCGGACCCCAGATCACCTGGCCCGAGAAGCTCTACAACCCGGCCCCGGCGGCGGACGACCTGATCCTGCCCCTGGCCTGCGGGGGTGCCATAGCCTTTCGGCCGGTCGCGATCCCGGGCAGTGGTCTGCTGGACGACCGCCCGGTCGAACTCGGTCAGGCCGATGCTGCCCGCGGCTACAAGGAGGGCCGGCGCCTGAGCCACCTGGCCGGGGCCTTCAGCGAGCCGGGCGCCGCCGCGCGGCGCTATTACATCGCCAAGTACGAGACCACCCGTGACCAGTATGCCGCCCTGACCGCGACGACCTGCCCGACGCCGTCCATGCGCGGGCGCCTGCCGGTGACCGCCGTGAGTTGGTTCGACGCGGTGGACTTCTCCCGCCGCTATACGGAGTGGCTGCTCACCCAAGCCCCGGCCGCCCTGCCGCGGGAGGACCAGGAGCCCGGCTTCCTGCGCCTGCCCACCGAGGAGGAATGGGAGTTCGCCGCCCGCGGCGGCCTGGTGGTGGACGAGGCGGACTTTCTGGCCCCCCTCTTCCCCATGCCGGACGGGGACCTGGCCCGCTACGCCTGGCACGAGAGCACCGGCTCGGCGGCCGGTGAACTGCACCCGGCGGGGCTGCTCAAGCCCAACCCGCTGGGGCTCCATGACGTGCTCGGCAACGCCGCGGAGATGACGCTCGCCCCCTTCCACCTGGACCGGCGCGGTCGACCCCACGGCCAGGCCGGCGGATTCGTCAGCCGCGGCGGGGACTACCTGACCCCCCCGGGTCAACTGGGCAGCGCCGCGCGCCAGGAGTACAACTATTTCAACGCCGCCACCGGGCACGCCAAGTCGCTGGACAGCTTGGGCTTCCGGTTGGTCGTGACGGCCCCGGTCATCGTCTCCGCGGGGCGTCTGGACGCCATCAAGGAATCCTGGTCCGGCTTGCCGAGCCTCACCGGCACCGGGGATGTGCGGGCGGACGCGGACCGGGCCCTGGCCGAGCTGCAGCAGGCCGCCCGCCAATCCCAGGACGAGGCCCTGCGCACCCGGCTGGAACTCATCCAGCGCAACGT
>Ga0247840_10008573_pt1 | contig 13637 bp, 11 predicted proteins | sample LaCruzMarch2015__FD_192404 | JGI IMG/M metagenome (GOLD analysis project Ga0247840, IMG submission 192404) | Freshwater microbial communities from meromictic Lake La Cruz, Castile-La Mancha, Spain - LaCruzMarch2015_17m | ecosystem: Environmental > Aquatic > Freshwater > Lake | place: Spain...
GAACGGGGCGGCGGAGAGAAGCTGATACAGGCTGTATCGCAGGGCATGCTGAGCCTCTTCATCACCGCCGATGAGGACATCGGCCCTTTGCCAGCGCTCGTTCCAGACCGACTCATGGGCGGCGAGCAATGCGGAATATCCGACGCCCGCGGCCTTGGTCGCACACGCAAGTGCGGCCTCTTCGACCGGTCCATCGCACGCATCCAGAGAGGAATAAACCGCAACATACTTGAGCAGCTCGAAAGTCGCCTCGCCAGTGATGCGGAAGGTCCAGCGGCGGAGGGTGCCATTGATGGAAGTGGCTTGCGCTGGCACCGTGGCTGACAGGTTAGAACGTTCCGCCACCACGACTTTGCTGCCCTTTTCATGCGTCCGGGCCTTCAGGACGACGGTCCCGTCGCTTTGACCCGCTTCGAGTTTTTCGAGATGCGGGCCATTGAGGTCCCAGACGTGATCGTCGATTCCCGATTCCAGCGTGATCTCAGCATCCCCTTGGACCTGCACCGTGTAGCGCATGGCCATCAGATGGACCTCCGCCGCGCTGAGGAAGCGTTCAGCTTTTATTGTGACCTCCACGCCATCGACAGAAAACTGCGACTCACGGTGGTGCACCGCAGTCCGCAGATCGATCCGCTGGGCATGCGCAACCGGTTTGATCTCATGCGGATTCAGCCAAGTGCCGTTGACCGCGACGCGCGTGTAGAGGCCATTCGGGGCATTGACCGGTTCGCGCCAGGAATCGCCCACCCGATCGTAGAGACCTGGCAGGAGGATGCCGACTTTTTCATCCGGGCCGAATTCCTCCAGCGTGCCGCGATATCCCATGTGACCGTTTCCCAGCAGGAAAAGATTGCCGTGATGCGTCACCTTTTCCTCTGACCAGCCTTCCGCCGAGACCGACCATTCTTTCTGTGATCCAGGAGCGCTCATGGTTGGTAGCGACCCTCGATGATCTGCCCGGCTGCGAGCGGATGGGAGGCGTCGCCGAACTTCAGGACCGCGCCCTCCTGGCCCTGACCCGAAACCTCAACGTGGTAGCGGCCCTCACCGGCTGTAAATTTCAGATGCCAGCCGCGATATTGGAGCGGGAAGCGGATCCCGCGCCAGGCTTCCGGCAGTGCGGGCTGGAAGCTGACGTGGTCCTCACGCAGGCGCATGCCCATGAAGCCAGGGATCGTCATCTGCCACACAGCCCCGAGCGCTGCGGCATGCAGTCCGTCCTTGGTCGCATGGCGCAGGTTGTCGAGGTCGAGCCCGGCCGCGCGGCGGAAATAGTCATAGGCTTCATCCGCGTGTCCGATCATCGCCGCAACAATGGAGTGCGTGTTGTAGCTCAGCGAGGAGATGTGCAGCGTCTTCGGCTCGTAAAACTCGTAGCCGCGCTTGATCTCTTCGCGGGTGAAGTTGTCCTCGAGCAGATACATGGCCAGTACGATGTCGGCCTGCTTGATCACCTGAACCTCGCCGCGCTTTTTCCAGTATTCGGCGACGGTCATATTCGAGATGTCCCCGGCCTTCCGCTTGAGGAAAAACGCGTCCTGGAGCGGAACGCCCGGTTGGCCGGGCACCTCGGGGATGTTGATTTTTTCTGCGACCGAAGCCCACTCATCGATCTCGCCGTCGATGATGTCCAGTTTCGCGGCGGTGATGTCGGCCGCGTCGGGGGTCTTTTTCATCGCGATGTTCCACCAACGGTGGCTGATCTCGAGGCTGCGGCGGGCCATCAGGCACGTGTAGCCATTGTCCGGGCCATGCTCCTCCGCCTCGTCCGGGCCGACTGTTGCCTCCAGATGGTAGAGACCGTCCGCGCCGCGCTGGAGTTGGGAAACCCAGAAGCGGGCGGTCTCGGCGAGCACCTCCAGTCCCTCGCGACAAAGGAACCCCCCGTCGCCGGTCGATCGTGCATACTGGTCGAAGGCGTAGATGATGTCCGCGTTCTGATGCCAGAGATATTGATACAGACCCCAGGGAGCCTGCTCCTCGCCGAAATCGGCATCCCCCTGCCAGGGGAAGATGGCGCCCTCGCCTCCGACCAATGCGGCGTTCTTGCGGGCACCGGGCAATGTTTTGCAGCGGAAGTTGAGCAGGTTGCGAGCGACACCGGGGGCGCAGAACTGATAGAACGGAAGGAGAAAGATTTCGCCATCCCAGAAATAGAGCCCGTTGTAGCGGTTGTAGGCGTAGCAGCGGGCGGGAATGCTCAGGTTGTCCGCATGGAATGGTGCCACCTGGAGCAGGCTGAAAATCCCGTAGCGGATGAGCAGCTGATCGCGGACCGGGCCGTCGAGCTCGATGTCGGAATCCTTCCAGCGCGCGGCCCAAACCGACTTCTGATCCGCGGCCAGCTTGTCGAAGCCGGCGGCCTCCGCTTCGCCGAGGATTTTCGCGGCGGCCACTGCGGGGTTGAGCACGCCGGCATCGCGGGTTGTCGCGACGGCCGTGGTGCGGACCCAAGTGTTCACCCGGCCATTGGCGACGGCGCTTTTGCCGCTCTGGGAAATCATTCCCGCCCGGCTTGTCGAGCTCGTGGCCCCTTCGCCGGAGAGCCGGCTGAGGAGGGCGATCCTGTGGCCGGAGCCTTCGGTTTCCACGATCCCGCCGGCGGAGGTGCCGGCGGCTGAGGTTTCGAGGATGGCAAAATGCGGGCAGGCCACATGGGCTTTGGCCGGATCGCCGCAGCGGAAGAATGTTTTCGGTGCGATGTCGTAGTCCCAGAAGATCTCTGCCTCGCCGGACCAGTTCACCGGCTCGATTTCGATTTTCTGTACGGCAAGGCCGGGAGTGCCCGCGGACAGGAAACGGGTAAAACGGAGTTTTGTCGTCCGCCCCTTTTCTTTGTTACTCCAGACCACCTCGCGGTGGAGGATGCCCGTGCGCATGTCCAGCGACTGCGTGTAGGATTCCACCTTGCCGGCCGTGAGGCAGAATCCGTCGCCGTCGAGCACGATCCAGGCCGCAAAAATCTCCGGTAGAGCGACCATCTGACGCGAATCCCACGGATAGTCGTGGATCACGAGCTCGCGGGCCACCGGAGGCAGCTTGGCAAACACACCGGCCAGATACCCTTCGCGGCAGGACGGCGCCGCGCTGTCCAACTCCTCACGATATCCGCGGATACCCAGATACCCGTTGGACTGGGTGAAGATGGTTTCATAATAGAAGCTCTTTTCCGGATCCCATGCGGTCTGCGTCAGCATCCACGGATCACCGGCGGCATACCAGGGGGTGTCTTCCGATCCATTTTTCATGCTCATAATGTGTTGTTTTCGCGGCACCTTTCGCTCAGGGAGCGACGGGGGTTTTGGTGTGCTCCTGAATGAAGGGGAGGACCAGGTCAAAGGCCGGGTCGGCCATGGCTCCGTGGTTGAGGCCCTTGAGCTCCTGCAGCTCCGTGGTTTTGTGTCCGGCGATCTTCATCATCCGCCAGAGATAGGCATTCTCCTCATACCGCCCCAGAAGTTCGAGATCCCTGTCCCCGGTGATGAGCAGCAGCGGAGGGGCGTCTCCCCGCGCGTGATAAAGCGGAGCCATCCCGTCAACAACCGGCTGCTTCTCGCTGATGCCCCGCTCCTTTCTGACGGTGAAATGGGTGATCGCCTGTCCGCTGAAGGGGATCAGCCCCGCGATGCTGTTGGCATCGATCCCGTGGGCGGCCAGATAGTGTTTATCCAGGCCGAGCATGAGGGTGAGATAACCGCCCGCCGAGTGGCCGCTGACAAAAATCCGGCTGCTGGCTCCTCCGTATTTTTCAATATTCTGAAAAACCCAGGCCAGCGCGGCGGCGGCATCCTCGACGTAAGTCGGCGAGGAAACATCGGGGCTCAGCCGGTAACCCGCCGCCACAACGGCGATCCCTTTCTCTTTCAGCTTTTCCGGCACGGCTCGGCTTCCTTCGGTGAGCCCTCCTCCGTGAAACCACACCACCGTGGCATAGTCCTTCACGTTTTCCGGATAGTAGATGTCCAGCCGGCAGCGTTCCCGCGCTTTTTCCGAAAGATTTTCTCCTTCCCGGTAGTCAATGTTCCGCACCGTCTTGTATCGGAGACCATCCGCCGCCGGGAGCGGCAGGACGGAAATCCACAAGGCCACAGCGGCCAAAAATGTCGGGTGAAGGAGGCGGGAGATCATGATCCGGGAGAGAGTTTCTGGAGGAGGTTGACGGCCATATCCCGCCACAGTTCTTGCGGACCTCCAAACACTGTTGAACTTTACGTAAATATCCTGCAGATTGATGACGTCATTCCCAAGAGGCCCCCCTTATGACTCCCCAATCACGCATCTGCCTCCGAGAAATCGCTGAAAAGACCGGCATCACGCGCATGGCGGTTTCTTTGGCTCTCCGCGGGAAGCCGGGAGTTTCGGAGGCGACCCGTAAAAAGGTGCTGAGCGCGGCCGATCAGCTGGGCTACACTCCCGATCCGGAGGTCGCCAAGCTCCTGTCCCATATCCGGATGAAGACGCCGGCCGATGCCAAGGCGTGCCTGGCGCTCCTGACCTCCGGAGCCACGCCCGGGGCCTGGAAACTCTTCCTCACCGAGCGGAAATATGTCGAGGGCGCGCAGGCTCGGGCAAGGGAATACGGCTACCGGATCGATGAGTTCTGGATGAACGAGCCGGGAATGACGATGGCCCGCCTGGGAAACATCATCTGGAGCCGCGGCATCGAAGGCGTGATCATCGCGCCGCTTCAGGAAAAGCTCTCCGGAAAAGGTTCCCGGGCGGTCCGCCTGGATTTCAACCTTTTCTCCTCGGTGGAGATCAGCGAGACCGTTGAGTGGCCGGATCTGGACCGCTCGATCCACGACCAATACACAGCGATGCTGAAAGTGCTCGCCGAGCTTGAGGCTCTCAACTACCGCAAACCGGGGCTCGTCCTGGAAGAGGCGCTGGACTTGCGTGTGAACGGCAAATGGACGGCCGCCTATCTCTACGACCGGCAGCGCCATGGCACCCGGACCATGCCTCCTCCGTTGATCCTGGCCGCGCCCACCCAAAAGGCGTTTGACCGTTGGTTCGACCGTCACCACCCCGATGTGATCATCAGTGTCGACCGCTTCGGCCTTCGGTTCCTCGAGCACCGGAAAATGTCCGTCCCGAAAGATGTCGGCTACGTCTCGCTCGATCTGGATGGAGACTCCGCGGGATATTCCGGCATGAGCGGGATCGATCAAAACTCCCACATGGTCGGAGCCGCCGCGGTCGATATGCTGGTGGCCGCCATTCAGCGCGGCCAGCGGGGGTTCCCCGCGCATCCGCTCCGCAGCGAGATCGAAGGAACCTGGACTCCTGGAAAGACCACGGCCCGGCGCCGGCGTGTGCCGCGTTGAGCGATGGTCCTCCGGTGATCCACCGGCAGCTTTACGTAAAGAGGCCTTCCCGGTTGGCTTGCCCGCGCCCGGTGGTATCTTGATTTCATGAAAACCACCCAGAACCACCCAGTCGTCCCTGAAACCCTCCATGCCATAAGAAGAAGCAAGCCATCCGCAAGAGGCCTGCTGACCGCCGTGGGCCTGTTGGCCGCGTGTCTCGGATCCGGCACGCTGGGCGCGGCCGAGAACTACCAGGCTTCATTGAAGGCCGGCGATGAACATCGCACGAACAAAGAATATGATCAGGCGCTGGGCGAGTATGATGCCGCCGTCAAGCTGGCAACGAGCCCGACGGAGCGCGGGCTGGCTCTGGGAAAAATCGGGGTCATCCAGGTCGATCAAAAAAACTACGGGGCCGCGAGGGAATCGGCGAAGGAAGTGCTGGCGATCTCGGACGCCCGCCCTGTCGCCCGCGTCACGGCCTTGCAGGTGCTCGCGGACTGCCAGATGAAAGAGGACAAGGACTATCCCGGAGCTATCGAGACCCTGGAGGAGGCGCTGCAGTTGGACGGGGTGGCCTGGGCGCAACCCACGGTGACGATCGCTCTGGGCGACTGCTACCGGTTCTCCGGAAAATTTGAAAAGGCCCTGGAGATGTATCGGAAGATGTTCGACCTCCCCACGGCAAACGAAGGAATCAAGGGGATCGCGGCCCTGAACATGGGCCTGACCTATCAATACAACCTGCATGATGAGGACGAGGCGAAGGCCTCCTACAAAAAGGCCGTCGAGCTGAATCCCTCGCTGCAGAAGGAAGTGGACGGGCATCTGAGCCGCATTCCTTGATCCCCCGGAGCTGCCCTATCCACCAAGCGGTCACATTCCAGCGATTTTCCTCATGCGCGCACATTCCTTTTGGCGTCTTTTTTTACCGGCGGTGATCTGCTCCGGGCTCGTCTCCTGCCGCCCGCCCGCACCTGGCCCCGGCACCCCTGCCTTCCAGGAGTCCCCCGGGGCGGGCTCCCCCGGCCTGCCGGTGAAGAAGGCGGATGGGAAAACGCTGCTGATGCACTACATGCCGTGGTATCAGACTCCCGCCGTGCGGGGCGAGTGGGGCAGCCACTGGAAAGGGCACAAATCCGAGCACAAGCCGGATCAAGTCGGTGCGGATGGACTGCCGGATATCTATTCCCATTACCACCCGCTCATCGGCCTCTATGATTCGACCGATCCGGCGGTCTTGGAGTGCCACCTTCTCCAGATGAAGCTCGCGGGGGTCGACGGGGTGATTGTCGATTGGTATGGCATCAGCGACACGGCCGATTACCCGGAGACGCACGCGGCCACGCGGGCGATGTTCGATGCGGCGGGGCAGTTCGGGATGAAGTTTGCGGCGTGCTTTGAGGACCGCTCGCTCGAACTCATGGTCAACTGGAAGAAGATTCCGGCGGACCAGGTGACCGGCCAGCTGACCAAGACGGTGCTGTGGATGGAAAAGGAATGGTTTGCGAAGCCGCAGTATTTCCGTCTCAACGGGAAGCCGCTCCTCCTGGATTTCGGCCCGATGTATGTCAAGGACCCCGCCGTCTGGGCAGCGGCGCTCAATTCCGCGGCCGATCATCCGGCCTTCTACGCCTTGCACCACCTGTGGAAGGACGCGGGAGCTGACGGGGGGTTCACATGGGTCCATTGGGAGCCGTGGAACGGATATCCGGAAGAGGCGAAGATCAAGCGCCGGCTCAACGGAACATTCTCCTCTCTGACGCAGAGTCCGGAACAATTGATCGTCTCCGCCACTCCGGGATTCAACGATGTCTATGAGCAGCGGCATCGCGAGCTGGAACACCGCGACGGCCAAACCCTCAAGGAGTCTTTGGCCGTCGGAATGGAAGGCCCCTGGCCGGTCATCCAACTCGTCACCTGGAATGACTACGGTGAAGGGACGATGATCGAGCCGACCAAGGAGTTCGGTTACAAATTTCTGGAGGTTATCCAGCAGGCCCGCCGGAAGGAACTTGGCGGGGGATTCCCTTTCACAGCCGAAGACCTCCGCCTTCCGGCCCGGCTTTTTGAGCTCCGGAAAGCGGGAGTGGTCCCGGCCAAGGATCTCGACCGCATCGCGGCTCTGCTGAATGCCGGGAATTGCTTGGAGGCCCGCCGGGAGCTGGATCGGCTTGGTTCCCAGGCAGCGACGGGCATTTAGAGCATCTGCCAGAAGAATCCGCCGGAGGGTCCGGAGGGATCAAGATGTCGAATGGCGTCGGGTAGCGCAACAATCGTTAGCATGGAAGCTCAAGCCGCTCGCTCAAAGGCGCTGAGCGCCACGTTGGATCGGAGATATCCGACAAGTGTTTCACGTTCTGCCGGAGCAAGCGTTTGGAGCGATGCAAAAAGGTTCGGGTCGCGGGCGCGGAGGTCGGCGAATCGTCCATTTTCCAGGTGCAACCGGCACTGTGGATCGAGAAGGAAAGCGACGAAGATCGTGCGTAGCTCGCGGCTGTGCGTGGCATTGGTCTCCTGCGTGGTGAGGAATCGCTCGAATTCCTCGTCAGCAAGCTCCCCGCGCGTCGGAATGCTGGCGGCCAACCCGAAGATTCGCGCGAGGATTTCCCGCAGGCTGGGCAGGCGGTCGGTTTTGTAAAGTTCCTGGAGCTTGGGCAGGTTCCAGAATTCTTCCGGCTTCTCAAACAGCAGTCGGCGGACGCGCTCCTCGACGGCGGGCCAATCTTCGGCATCGTAGGCCTCGCGCAGAACAGTATCCGACGCCACCGCCTCGCCGGCCAGTTGGGCGAAGCGTTCGCGATACATTTCGCGGTCGATGCGCATCCCGAAAAGACCGATCTCCTCTCTCGCGACGGTCGCCACCGGGTCGGGTGAGGTGTTCGTGAAATCCTCGACGCGAACGCCGCCGCCACCACCACCGCCTTCCCCGGTCGGCTCCGTGGGCAGCGTCAGCTTTGTGTCGTAATTGAATTCGTTCTCGAAGTATTCGCAGTTTGCGAAGAAATCGAAGAGGGCAAAGCCATCCTTGCGGGCGGTGCGCAGTTCCGCAGCCTCGCCGTGCTGGAACGTGAACAGGCGTGTGCCCCGGCCTTTGATCTGGATGAAATCGATCGGCGAGAAAATCGGCCGCGCGAGCACCACGTTGAGCAAGTCCTCGCAGTCGTAGCCGGTGGTCATCATGCCCACGGTGACGCAGACGCGCGTGCGGCTCGTATCGTAATCGCGAAACTCCCGCCACCTGGATTTTCCATTGAGGTTGTTGTTGGCGAAATCGATCGTCATCTGCTGTGCGCCCGGGATGTCGGACGTCACCTGCACGGCGAATGTCGAGCCCGCAGCATATTCGTCCGGCCAGCGGCGGGTCGCTTCCTCATTAAGCAACGCCACCAGCTTGGCCGCATGCTTCCGGCTCACCGCGAAGAAGATCGTCTTGCCAACCTCACCCGTGATCGGATCGCGCTTGGCGTTGTCGAGGAAGCAGCGGACGAAGCTCAGGTTGGTTTCGTCCGAGAAAAATTTCCGCTCGTAATCGCGTTTTCCAAAAACCAGTTCCTGTTCCTGTCCTTCTTCGCCGGCCGGCATGGTCACCGCGTAGCCCGCATCTGAAAGCATCTGCGTGGTGATGTCCGTGCGGGCGTCGAACGTGACGGGGTTGCAGAGATAGGGAGGATCGTGCTGGACGGCGTTGAGAAGGGTGTATCGGAATGTCGGCTGGCCATCCTCGCTTCCGAACGTCCGGTAGGTGTCGAGGATCAGGCGTCGTTCGTATTCGCGCGGATCATCCTGCCGGGCCGTATCGTCCAGGCCCTTCAAATAATCGCGCGGGGTGGCCGTGAGCCCGAGCTTCGCGCCGATGAAATACTCGAAGATCGCGCGGTTGTTCCCGCTTATCGTCCGGTGGGCCTCGTCGCTGATGATGAGTTGGAAATCCGTGGGGGCAAATTCGTGGAGAAAACGGTTCCGTGCCGCGAGGCTCTGGATCGTCGTCACCACGACCTGCGCGCTTTTCCACTCCTGCCGCTTCTGCTTGTAGATCACCGTGCTGATCCCGTCGGCGGCGAGATAGGCCTGGAAATTTTTCCATGCCTGGTTTTCCAGCTCGAGCCGGTCCACGAGAAATAGAATCCGCGTCGCGTTCTCCGTGCGGAGATAAAGCTTGGCGATCGCCGCGCTGAGGAGCGTCTTGCCTGTGCCGGTCGCCATCTCGAAAAGAAACCGATGGTTTTGCGGGCCGGCGGCCTTCTGCAGCGCGCGGACCGCCTCGACCTGGTAATCGCGCAGCAGGCGGATCTTCTTGTTCACCATCACCTCTGCCCGCTCGGGGGCCGGATACGTGAGCCACGCCGCATCCTGCGCGTCCGGCAAAAACCGCCAACCCGCCTCCTCCAGTAGCTTGTTGATCGTGATGCGGGCCTGGGCTTCGGAGGGCATAAAAAACGGAGGATTGCAATTTTCAACGCGGGCCGCAAACCTTTGCTCATCGAGGCATCAGACTGCCAATCTTATGGACTTTTCCGACACTCCAAAATCTCCCATCCGCCTGACACTCGAGGAATCGAAACGCTTGGTGGAGGCACTGACTGCGCCTCCGAAACCACCGACTGAGGCGATGAAGCGCGGTCTGGCTCTATATCGAAGAACGGTAATCAGCGACGTGAACCCCGATTCCCCGACCTATCGCTTCCGTAAATCCGCGAATCCAACGCCCCCAGCCGGAGGCAAGTAAGGAAATCCGGCGAAGCGCGGTTTTAGCGTGCAGGCCAGACGTGCTCCATGGGGTCAGCGGCGCGGCTTGTCCGCCGTGTGGAGTTTGCGGATGTCGGTGGCAAGGTTCTTCAACTCCGCTTCCGTGAGCTCGTGTCCGCGCGCGGCACGGAAAAATGCCGGCAACGCCCGCTGAAGGATGACGTTCTCCGCGACATCTTCCGGGATCTCGCGGCGCTGCAGCGCCGCTTCGTCCATGAAGGCCAGCTTCCCCGCCCCAGCCAGTTCGAAGAATTCCGCCAGCCGTTCCAGCACCTCCACGTTGCCGGGCGGCGGGTTCACCCCACGCTCCACCTTGCTCCAGTTGCTGGCGTCCAGCCCCACCCGCTCGCAAAAATCGCGCAGCGTCAGCCGCTTTTCCAAACGCAGTGATTTGACCGTTTCGTTGAACATATGGATTTCTTGTGTGGTAAAACTCTACCACACCTGTCAACGGCTGCATCGAAAATTGGCGTCAGCCTGAAATTTCGGCCGCGCCGCTTTCCCGCACGCGGTCGAGAACGCGTTGGATTTTTTCTCAGGGCTTCGCGAATGGGTTCCGAGCGATGACGCCGCCGTAGTCCTGGCCGTCATTCAGGTCTTCGGTGTAGAGCACTTCGCAGCTGAGTTCGTGGGCGGCGGCGACAATCGCGGCGTCCCAATAGGAGATTCCGTGCCTGGCCTTCAGTCCGATGGCCTCCTGCACGAGCTCTCCGGTCACCGGCAAAACGGGAAACTCCATCATCGCGGCGATGGCCTGCAGCGCTTCGCCTTCTGAGATGCCCAGCCGCTTCTTTCCAGCGGCGGCCGCGAAAAACTCCTGCAAAACCTGGGCCGAAATTCCCACGTCTTCCGATTCCAGAAGCGTTCTCGCCACCTTCCTTTTCCCGCGGTCCTCCGGGGCCTTCGACGCCGCGTAGAGAAAGATGTTAGTGTCCGCGAAGCACCGGGCGGTCATAAAGTTCCTTGCGGTTCAAACGGCCGACCGGACGGGTGTTGCCCGCCTTGTCCAATTCCTTGAAAAGCCGCCCGGCCCTCGCTTTTCTCAGCGCCGCACTGCCGCCGCCGGGCGTCAGTTCGCGCACCAGCGCCCGTGTGACCACCTCCTTGAGCGCCACGCCTTCCTCCACGGCCCGCAGCTTGGCTTTCTTGAAAAGGTCGTCGGGGATTTCCATCGTCGTTCGCATAAACACATATTCGCACAAACGTGCGGACTGTCAATCCGCCGTTCCCCACACGCGGTCGATCCGGCGTTTGGTTTCTGAGGTCAGCATGGCGCGCAGCCTATCAGACTGCGCAAAACATTGGCAGGGGGATCATCGGAGGATTTTCGATGATCCGGCCTCTGAACATTCCCCGCCTCAGACCTTCTCCGTGCCATGCAGCTCACCCCGGCGGGCTTCCAGCTCGAGGCGGATCTCGTGGCATCTCCGGTCGTCGAGCGGATAGAAGCGGATGAGCAGGAGCATGCCGGCGGCCATCGCAATCGGGAAGAAAACAAAGAGCGCGCGCATCAGGAGCAGTGTCTCCCGCGGCTGGTCCTTGCCGGGGTTCACGTCAAAGCCCGAGAGGTCAAGGATCAGTCCGGAGAGGAGCACGGCCAGGGCGAATCCCACTTTCGATATCGAGGTGAGGATCGCGGTGAAGCTGCCTTCCCGGCGGCAGGGAACCGAGTAGATCGTCAGCGCCGTGCTATAGGCCAGACCCGCTCCGACAAAATACAGAAAGGCGGTCCCGGGAGTCCAATCCCGCGACATGAGCCACATGAGCGGAAACGTCAGGGCGCACAGCACGCCGCCCACCACGATGAATGGCCGCCGCCGGCCCCACTTGGAGCGGCAGTTGTCGGAAAGATTGCCGAGAAAGGGATCGGTGAAGGCGTCCCAGATCCGGAAGATTGCGATGCCCACGCCAATAAGGGTCGGATTGATCCCCAGGCAGATATTGAGCACGACCTGGGCAATGCGTTCAATAATCTGCATGCCGGGGATGAGCGCGACCGTGGCGGCCGAGTAGAGCAGCTTCTGGGAGAGCGCCACCTTGTCTTCCGGCGCGGTCTCACTCTGAGGATAGGATGGGGGAGGCATGTATCCATTTATTCTGTACACCCCATACACTTCAAGTCAACTTCTGTTCCCGGATTCCGTAGGATGCGGGTGCATCTCCGTTGGCGATCCAGCAGCGAGTGCGCTCCGCGCAGATCGCGACGAACACGGCGACACAGCGCCGTGGCCACAACGCTTCGCTTCGCAGCAAACGCCGCCCTTGATATAGCCCTGCTGTGTCAGGGCGTGATCGCGGCGAGGCCGCCACAATTTTCAAGGGTTTTGTGAGAAACTCCCAGGAGGGGTGCTCGTTACTTCGGAGCGAGGATCCGCTCCGCGTATTTGGCGAGGATATCGCATTCCAGATTCACCTCGCTCCCGGTCTTGAGTTTTCCCAGATTGGTCACCTTCCTGGTATGGGGGATGATCCAGATGGTGAACGTCTCCGCGCCGACCTCCGCAACGGTGAGGCTCACGCCATTGATCGCCACCGACCCTTTATAGGCGATGTAGCGGGCAAAATCCGCAGGCATATCAAAATCAAGCCGGAGATCCCCCCCTTTGGGTGTGACCGCGCGGAGCGTGGTGGTGGTGTCCACGTGCCCCTGAACGAAATGCCCGCCAAGGCGTCCGTCCGCCGCCAGGGCGCGTTCCAGGTTGACCCCGTCGCCGGGACGCACATTTTTGAGGTTGGTGCAGCGGAGGGTCTCCTCCAGCAGGTCAAAGGAGATTTGACCCTTGTTGTGGGAGGTGGTGGTGAGGCAGCATCCGTTAACGGCCACGCTGTCGCCGGTTCGCAGGCGTTTCTCGATGTGGGGAGCGAGAACAGTGAGTTGCGTGGAGTCTTTTGTGCGGCGGAGCCATTGGCATTCTCCCAATTCTTCAACGAGGCCGGTAAACATGAGGGGGTATCATTTCCTGAGATCCGGCGTCCGCGCAATGGTTTTTCCGGATTTTTGTGCCGGACAAAAGCACGGCCCGGCTTGCGAAACGGGAATTCTCTGTTAAGCACCACCCATGACGGAGACCCGCATTCTCACCGCCCTGAAAAAAGTGATGTTCGCCGTGGTGTTTCTGGGGGCGATCGGGTTCCCCGCGGCCCTGGCCGCGGCCGCTGACGAGCCCGCTTTTCCCACTCCAGTGGAGAGCTACGGCGACAGCGGGCAGCGCGACATCTGGGCGAGGCTGGCGGGCCGCGTCCAGAAAGATCCCTTCAACGCGGTGGCGACCGTTCTATTTCTCGGGGCGATCGTGCACACCTTTCTCGCGGCGAAGTTCCGGGCTGTCTCGCATCGCTTCGAGCACGAATACGAACGGATTGACCGGAAGCTCGCGGACGGAGGAGGGGAGGACCGCCACCTGGTGCGGCAGAGGGACAGGAAAAAATTTCTCTCCGTGGTGTTCCACTTTCTGGGGGAGATCGAGGCCGTGTTCGGGATCTGGGTGATCCCGCTCGCGGCGGCGATGGCGCTGATGAAGGGAGTCGGGACGATGAAGAACTACATCAACGGGGTCAATTTCACGGAGCCGATTTTTG
>Ga0247840_10008580_pt1 | contig 13631 bp, 7 predicted proteins | sample LaCruzMarch2015__FD_192404 | JGI IMG/M metagenome (GOLD analysis project Ga0247840, IMG submission 192404) | Freshwater microbial communities from meromictic Lake La Cruz, Castile-La Mancha, Spain - LaCruzMarch2015_17m | ecosystem: Environmental > Aquatic > Freshwater > Lake | place: Spain...
ACTTATTCATTTATTTGGCAAAATATCTATTGCTTTCATTAATCTAATTTTTTAAATACTGATTCGCATTATTTACAGATATTGAACTATGTCCATTGAAACCTAAACTACGATTTTTTAACCTTAAAAGTATTTGTATTAAAAAAAATAGTATATTTGCACCTCGTTTGAAAAAATCGAAATAATTAATGTTTTATCTATAAATAAAAATTTCCATGCAAAACAAAGGATTAATCAGGATTTTTGCCGTAGCACTCACCTTGGTGTGTTTGTTTTACCTGTCCTTTACTGTTGTTACAAGTACCTATAATAAAAAAGCGAAAGAATATGCAGCAGGGGACAAACAGAAAGAGTACCAATACTTAGACTCTATTGCTAATGAGAAAGTATGGTTGGGCGCTTACACATTGAAAGAATGTCGCGAAAAAGAAATCAATCTTGGTCTCGACTTAAAAGGTGGTATGAACGTAACCCTCGAAGTTTCGGTTTCCGACATTATTCGTTCACTTTCGGGCTACAACACGTCGCCTAATTTTACAAAAGCATTGCAATTAGCTACCGAGCGTCAAAAAACAAACAGTCAGGTGCAATACCTCGATTTATTTGTACAGGCTTACAAGGAGTTAGACCCAAATGCTAAACTTTCGACTGTATTCAGCACATTTGAGTTGAAAGAAAAAATTTCGTTAAATACTTCGAACGAAGATGTTATAAGTGTACTCGAATCGGAAATTGATGGTGCTATCAGTAACTCATTCAACGTATTGCGTACTCGTATCGACCGTTTTGGTGTAGTTCAACCAAACATTCAACGCGACAATAATAATACAGGTCGTATTCTTATTGAATTGCCGGGTATCAAAGAACCCGAACGCGTTCGTAAACTACTTCAGGGCTCTGCCAATTTGGAATTCTGGGAAACATACGAATTATCAGAAATTTACAGCAATCTTGCTGATGCTAACAAAATTTTAGCAACCATCGGAAATGCTCCGGCAGTAGTCGACACCACAAATGTAGCTGCACAACCAGCAGCAGCACCAGTAGCTGCACCAAAAGCAGTATCGGCCGCCGACAGTTTAAAAGCCGCTTTAGCTAAAAAGCCTGTAGCAAAAACTGACTCTGCTAAAATGAACGAAGAGTTCAAAAAAGAAAATCCACTATTTGCACGCTTGCAACCAAACATTCAGAACGGCCAAATTGGACGTGGACCGGTTGTTGGTATGGCTCATAGCAAAGATACAGCTCAAATTAATGCTTATTTAGCCACTAAACAAGTTAAAGAAGTATTGCCACGCGACTTACAAATGCGCTGGACAGTAAAAGCAATAGACGAAGGTGGTGAAATTTTCCAGTTAATTGCCATTAAAGTTACCAGCCGCGATGGTCGTGCACCACTCGAAGGTGATGTAATTACCGATGCTCGTGCCGACTTTAGTCAAACTTCGGCTTATGCCAATGTAAGCATGACCATGGATCAGGAAGGCTCAAAAACATGGGCTCGTATGACCAAAGACAATATTGGTAAATCTATCGCTATTTCGCTCGATGGTTATATCTATTCGTTCCCAACTGTAAACACAGAAATATCGGGCGGTAGTTCACAAATCACCGGTAACTTTACTGTTGAAGAAGCAAAAGATTTAGCAAACACCTTAAATTCGGGAAAAATGCCTGCGCCTGCGCGCATTGTTCAGGAAGACATTGTAGGTCCATCGCTAGGTCAGGAAGCTATTAACAGCGGATTTATTTCGTTCTTAATTGCCTTTCTACTTGTATTAATTTACATGGTAGTTTATTACGGAAAAGTTCCGGGATTGATTGCAGATACAGCGTTATTTGTAAATATATTTTTCCTTATCGGAATTTTAGCTTCGTTCTCAGCCGTTCTTACACTTCCGGGTATTGCGGGTATTGTGCTCACACTTGGTATGGCTGTGGATGGTAACGTAATTATCTACGAACGTATCAGAGAAGAACTTCGAAGTGGCAAAACCATGAAAAAGTCCATTGAAGAAGGGTTTAAAAATGCTATTTCGGCTATCGTCGATGGTCAGGTTACTACCTTGATTACGGGTATTGTATTGGCTATTTTCGGAACAGGACCTATCAAAGGTTTTGCGAATACATTAATCATTGGTATCATTACATCATTTATCACTTCGGTATTTCTTACCCGCTTGATGCTCGAAATGTATGCTTCGAAAGAAAAAGCGAAAGAGTTACCATTCTCAACCAAATTGACCGAAAAATGGTGGTTAAATGCCAAATTAAACTTCCTTGGTGGACGCAGAATTGCATATACAATTTCCGGTGTTCTGATTGCTATCAGCTTAATATCATTTGCTACAAATGGTTTAAACTTAGGTGTCGACTTTAGTGGTGGTCGTAATTATTTGGTACGTTTTGATAATACGGTTAAAACTGACGAAGTCCGTAGTTTACTGGCTAAATCGTTTGATGGTACAAGTGTACAAGTAATTACTATTGGTTCGGACAATCAGGTTCGTATTTCAACTAAATTCAAAATCGATGACAATTCGGAAACAATTGACGACGAAATAGAAGGAAGATTGTATAATGGCTTAAAACCACTTATTAAAAATAATGTTTCAAAAGACGATTTTGTTGCGAATTACATTCAAAGTTCGCAAAAAGTAGGACCAACCATTGCTGATGATATTAAAACAGCAGCTATTTGGGCAATTCTATTTGCAATTATTGCTATCGGTTTGTATATCTTTATCCGATTCCGTGAATTTGGTTATGCTATGGGTGCAACAACTGCTCTTGCGCATGATGCTTTAATTACAATTGGTATGTTCTCGTTGGGATACAAATTTATGCCATTCTCGATGGAAATTGACCAATCGTTTATTGCGGCGATTCTGACGGTAGTAGGTTACTCGGTGAACGATACAGTTATTATCTTCGACCGTATTCGTGAAAATGTAAATCTATATCCAAAACGCGACCGTATGCAGTCGATGAATGAGGCTATCAATTCAACCTTGGGACGTACATTCAGTACTTCGATGACAACATTAGTGGTGTTATTTGCCATCTTTATTTTTGGAGGCGAAACTATTCGCGGATTTATCTTCGCTATGTTGTTCGGTATATTAATCGGTACTTATTCTTCGGTATTTGTAGCTTCGCCAATTACATACGAATTCTACAAACGCAAACAGAAAAAAGCTGAATTAAAGGCTGCTGCCGAATTAAAAAAATAATTTTTTTCGATCGTTTTATAAAAGCTAAAAGCCTTGCCAACTAAAAAGGGTAAGGCTTTTATTTTAAAACTTTAAAACAGCAACACTTATTATCAGAATATTCTGAAAATCTTTTCGAAAAAAGTAGGCTGATTTGAAATTTCTTTTTAAATTTGCAAACTCAAATAAAACTGCTTGGTTTAAGCACATATTAATAGATAAATAATTAAAAAAAATAAAAACGAACGCATGAAAACAATCATCAAAATTTTGCTTGTAGTATCCATTCTGCTTCTAACGTATTTGTGTATAATGAGTATTGTTACTCCTATACAATTCGATGAGGAAAAAGAAAGACGCGAAAAAGTTATTATTGTAAAATTAGTAGACATTCGTAAGGCGCAAGTAGAGTATCGTGACCAAAAAGGCGCTTATACCGATAAATTTGAGGATTTAATTAAATTCTTAAAGGCAGCTAAGAAGAAGACTGTTTTGAAAGAAGGTTCACTTACCGACAAACAACTCGAAGCCGGATTGACTGAAGTAAAAGCTGTTAAAATAGTTAACAGTGGTAATATGCAGGAAATTATTGCAAACGGTCTTCAGAATTTTCGTCGCGACACAGCTTATGTGAATATGATTGAAGCAATTTTCCCTGAAAAGTATACTGCAGAAACAATTGATCAAATTGCTATTGTTCCATTTACCGATAACAAAAAATTTGATTTAAAGGTAAATAACGAATACACCAATAGTAACGACATTAAAATACCACTATTTGAAGCATCTGTACCTTACGAAGTGTATTTGAAAGATTTGAACCATCAGGAAGTGTTGAACAAAATAGATGTCCAAACCAAACTTTCCAAATTCCCCGGTTTAATGGTTGGTTCGATTGTTGAGCCAAACAACAACGCTGGAAACTGGGAATAAGCTAAGCAGCCAAATTGGTTCAGCACAATTACTAATTTTATTTTTCCATAAAATATTATATGGATAGTACGTCCTACAAACCATATCAGTTATCCATCCGACTCCAATCGGATGGATTTTCATTATGTATAACAGATGAAGACTTGTCGGTACTTTCCACCAAAAAAGGAAAAATAAATTTACTCAAACTCAACGAAGAAGAATTAGTTGAAGAATTTAAACTTCTGTTTGAAACAGATATAAAATACAAAACTACTGTATTAGTTATTGAAAACGAACAGTACACACTCGTGCCGGAATTCTTTACTTCGAATGACGTTTACATGGATTTAATGAAGTTTCAGCATCCGGATTTTGACATTAACACCAATATTATCTTTAATAAAGGAATAGATAGTGTAAAATCAAATTTGATTTTTGGCTGCCCTGCAAAGATTGTCAGTGCCATAAAGATAGTATTCAGCAACATTGAGATATCGCATACTATTGTTGATTTTTTAGAAAATATTGAAAACAGCAATGGCGTTTTTGTGGCTTTGGGAAATAAAAAAATTGATGTGGCTGTAGTTGCTCAGAGCAAACTCTTACTGCTCAATACATTTAGTTACAGCAGCAACGAAGATATTTTATATCATTTACTCAATATAATGTATACGCTGAAACTACAAGCCGAAATGCGACAATTAAGTATTTACACTCATCAAAATGAGCCGGAATTGCAAAGCATGTTGGCAAAGCATATTCCTAACACAACTATCATTCAATCAAAATAATAAACAGTGAGAATAATTAACGGACTATACAAAGGCAGACGAATAAGCACCCCAACTAACATAAAAGCACGTCCGACAACGGATTTTGCCAAAGAAGGATTGTTTAATTTGCTTAACAACCGAATTGATTTTGAAGATATCGACGTGTTGGATTTATTTGCCGGTACGGGTAGTATTGGTATCGAATTTGTATCGCGTGGCTGCCGGAGTGTAACAGCCATCGAAAATTATGAAACACACTGCGCCTTTATACGCAAGGTATGTGAATTGCTAAAAATTAGCAACCTACAACTTTTAAAAATGGACGTTTTTAAATTTATTGGCTCTACAAACCTACAGTTCGACTTTATTTTTGCCGACCCTCCTTACGAATTAACTATATTAGAGCAAATTCCCGATATTGTATTTAAAAATGAACTACTAAAAACAGATGGATTATTTGTATTGGAACATTCGTCGAAAAATAATTTCAGTAAACATCCTAACTATTTAGACCACAGGGCTTATGGCAATGTGAATTTTAGTTTTTTTCAAACTTTAGTTTCAAAATAAATATCAAATCACGGCTAATATTATAATTTTACCGCAATTTCATACTCACCTGAACCCAAACTTAATAAAGCCCCTAACTTATCAATATCCGAAACAGGTTTACCATCAATTGAAACATTTTTATATGTTGATAAACCAATTGCAGCAGTTGTATTAGCAGGTATGGTGATTTTCCATTTAATGACATCCCCTACTCTTTTCCACTCACTTTTTATTACTCCATAAGGTGAGTTGTGCGAAGTTTTTACAAAATTTAATCCTACTGGGAAAATTGGTTTCAATATGATTTTCTTAAATCCAACTTCCGATTTATCAGTTTGTATTCCTGCCAAACTTTCGTAATACCAGCTCAGCAAATCGCCCAGTAACATAACGTGATTGCCTGAGTTCATGGCCGGGTCGGCAGTGTTGCCGTTCCAAAGTTCCCATATCGTAGTTGCTCCATTTTCAATCATATAGCCCCAACTTGGATAAGTGCGGTTGGTAGCAATTGTATACGCCAAATCAGGTCGATTGTACGCCGTCAATCCTCGCATAAGAAACTGAATTCCAATCAATCCAACGCTTACATGCGACTTAAATTCACCTTCAATACGTCCCGAAAGATTTTCAAAAACTTTCTGCTCGTATCCTTCAGGAACTAAGCCTTGCATCAGTGAAATGATATTGGCTGTAACTGTATTGTTGCCATATTGTGCTTTGTCTTTTTGGAAAAATTTTTCGTTGTATGCCGTTTTAACCTTTGCTGCTAACACCAGAAAGTCTTGTTTATCAGCTTTGTTTCCGGTAATTTGGGCATAATTGGCCATAATATTCAGAATTCGGTAATAGAAACTGGTAGCAAGTATTTGCCCATCTGTAATGCGAGCAGGGTCTTTTGACCAGATAATATCCAATGTTTCGGGCGGCATACACCAATCGCCATATTGGTCTTTGGTAATAATGTAATCTTTCATGTAGTTAGTTTGCATGTAGTTAACCCAATTTTTCATGGACGCATAATGCAATTTTATCGGTTTTGTGTCGCCATATTGCTCGTAAAGCATGTCCACAATATGAATATAAGCTCCCGGCCATGTAATATTGTCGGAATAAAATTGCCAGTAAGCTGGTGCTACATCAGGTAAACTACCGGTTTGTTTCTGCGAATCGTCGATATCTTGCGCCCATTTAGCATAAAGCAATTGATTATCAAAAATATAACTTTCGCCTACGCAACCAGTGGCTCTGTCGCCCAACCAACCCATGCGCTCATCGCGTTGCGGACAGTCAGTAGGGAAGCTACGGTAATTGCCCATTATTCCCCAGCAAGCATTGTGGTAAATTTGATTAAGTGTGCTGTCGGATGTCTCAAAAGTGCCACTGTTTGCCATAAAGTCATAATTAACCTTGCCTTCTAAATCGTTGATTGAAGGCATTCTATCAATTCCGGAAATTTCCACATATCGGAAACCGTGATAAGCAAAACGAGGTTCGTAACTAAAAATGCCGTCGACAGCAGGCGTAAAAATATCTGTGGTGCGCGAACCACGCAAATTGGCAGTATAAATATTCCCATCTTTTTGTGTTATTTCGGCATAACGCAAGGTAACCGGCTTGTTTTTAGTTCCGTTGAGTTTTACGGCAAGCCATCCTACCATGTTTTGCCCCATGTCGACCACAAACTTTCCTTTCGAAATTTCTTTGATTGATAATGGTTTTAGCACGCGCATGGTTGCCAAATTCGGATTCAATTGAGCCACTAATTTTCCCAATGGAGCATCCACTTTTTGAACTATTTTCCAATTAGAGGCATCAAATCCATTTTTATCCCAACCCGTAAGTTCCAAATTTGCATCATATTCTTCACCATCAAATTCGTTGTTGGATATGATGGGGCCTTTGGTGGTAATTTTCCACGACGTATCACTTACTATAGATTTAGTTTCACCATTTTCAAATTCAATATTCAACTGCATCAACAGTTTAGGAAAACCGTAATGCACCTGAGGCGGACTATCTAATTTTTCACCATTGGATACATTTTGCATACGCATAGAAAAAAAACGACCGTTACCAAGAATGACTCCAATGGTATTTAGATTCCCCGAAAGCAATTTTTTTACATCATAAACATTGTAGTTCACTCTTTTAGTATAATCGGTGGCAGTGGGAGCAAAAATATCGTTGCTAATTTTTGAGCCGTTGATATAACATTCGTACATACCCAAACCGGAAATATACAATGTTGCTTGTTTTACTTTGTTTTCAAGTGCAAATTCTTTGCGCAGGTAACGAGCTGATAATCTTGTTTTTGTGGTTAGATTTCCAGAATTTAGCATACTATCCATGCCTATCCATTGCGCTTTCGGTAATGGGTTTTCGAGATACGCCATTGTCCAGTTTTCAACACTGCTCCACTTAGTTGCACCTTTGTTTGTCCACACTTTTACTTTCCAGAAATAGCTTTTGGTGGATGCTAATTTGGTGCCATTGTATGGAATAAGTATCGAAATTCCACTTTGCACTTTGCCCGAATTCCATACCAACTCTTTTTCTTTACATAATTTTTCAGGCGAATCTGCCACTAAAATCTGATAAGCATTTTGAATAGTACCATCCTGAGTTGACTGCAACTGCCACGAAAAACGCGGTTGCACAGCATCGATACCAAGTGGATTGGAACGGTTTTCAATTTTTAAATTTACGGCATTTGTTGCTGAAAACAAATGAGTTGGCTGAAAGCTAACTAAAAAAAACGCCAACATAAAATGCAAGAAGTAATTTTTCATTTCGTAATTATTTTATTATTCTGTTAATTTCTTGAGATTAAACCAATAATTGATATCGGTTTTATTGATTTATTAGTATGCAGTATCTTGTATTTACCTATAGATTGGGGCTGAAAATAGAGTATATTTCCCGAAACTGAAAACTCAATTTTAAGTTCCGAATTGTCTTTTAAAATTTTAAGTATTTCAATATTTTTTGGATTAGTTGTCGCATCTGTTTCAATGCCATTGAAGAAGCATTTTGCCGTACATGTATCGTTATTATACTCAAAATCATCAATTTTATCATTTTCAAAACAGAACAATCGGTAGGCCATTTTTCCATCACTTCCGGCATAAACTCCCACTTCTCCTTTTGCCCCATAAGCGGACAAAATAGCTTTTTGTGGAATAATTTCAGTGGCAACAGGTAAAGTAATCGACTCTTTATTGCCACCAATATAATACTGTTTTTTAGACACTTCGGTTGTTTCTTCATTTTGAACCAATTGGAGCGAAGCGTAAATATCGGTTTTGGTTCCAAAATCATCATCGTAGTAAATGATTTCGGCTTTAGAAATGGGTTTAGATAGTGTAAGTGGAATTTCGCGCTGAATAATATCAGTCGAATTTTTCAATATCAATGGAGTTTTGGTGGCTTTAGACTCCGCAACTATAGTCATTTTAAACTCATTTATAGGTACAAAATCAATTTCGAGCGAACTAATAAACTCAACGCCGTCTTTATTATCATCGATTATAATTTCCGGCTTTACTTCGCGATGATTATCAAAAGCATCAAAATATTTTCGCAGTGGAATGGATTTTAGCTGAAAAACTCCTGAGTTTGATTTTGTAATTTCATCCATTTTCGTTACTTTATTTATTTGTCTATCAAGTATGTAAACAGCAATCTTATCTGTTCCAGCATCTAAATACTCAATGGTCAACACCGGATTCGACATGCCGTTGTACATTACACGGTCGTCCACATCGAACAGAATTCTTGAATTGGTCGCATTGGTTTTTACACCTTTTTTTTGTGTGCTTTCATCTATAACATAATCAACATTAGCTTCAACATCAACATATTGCCTCACTCCTATCCAATTATTATGATACATAATGGTATCTAACTTATGTGGCATTCGTTTTTTACGATTCGCCATCGGATATTCTCCAAGTTGGGTGTATAATTTTGAAATAAATGGGTTTTGAATAACACTATCGAAATATGAAAAATACTTTTGTACATTCGGTTCCAAAATATCCGCTTGGTACAGATAGAGGTAATTTACGCCATCAATAGCCACGCGGTTGAACAACGAAATAGGATGCCCCATAGCGTTAAGCGTATTTCTAAATATCTGACCAGCAGTTTCGTAGTATCTGTTAGGTGATTTCAAATGCCGGTAGCGGTTCATTATATATGCCGGGTCGGAAGTAGAAGCCCATATATCATATTTTTCGCTCATACCATTTTGCTTAATGGAAACTCCTTTAGCAATGGCCATTGTGGCAGCTCGTCGATAGATAAAATCTTCGTTTTCGTAGCCATTATTCATAGGTGATATTTGCAAAATATGTTCTTTTTTAGGAAAATACTTTTTTGAAACATCAATTGACCATTCCACTACATTTTTTAAATAATTCACATCGGTATATCCATACGCATTCCATTGTCGGTAAATGGATTGCTGTACATCGTGAACGCCTTCTTCGTTAGCATTGAGCAGCATTTCCTCCCAACGACCAATGCCGTTAATGTTAATAGCTGACACATTCGGATTGTTGGCGTATTTCTTTGCAGCTTCCTTCATAAACCGCAAATAGGACGCTTTAAAAGCCGGTGAAAAATAATTTGGAAAAGCAACTCGTTTGCCCCGACTATCGGACGAATGAATAATATTTATGTTGTCAATCAAGCAATTGGCAATATTTTCAGCTTCAATGCTTAATTGATAATCGCCCTCAGCAGCACATTTTATTTCTTTAGTAACTAAACTCGATTCGCCTTGTTTCACTTCAAACGATTCTACAATTTGCTTGCCGCTCGAAAGTGATTTTAGTATAATATTGAATTTTTCTGATGAGTTTTTAGTGATAAATTTCAATATTTTATAATCGAATTGAATCAAATAAGTGGCATTGGGAACAAACTTAACCTCCTGATTGGTTTGAAGTATTTTTGATTTAATATTCTTATTATCTTTCACTTCCAAGCATTTTGAGCCTGAAAAAGATAGATTTTTATTTACTATTTCTCCATTGAAAATATCGTATCCATCTATTTTCAAGTCTTTCTCAAAATCTGTAAAAACACCTTGGCTCACCAACCTAATTCTTTCTTCTGATATGAGTTTTGGTGATGTGCAATACGTAGCATTATTGGCAGTCATAAAACGAAGTATCACCGTTTTTCGCTGCTTTTTCCACACCTCAATGTTTTTATCAATATAACTCCAGTCAAAGTGATTTCTATCAATAAATACATCTTTCCATTCAATGGAAATTTCGCCTTTCAGAACACTCGGGTTTTGTGCAATTTGGTTAATTTCAGCCTCTGTATTAAATGGATAGCCGTAAAAATAGATAATCCCATTTTTGCCTACTGTGGCCAAAATAGAAGTAGAAACAAAAAACAAACAGAAAATTAGGAGAAATATCCTGAAAATTTTTGCCATAACTGATTGTTTTGTATTTTAGAATGCCACCCTAAATCCCACAAAATTAAATCCAATTTCAGGTATATAACAGCTCCTATGCGTATTACGACAACTTGATTCAACTTCGTGATAGGATCCGCCACGAAAAATGTGCATTTCTCCTTTTTCGGGACCTTTCGGATTTATCTGATAGCCGTTTTGATATGTTTTGTACCAATCGGAACACCATTCGCCAACATTACCACTCATATCGTAAATTTCTAATTCATTAGGTTTTAATTGACCAACCCCGTTTGGGTGATAAATACTATTGTAGCCAAACCATGCAACTTCTGTAATGTCGTTGGAGCCAGCATATAAGTAGTTTTGAGATTTTACACCACCTTTAGCTGCAAATTCCCATTCGGCTTCGGTAGGCAATCGGCCACCTATCCATTTGCAAAATTCTGTTCCACCATACCAAGTTAAATTGATGACAGGATAATTATCATATCCTTTTTTTGCCTGCCATTTTTCATTCACATATTCCAGCTTAGTATAAGGACCAAATGCAAGTACTAATGATTTATCATTTAATGTTGCTCTGAAATTCACTTTTTTGGCATTCATAAATTCGGCAAACTGGTAATTTGTAACTTCATATTTCGAAATCTCGAAACTGCTTACTTTTACTTTATGTACTGGTTGATCTCCAAAATTCAACGGGTCACCCATCATAAATTCGCCTCCTTCGACCAATACTTTCTCAATTTGTAGAGGCTTCGAGTGTTTATTGGCAGCTAATTTTTGTGCAAAGGTTTCGTATTTCATTTCTGGCACTTGCATTTCGTCAAGCATTTTACGATAAAATACGCGAGCATTTTGTAGTCGGGTCAATATGCCTGGTTCTGTTGTAACAAGTTCAATTTCGTCAATAAATTTCATTTGTTTACAAATAATTTCAGGTGCTTTCTCTACATTCCAAGTTGGTTTTCCATCAACTACAAAATAAATTGGTGAAGTATGAGCTACAGCATCATTATTACAGTATACAGCAGCTACCAGCCATTGACTTTTGGTTATTGGTAAATCAAAATTGAATTGCAATGTGTCGGTAGCTTTTGGATTGAGTATTTCATGAACCAGCCCATCGTTGTTATAGATAGCTAATCGGGTCATTTGTCCAATTTCCTTGGGCGAAATAGCTGTTACTTTTAATTTAGCTGTAGTTCCATGGTTTACAATGACATCATTTCCAGGTATTTTATCATTGGCTGTGAAAAATAATGCAGGTCCATTGGATACAAATGTATTCCCATTTTTCAATCCTTCAAACCATTTGTCTACATGAAACTTTTTGCCCGTATATACATACGTTCTTACTTCGCCCATGGTTGCTCCATAAGGGAAATCGCTACCTGCTGCAGCACTTAATCGGAATCCTAAATTTAAATAATCGTAGTAGCCATAAGTATTGATTTTTGTAAGTTGTAGCAATTCTACAAAATCAATCTCGTTAGTAGTAATATACCAAGGCAAACCACGTAAAATTTCGCATCCATTAAAAGCAAGATGAGCAAAACCTACCAATGCTCCTGGTTGTTTGTGTATGTCTTTAAATACATTATCGTAATAATCGTAATGAGCAGTATCGCGTGAAAACTCACTTAAATTTAAGCCAATAATATGACCATAAGTGCTGCGTGGATCTTCCTGACCAGAAATTAAACAATACTTTCCGTCTTGCGTTCTGAATTTTTTACCAAATCCTTGTTGCTCGTAATCTACACCGGTTTTTGAATCACCATCGTAATGATGATAGCCCATATTTAAGGTGTTCACAATATGAAGGTTTTCGGCCTTGGCAAAACTAATTAGGTATTGACGATATTCTGGCTTGGTGGTGGGATGATGCACATGTACATCGCCCGAATACCAACCCATTTTTGGCAAATTAATCCATCGTTTCAACGAAATATTAATATCAAATTCATGGTCATCGGCAGGCACAATAAACTCTTGCATCAACACAGGTATATATTCGTAGCCATGCGAAATATTTAGTATCCATTTACCTGGTTTAAGATTGATGGAGAAATCACCAGAGGCTTGATACAAAGCGGGCGCTTTCCAAAAAGGTACAGGTTGAGCTGTGTCGTAAATAAAACTACGGGTAAGATCTCCGCCTTTTCCAGAGGTTTTGCGCACAGGTCCAATCCAGTTTTTATCGTTGCTAAACATGATTCCCGACACAAAATCGTCAACCGTAGAGAACTCTTTCACCACTTTTCCATAAGGTGGCGTTACCACTTCTTTTGTTTCGGCATTTTGTATACACATCATTATGGGTGTAATCTTTTTTGTGTCAGCTTCCGTTATTTTGAAGTTGACTGTTACCAGATTATGTGGTAAATCGTGAGCAAATAAGCTTGATACCGAAAGGAAGCTCAAAATCAGCGAACTAAAAAAAGTGTTTTTTTTCATTGTTATAAAAATGATTTAAATATTATTTTGAACGCAAAGTTGCTATGACACAAAGCCACAAAGATTTGAATTAAATATTTATAATTCAACTTTCGCAAGTTGTTAAATGATTGAGAATTAAATTACTAAAAAACAGTGTGTATTGATTATCAATGGATTATAGGTTTAATAAATTTATTTATTTCGAACATGATTATGTGTTGCAGTCGGTAAAGTCCCTCTCCTCAAGGAGCCCCGATAGCTATCGGGGTTAGGGTGAGGTAGATTCTTGAAAATTAGATT
>Ga0247840_10008581_pt1 | contig 13630 bp, 13 predicted proteins | sample LaCruzMarch2015__FD_192404 | JGI IMG/M metagenome (GOLD analysis project Ga0247840, IMG submission 192404) | Freshwater microbial communities from meromictic Lake La Cruz, Castile-La Mancha, Spain - LaCruzMarch2015_17m | ecosystem: Environmental > Aquatic > Freshwater > Lake | place: Spain...
CAATATTTCAAATGCCAAAAATTGTCAAAAATCGGTAATACAAACAAGACAATACATTAACAAAATAAGCAAGGGTGACATTTCTATCTTGCTGACAAGGTGACATTTCTATTTTGCTCTAACATATACCTGTTGACCAACACATTTTGTAGGATTTTATATCATTTCCACGACTATGGTCAATATAATGAGTCTATTGTATAATACATTCATTAAAATAATTAATTAAATTTATGTTTTGTAAAAAATGTGGTGAAAAATTAGAAGATGGTGTTGAATCCTGCGGTAAATGCGGAGAATCAACTATTGAAGTTCCAAAAAACGTTGATGATACAGTAATGCCAGCTTCCATTTCGATAAGATTATTAAACTTGATACTAGATGGCATTGCTTCTTGGATTATTTCAGTGGTCTTCTTTACTATAGGATACTTTAGTTCACCACCGGTTTCTATTATATTTGCTGTCTTGGGTTATGTATTTTATGCCGTTGGTTATTATATTATTTGCGAATATGTTTGGGGTAGGACAGTTGGAAAGTTAATAACAAAAACTAAGGTTATTGATAAGTTTGGAAATAAGCCAAGTTTTGGTAGGATTGTTGGACGTTCTTTTGCTAGATATATTCCTTTTGATGCATTATCTTTTCTTTTCGGTTCATTTCCAGTCGGGTGGCACGATTCAATCTCTGGAACATTTGTCGTATCAAATGATTTGAGTGACAGTGATGCTAAAAAGATTGATAAGGAGAAAATTAGATTGGAGAACAAGTCTCGTTCTTCTTCAGCAACAATAGCTGTAATTATAATAGTTGTGATTTTTGTAAGTATTGCTATTTTAGGAATTCTTTCATCTGTTGTGCTTGCATCACTTTCTACAGCTAGAGAGAAGGGGGCAGAAGCAGGAATTAAATCAACAGCATCAAGCCTTAGATTACAAGCCCTATTGTATGAGGATAAAAACAAGACGGACGTTGGATTTTGTAAGGATGCCGATGTTGTGAGTGTATTATATTCTGGAATGAAATTTGGAAAAATAGACGGATCTTATGTTTGCAATGATACTAAGGTTGGTTGGGCGGTTTCCTTTCCTTTAAGATATAAAGGTTATGCTTGCGTGGATTCTGTCTCTAAGGATTTGATAAAGCTAGAAAATCAGATTACAAATGAAACATCATGTCCTGCCGTGTCACCTTCACCATCTCCTGCATCATCTCTCTAATTAAAACAATTTAAAAATAATATAATTTATGCAAACTATTAGTATGATACTTCCATTGGTTATAGGCTTGGTACTTTTGATATCACCCTTTGCTCTTGTGCTGGGTGTTGTGCTTTTAATCAAAAGATCTGGAGAGACTAATAAAAAGAAGAAGGGCAGCTTGCTGTGGATTTCAATCTTGTCCATTGCTGGTCCTGCGCTCCTGATTTCTGTTCTGGTGACTATTTGGGGATTAACGTCTCTTTTAAATAGTATGTAGTTGATCCAGTCTAATCTGAAATTATTTTGTTCAAAAAGACCACTATATTTGGGTGGTCTTTTTTATAGTATTGACAAAGATGGATGGCCGCCATCAGGGTGGTGAGGTTTTTCTATACTTGCATGCTATTAATTTATCAAAAATTATCTTTTTATTGATTTGCGTTAATTAATTGTATTCATGGTATAATTAATGCTTATCAATTAATTTACACAAACAAATTTATGTTAACAACAATCGCTGTAATCTTACTTATTCTATGGATTCTAGGTTTGGTTACATCTTACACGATCGGTGGATTCATACATATTCTTCTTGTGATCGCTATAATCATGGTTTTGATTAGAGTAATCGGAGGAAGAAAGGTCTTATAAAAATAACAATTAACAATATGACTACCGTAATAAATAATCCCGGAGACAGTAACGGGAATGATACAGGTGGTGGAGCTGGAGTGGTTATTGGAGCGGTGTTGGTTGTTTTGGTTTTAATTGTTGCAATCGTACTAAGCTTGCCTTACATACGTCAACAAATAAATGCCATGACCAACCAGACGCCACCAGTAATTAATCCAACTATTAATGTGCAAATACCGGTTCCTTCAATTCCTGGAGTTGGTACCACAACAAAATAACACAAGAAAATGACTCAACGATGTTAAAAACACACTCAAAGCTGAGTGTGTTTTTAGTTAATCTTATTCTGAAGATGGTATTTTCAGCTAGACATGGTAAAATAGTAGGGTATAGACGATCTGGCTGACAAGGTCTTTGAGACCATAGTTTGGCCGTATCCTTCGTTTATCAATATAAAAAACAAACATGAATTTAACATATATAATATTAATAGTATTAGTCTTGGTGATTCTTTATTTTATTGTCGTGTATAACAAATTTGTTAGACTTGGTAATAATACAAAAGAAGCTTGGTCTGATATTGAGGTTCAACTTAAAAGAAGATATGATCTTATCCCTAACTTGGTAAGTACAGTTAAGGGATATGCTACACATGAGAATACGGCATTTGAGAAAGTTTCTAATGCTCGTGCTCAAGCGATGGGAGTAGGATCTGTTGGAAAGGACGGACACAATGGAACACTTGAAGCAAAAGCAAAAGCAGAAGGAGAACTTACAAATACTCTAAAGTCACTTTTTGCAGTAGCTGAGGCGTATCCAGAACTTAAAGCAAACACAAACTTTTTGGAATTGCAAAGAGAATTATCTGATACAGAAAACAAAGTTCAAGCATCAAGAAGATTTTACAACGGAAACGTTCGTGATCTTAATATTGCAATAGAAAGTTTTCCTTCAAATGTTATTGCCAAGGTGTTCAGCGTACAAAAGATGGAACTATTTGATTTGCCAGACAATGATGCTGCGCAAAATGTAGTGGAGGTGAAATTCTAGATTGGACGATAGGCCGGCTAGCCGGCTGGCTAACCAACCGATCGAGCTGAGTTTTTGGCTCGCGAGTTGGCTGGGCTTGAATTAAAATCGAACAAATTAATTATGGCTACTTTATATACTCACAAAAGTTCAAATATTGGAAAGACTTGGCTTTTAATGGCTGTGTTTTTGGTGTTGTTGGTAGCTGTCGGATATTTTGCTAGTTTATATTTTGGTAATGTAAATATTTTATATATTGCATTTGGTATTAGTATGTTCATGAATGTTTTAAGTTATTGGTATTCAGATAAGATTGCACTTTCCATGGCAGGAGCAAGAGCTGTGAATATGCAAAATGCGGAGGAGAGAGAAATTTATAGAATCTTAGAAAATCTTTCAATTACAGCAGGTATTCCAAATCCTCGTCTTTTTATTATTAACGATCCTGCACCAAACGCTTTTGCAACGGGAAGAAATAAAGAGCATGGAGCTGTTGCTGTGACAACGGGATTACTCCAGACACTAGAGAAAAGTGAGTTAGAGGGAGTGCTTGCGCATGAGTTGGCGCACATTGGGAATAGAGACACTCTGCTTGCAACGGCTGTTGTTATTTTAGTTGGCTTGGTTGTGATTGTTTCCGATATTGTCACAAGATCTATGATTTTTGGTGGTGGTAGAGATAGGGAAAACAATCAAGCTGGAATGGTTTTAATGATTATAGGAATTGTGTTTTTAGTTTTATCGCCAATCATAGCAACGGTAATTCAATTGGCAATTTCAAGGAAGCGTGAGTTCTTGGCAGATTCAACTGGGGCTCTCATTACAAGATATCCTGAAGGTCTAGCAGGGGCACTACGTAAGATTTCTAATTATGGTACACCGATGACTCATGCTAATAACGCAATGGCTCATATGTATATTTCAAATCCATTTGGCGCAAAAGCTGTGAAGGGAATCAGTAAAATGTTTATGACTCACCCACCTGTGGAGGAGAGAATTAAGGCGCTTTTGAATCATGAATAGTTAATAATATGAATGTAGAACAATTTCAGATAAAAAACATGGGGGATGCAGAGGATGTTGATAGAGGCTCGTCAGATAATCAGGAGATTGTACACGGTTCTGATCCTGAGGCTACAATAAATCCACTCGGAATTAGTGATTCAGAATCTTCAGCCGAAAGAAGATTAACCGATGAGGAGATTGATCATCTTGTTGACAATGCTGAAAGAAAAATAAAGGACAAAGACCAGCTTGCTGAGATTAAAAGAAAGATGGGAGTTGATCCGTATGAATGCATGACTGAAATCAGAGATGTCAATCCTGAAGATTGGAGTACTGTGCTGTTTGATAGATTGAAAGATCCTGCGATAAAGGAGAAACTTATAGCTTCAAAAGCAGATGTTTTAAAAAGCGATCGTCCGTATGATGATGGTGTAGAAGATGAATCTGAAGATATTGACGGTGGTGGCTTTCCAAAGTTTAAATTTATCAAAGAGCATGATACAAAAAAATATCATTACGATGCCACAAGGAATTATGATGATACTGTTAAGGGGGCGTTTGAATACACAACTTATGTCAAAGCAGGAGATGTGATTAAAAGCCCTGATGCACTAGGAACTGCAAAAGAAAATGGTACAGTTTTCATTGATGCAGAAAGTGATGGCAGACCCTTGAATCCTAGACAAAAAAGCATAATTGAATCACATGAGAAGGGGCATGTTGTTAGAACTTTTACCGTAAATGCGGGTGATATTTCTAAAGGTTTTGATTTTGATAAAATACCAGAGGATGCAAAAAGACCCTCGTACCTAAGAAATCCTGATGAGCTTGTGGAAAGAATGTCCCAATTAAAAAACTATTTCAATTTTAGATCTGATCAGTCTTTTAGTAGAGAGCATTTAAAATATGCCAGAGAACACTATTTAAAAGACACGGGTTTGGATAATAATATGACAGAGTTTTTTGGTATGATAACTCCAGAAAAAGAAGATGAATTTTTAAGAATAATTAATCAATATCCAATATAAGTATGACTTCAAATATAACGATACAAAAAGCGGAGCCTGGTGATGCACAGGGAATTGGTGAGGTGTTTTATAAGACATGGCTTACAACTTATCCAAACAAAGAATTTGGAGTTACAATAGAAGATGTTAATTTCATTTTTAAGGATATAAAGAAAGCTGATGGAAGTAAGCATGCGAGTCTGCCAGACAATACCGTCTATTTTACTGCGAAAGAAAATGGCTATATCATTGGAGTTTGTAAATTAATTAAACATGAAGATAAGAATGAACTAAAGGCAATATATGTTTTACCAGAATATCAAGGAAAGGGGATTGGTAAAATGTTTTGGGCAGAGGCACTTAATTTTTTCGATTCAACAAAAGACACTGTTGTTAGGGTTGTTACATATAATAAAAATGCAATTGAATTTTATAAGAAATTAGGCTTTAAGGATACCGAAAAGATTATTTATGATGAAACCTTCAGAATGCAAAGCGGAGCAATTCCACCAGAGATTGAAATGATCATCCCGGCAAACAATCCTGTGGTGTAGATAGCGGACTGTGGGCAAAAATATTTAAAATATGATAGAGTAATTGTAACGGAGAGGTGGCAGAGCGGTCTAATGTACTACCTTGGAAAGGTAGCGTGGGCGAAAGTCTACCGGGGGTTCGAATCCCCCCCTCTCCGCAAATAAATATGAATAAATCAATTATCTTTGACTGGTCAGGAACACTGAGTGACAACTTTCACTGCTTCTGCGAAGTTTGTGGTTTGATGTTTAAGGATTTGGGACGAGAAAAAATATCACCAGAAGAAATAAGGTTGAATTTTACATTGCCTTATATGAAATTTTGGAATCATTATTTTCCAAATTTATCCAAGGAGACTCAGTGTGAACTTTATGAAAAATATATACATAAAGTTAGCGAACCTGAAATCTGTGAAGGGGTTAAAGATTTGATTAAAAAACTAAAAGAAGAGGGGTGGCACATCTTTGTACTTAGCTCAGATCCAATCTCCAAATTATCTTTAGAAGTTGAGAGGTCTGGACTTGCTCCATTTTTTACAAAGGTAGTTGGAAATATTCATGAAAAAGGCGAAACACTGAAACAAATTATAGGAGAATTTAAACTCGATAAAGCATTAACCTACTACGTTGGTGATACTTCTGGCGATGTGGAAGCTGGTAAAATAGCTGACGTTAAGACGATTGGAATATCTTGGGGGTTTCAACATAAAAGTGTATTGGAGAAGTCTGAGCCAGATTTTTTGATAGATGATATTGCGGAGATTGATGGGATTAGCTCGCAATCCATGCTATAATTAAACCATGGAAAAACTAAAAAACAATTGGCCTCTGCTCTTAAGCGTGGCGCTGGTCATATTCTCTATCGCTTTCTTTTTTGCAGCGGGTAATTTCTCTAAACAGGGATCTTATGTAGAGGTGAAAGGATTATCGGAAAGAATTGTAAAAGCAGATACAGCTATCTGGTCTTTAAGTGTTGATATAAAATCAAACGATGTTGATTCACTATATTCTGACATAGAGAAGAATATTGTAGCAATTAAAGATTTTCTGACAGAAAAAGGCTTTGAAGCTTCTGAAATAAATGTCGCTCCTGTAAATGTCTATCAAAATACATATAAAGATTCTGCATTTAGATACAACTCAACAAATCAGATTTCTGTCTATACAAAAAAGGTTGATCTAGCTAAGGAAGCTTCAAATGAGACATTACTGCTAGTAAAGAACGGCGTAGTGTTAAGTCAAAACTCTATTTCATTTGAATTTTCAGATCTAAATAGTGTTAAGCCGGAGATGTTAGCTGAGGCAATAAAGAATGCTCGAGACACAGCGTCGCAATTTGCTAAAAATGCTGGTACTACTGTTGGTGGTGTAAACCGTGGTAATCAAGGAGTGTTTGATATTGTTGAAAAAGATCCTGGTTCTCCTGAATATAAGAAGATCCGACTTGTTTCAACTTTGCGATTCTTGTTAAATTAAATCTTACTTAATCAAATAATTTCTGAATTTTTGGGTGCGCCGTATGGCCGTTTGAACATTTCATTGTACCTTAATCAGTCTAATTAGTCTGTGTATCTTTAGCCTTCTTCATAAAATAACTAATTGGCATTCTATCTCCATATAGATTGACGTCAGGCATAGATTCTAGGGTGTTATAGACACAATTAAATATACAGACGGCTGGTTGAAAACCTCTTTCAATGTTTTTGTAATTTTCATATGGCTTGTTAATAAATTCGTTAAGAATATTTTCATAAAAAATCGGCATAATATTTTTTTCACCATTTAACATTAAATATGAGCTGAGCATTCCTTTTCTGTGTAATTTAACTAAGAATACGGAACCGATATCATTCCACTCTAGCTTTTCATTATTTTCTATATATTCATAAATATATTTTAGCCATCTCCTCATAATTTTTGTATCTCTATGGCTACCAAAAATACTATTCATAATTTGACCATCGTGGTGTCTTACAAAAAAACCTTCCTTTCTGCCATTTATCTGAAAAAGTTTTTCAAAATCTTTCATCACAATCGTGTCGGCATCCACATAAATTCCTCCATATTTTGCAATGCAGGCCACTCGCACAAAATCTGCTTGATGAGCCGGGATTAGTTTGTGAAATCTAGATGGAATATCAATGTACTCTGTAACATTTGATTCATTCAGTTTAATTAAATTAAATTCACTTAAGTTCATCTCCATTATAGATTCTAGTTCCTTTATCATCCTTGGCTTTGGACCAGTCCAATATATAAAGACATTTTTGGGAATGGCGATTGTTTTTTTATGTACGATTATATCCACAGCGTCCGCAATTATGCTTGCTATATTGTGAATTACATTATTTTTAATTCTAAATACGGAATTTGGTATCATGTTCTTTGCGGACATGATAATTTTTTGTTTATGCAAAAATATCTTGTTTTTTAGGTCTTTCATTTATTAATACCAATAGTTTAACATAGGTTTGACAGACTGTTCAAAAGTTTGTTTTAGGTCTATTATTGAAACATGAATAAATATGAAGACAGAGAGCTTTGGGGTTGGATTGCATTTGAAGTTGTAGGCACTATAATTGTTATAGTCTTAGCTGGGGCCTATTACTTTATCCCTCATGAAAAAAGCTTAGAGACTTCTTCAATTAAACCCTTATCAGGTGAGGTGTTGGTTGCTTCATCGTCTATTTTGAGTGAGTCAAGTTTGGCAGGTGGAAAAGAGATTGATGCCAAGTCTGTTGTTGTCACTACCGCCATCGCCACTTCTACTTCTGGTACTACAGTTGTCACATCTTACATTAAAAATATAAACGGCGATAAAATTACTTTAGATTATTTTGATTTATTGGGTGGGGAAGAGGCGGAAAGGGCAGTTGTTAAAGATGGAAAGTGTACTCAAAAGCAAATTGACGAATATGATGGATGTTTTCCTAATGGTGTTGTATATTTTAGAAATCAAAATCCAAAACTGAGGATTTTAAAGTTGTCCCCCGAGATTAAAATTTATAGATCAACTGTATTTGATAAAAGTGCTGATGGTACGGCGGAAATACTTCTTCAGGAACTTCGAAGACAATATTATGGGGAAGTATATTCAGATTTAGAAAAGTTCGTTAATTTACCGTATAAAATCACTTTAGACAGTAAGGGGGAGGTGATGAGAATTGAAGAAATATTTAGGCCCTAAAAGATGGGTTGTTATGGTTTTTTGAACAAACCCCAGATTAATGCTATATTAGCTGTATTAAGGACGGATTAATTAATTAGACAATAATAATGAATAAAGATTTAGCGAACAGTGGAAAACCAAGTTTGAATAATAAGGCCGATATTATAGTGGATGTTGTTGAAATTGATAAAATCTTAGACAGAGGAACAATCGTCAATATCTTACCGACAAAAGAGGGTTTTCGAGAAAAATTATTATCTGGAGAAAGGATAAGGTTTTATATTGGTTTTGACGCTACAGCTCCAACTCTGCATCTTAGTCATGCTAAAAACATAATGTTACTTGAAAAGTTTAGAAAGTTAGGACACGAGGTGATTTTATTATTTGGTGATTTTACCGCTAGAATTGGTGATCCAACAGGAGAGTCGTCAGCTAGAAAACAACTTACCAGAGAAGACGTTTTGGTCAATGTGAGTTCATGGAAAAAGCTTATTAAGCCGCTTATGAATTTCGATGATCAAAATAATCCCCCACTTGTAAAATACAACAATGATTGGCTCGCGCCGTTGTCTATGGAAGATGTGGTTAGATTGAGTACAAATTTTACAGTACAGCAAATCCTTGAAAGAGACATGTTTCAAAAACGGATTGCGGAAAACAAACCTATTTATTTACATGAATTTTTATATCCACTAATGCAAGGATATGATTCTGTGGCGATGGATGTTGACGTAGAGATTTGTGGTACAGATCAGACATTCAATGCACTTGCTGGACGAATGTTGCAGAAGCGATTAAACAATAAGGAAAAATTTATTGTTGCTGTCACTCTTATGGAGAATCCAAAAACGGGAGAGTTGATGTCTAAGAGCAAGGGGACTGGAGTTTTCTTGGACGCTCCTTTGAATGATATGTTTGGACAAATCATGGCACAAGCCGATGAGATGGTTGAGATACTATTTATTAACAGCACTCTTCTTTCAAAAGAAGAGATACAGACGATTATGGATTCTGAGAATCCTCGCGATATTAAGTTGCGTTTAGCTTTTGAAATTACTAAAATTTATTATGGTGAAGAAGGTGCAAGAAGCGCTCAAGAATCTTGGATAAACACTTTTACTAAAAAAGAAATTCCAACTGATGTTCCAGAGTTTAAACCAAAGACAGGGGACTATAATATTTCTGCAGTTCTAATTGAAAGTGGGCTTGTTCCATCCAAGGGAGAGGTGAGAAGATTGTTAGAGCAAGGTGGAATTAAAATAGATGGGGAAGTTGTGAGCGACGCAAATTATACAATTTCTGCAGGTCCGGAGGGTGTGGTTTTACAGAAAGGGAAGATTCATTTTTTGAGGATTGTATAGAACCATACTTGTTGCCAATTTTCTAATATCGGCGTATTATCTTGGGTAGTAAGATCTTTCTCTTATTTCTCGGCAGAAAGAGTTCTATTGAATCACTGCTGCTTGAATTGCTTTGAATTGGAATTTGGAAACGATTTACCGTCCGATTATTGGCGCGTGCCAATGGACAGTAAATCAAACTGAATTCCAATCCAATCAAAAGTATGCAACAGCACATTCAGCAATCGTTTCAATTTGTCCAGTGGTTCCCGACTTCTGCCATCAAAACCCCCATCCCAAATAACCCTTGCAAAACAAGGGTTATTTAATTTCATTTTTTCTTTTGTCGTACGAAGGGTATAATTTGGGTATGGGTTACAAAATCAGAACGTCTAAAACTGGAAGTGGTAAAACAGAAGTGCAAATTGTCCATTATCATAAAAGGAAAACGATTGTAGTTAAACACTTTGGATCTGGAAAGACAGAGATGGAGGTACAACAGCTAAAAGAGGTTGCAGAGAAATGGATTGAGGAAGAGTTAAATACCTATGGGTTGTTCAATATAAACGAAGACAATACATTTATAGAGAAATATCAATATCTCGGTTTTAAATACTTTTATGCATATGAATTCTTGGAAAATATATTCCATAAATTCAACTTTCATGAATCTTTAAATGAATTGTTTAAGGATTTGGTAATCAGTAGGATTCTAGAGCCAAATTCCAAACGAGAAAGTTTGAATTTCTTAAATGAATTTATGGACAAGGATCATTCTTTGGATTCTTTATACAAACAAATTGTTAAATATGATGAAAATAAGAAACAGGACTTGGAAAAACAAATAGTAGAGGTGGCTAAGGAGGAATTTGGATTTGATTTTTCTTTTGTTCTTTATGATGTGACAACATTGTATTTTGAATCTTTTGAAGATTATGAATTTCAGAAATCAGGGTATAGTAAAGACCATAAGGCTAATCAGCCACAGGTGGTGGTAGGGCTGGTGGTGACAAAGGAAGGGCTGCCTTTAAGCTATCAAGTTTGGAAAGGTAACACATTTGAAGGCAATACCTTTATACCCATCTTAAAAGCCTTTAAAAACCTGCACAGAATAGAGAAGCTAACGGTGGTAGCAGATAGCGCCATGTTGTCTAAGATCAATTTTAAGGTACTGAAAGAAGAAGGACTGAACTATATAGTGGGTGCAAGACTTGGAAACTTGAAACAAGATACATTGGAAAAAGTTTTAAAAGATTTAAAAATGCAAGACAGCTATTCAACCAGAGTTGATGAATTGATTGTTGACTATTCTTCAGCTCGGTATATTAAAGATTTAAGTGATTTAGAAAAACAAAAAAAGAGAGCGGAAAAGTATCTTGGTGAGTTATCATTCAGAACTCCTAAGCTGAAATATTTAAAAACTGAATTTCTTAACAACTCTTTGAATCAAGAACTCATAGACAAGCATAGAAAATTATTGGGCTTAAAGGGTTACTACTCTGATTTAAATTTATCAAATAAAGAAATTATTAATTATTATCACAACCTATACAAGGTTGAACATGCTTGGAGAATTGCCAAGTCTGATTTAGAAACTAGGCCAATTTATCATCACAAAGAAGAATCTATCAAGAATCATTTATTAATCTGTTTTATTGCCTTAACTATTTCTGTATATCTAGAATTAAAAAACAAAACTTCTATTACACAAATAATTTCTAATTTAAAATCTATAACTGATGCCAAGATTCAAAACAAACTTAATGGGAATATACATTATCAGAGAATAGAATTAACTACAGCCGTGTTGGAGATGGAGAAAATGTCGTACTAACGGCAGAAGTCGGGAATCACTGCTGCTTGAATTGCTTTGAATTGGAATTTGGAAACGATTTACCGTCCGATTATTGGCGCGTGCCAATGGACAGTAAATCAAACTGAATTCCAATCCAATCAAAAGTATGCAACAGCACATTCAGCAATCGTTTCAATTTGTCCAGTGGTTCCCGACTTCTGCCATCAAAACCCCCATCCCAAATAACCCTTGCAAAACAAGGGTTATTTAATTTCATTTTTTCTTTTGTCGTACGAAGGGTATAATTTGGGTATGGGTTACAAAATCAGAACGTCTAAAACTGGAAGTGGTAAAACAGAAGTGCAAATTGTCCATTATCATAAAAGGAAAACGATTGTAGTTAAACACTTTGGATCTGGAAAGACAGAGATGGAGGTACAACAGCTAAAAGAGGTTGCAGAGAAATGGATTGAGGAAGAGTTAAATACCTATGGGTTGTTCAATATAAACGAAGACAATACATTTATAGAGAAATATCAATATCTCGGTTTTAAATACTTTTATGCATATGAATTCTTGGAAAATATATTCCATAAATTCAACTTTCATGAATCTTTAAATGAATTGTTTAAGGATTTGGTAATCAGTAGGATTCTAGAGCCAAATTCCAAACGAGAAAGTTTGAATTTCTTAAATGAATTTATGGACAAGGATCATTCTTTGGATTCTTTATACAAACAAATTGTTAAATATGATGAAAATAAGAAACAGGACTTGGAAAAACAAATAGTAGAGGTGGCTAAGGAGGAATTTGGATTTGATTTTTCTTTTGTTCTTTATGATGTGACAACATTGTATTTTGAATCTTTTGAAGATTATGAATTTCAGAAATCAGGGTATAGTAAAGACCATAAGGCTAATCAGCCACAGGTGGTGGTAGGGCTGGTGGTGACAAAGGAAGGGCTGCCTTTAAGCTATCAAGTTTGGAAAGGTAACACATTTGAAGGCAATACCTTTATACCCATCTTAAAAGCCTTTAAAAACCTGCACAGAATAGAGAAGCTAACGGTGGTAGCAGATAGCGCCATGTTGTCTAAGATCAATTTTAAGGTACTGAAAGAAGAAGGACTGAACTATATAGTGGGTGCAAGACTTGGAAACTTGAAACAAGATACATTGGAAAAAGTTTTAAAAGATTTAAAAATGCAAGACAGCTATTCAACCAGAGTTGATGAATTGATTGTTGACTATTCTTCAGCTCGGTATATTAAAGATTTAAGTGATTTAGAAAAACAAAAAAAGAGAGCGGAAAAGTATCTTGGTGAGTTATCATTCAGAACTCCTAAGCTGAAATATTTAAAAACTGAATTTCTTAACAACTCTTTGAATCAAGAACTCATAGACAAGCATAGAAAATTATTGGGCTTAAAGGGTTACTACTCTGATTTAAATTTATCAAATAAAGAAATTATTAATTATTATCACAACCTATACAAGGTTGAACATGCTTGGAGAATTGCCAAGTCTGATTTAGAAACTAGGCCAATTTATCATCACAAAGAAGAATCTATCAAGAATCATTTATTAATCTGTTTTATTGCCTTAACTATTTCTGTATATCTAGAATTAAAAAACAAAACTTCTATTACACAAATAATTTCTAATTTAAAATCTATAACTGATGCCAAGATTCAAAACAAACTTAATGGGAATATACATTATCAGAGAATAGAATTAACTACAGCCGTGTTGGAGATGGAGAAAATGTCGTACTAACGGCAGAAGTCGGGATGCATATCCTTATTAAAAGCCTTGTCAAAAAATTAAGACAGAATAACAATATCTCATATATCCCCCATGCAATCATCCCTCGTCTAAATAAAAATCTACAAAAAGAATTGAATAAGCGAGAAAGAC